>SDBV01003558.1_pt1 | contig 22905 bp, 24 predicted proteins | sample 2277081 | NCBI WGS metagenome assembly SDBV01 (sample SAMN10402039, study PRJNA504765) | marine sediment metagenome | isolation source: marine sediment core GS10_PC15, 223 cmbsf | place: Arctic Ocean: Southern Knipovich Ridge | collected 2010 | reverse complement strand
TCAAGAGGCCCAACGAGGACGACCTCCAGATATTGCGAAGCCACGGGCGAGACCTGTACTGGAACTCCCAGGGCTACGATGGCTCTGGGGCTTCTATGTGCGACTAGTACAGGAGGCGACATGGCGAACGTGATTCCTGACTATTTGGTTGACGAGCCAAGCGTGATTGGCGAGCTGTGCCTTCCTGAAAAGACCCACCTTCCCGACGGAAGAGAACTGGGTGAGGTTCTGGCCGACTTGGAGGAGCGCATTGCGCGGCTGGAGAGTTCTCTCCCTGGCGGCGAATTAACGGCGAATGACACAAACTAAGGAGAAGGTCTCCTTCCGGGCGAACCCTGGGGCGCAGGAAGACTTCGTTAAGTCCCAGGAGCCGTTCCCTGCGTTCATTGGAGGATTCGGGGCCGGGAAGACAATCGCGGGGTGCCTCAAGGCGTTCGGGTACACTTTATCAAACCCAGGTGCGCACGGTTGCATCACTGAACCTGTTTCGGGGATGTTAGCCGACCCGTTGATGGAGACCTGGCGGGAACTGTTCGGTGAATACGAGGGTAATTTATGGGTCGAAAGGGGAAGATTAGGCCCTAACTGGCAGATAGAGTTCCCGGCTTTAGGGTCTCACATCCTTCTAAGGTCCGCAGAAACACCCGGAAGGTTAATCGGGTTCAAGGTTGCCTGGGCGTGGATGGACGAAGCGGCGGAGACCGAGGGAGGGTCGCAGGAATCAGCCTTTCTGAACCTCGTCCCGCGCCGCCGTCAGGCGGGATTTGGACACTGGCTGGGGATTACAACAACCTCAGCCGGGAGGGATTGGTTGTGGAGGGACTGGGAGGACGACCCCAAGAAGGGCCACGTTCTCTTCAAGGCCACGAGCTACGACAACCCCTACTTGGATAAGGCGTCCCTGGCAGAGACGGTCTCTGAGTATGGGGAGGGTACCCCCCTCTACCGCCAGAGGATCATGGCGGAGTTCGCCCAACTCGAAGGTCTTGTCCTGCCGACATTCGATCCGCAGACAATGATAAAGCCCTGGCCCGACACTGTGTTCCTAAGCAGCATTGCAGGTGTGGACTTCGCGCCCCAGAGCCCCACGACGGTTGTGGAGTCCAGCATCGACTTGTCGGGCCGACGATGGCTCAGGGAGTGGCTTTACGAGAGGGAGTGCGACAACGAGACATTATTCAAAGCCTGTCGAGCCGCCATGCGGGCCGGGGTGACTCTGTTTGTCGGAGACCCGTCGGGGAAAGAGCAAATTCGGGACATGAACAGGGAGCGCATCCCTACTATCGCTGCTCCTTCAAACAAGATTCTGGATCGTGTTAAGGCGTGGACAAAACCGATAGGCGAGAACCGCCTGATGGTGGACAAGTCCTCGCAGTTCCTCATCCGTGAGGTTACAGGGCTGACGTGGGCGAAGAAGCGGGGAAGGCTGTTGGAGACCAACGAGTTCTCCCCCCTTACCCCGGATCACGCCGTGGACGCGGGTGCCTACGCACTCATGCAGCAGAACAAGATGATTATCGACTGGAAACCCCCAGAGATAGGGAATTGGTAGATGGGTAGACGAGATATTCCCGACGCCGAGAGAATCGCCAAACGGGCTGAGAAGCTCAAGAATGTGTCCAAGCAACCGGCCCTGGACATCACGAGCGTTGGCCAGTATGTCCAGTCTCACACCATCCCGGCCGAAAAGAAGGAAGACAAGGCTATCGGTTCCGGTATCGTTGGGGGGATGGTGGACCGAAGAGTGAACATCATGGGGGCTCGCCCGTTCGGGCGGGTTCTGGCCCTCGGTGGGCAGAAGGCCGAGGCCCACGCTTCAGGGAAGTTAGAGCCATGGGTGAACGCCGCTGCCTGGTTGGCTCAGGGGGATTTCGACGTTTGGGACACGGACATACAGGACCAACAGAACATTGGTCGTGGGTGGAGTGTGGTTCTCCCCGCACCGCAGTTCCATGGTGGGTCGGAATACAAAGAGTTGGTGGACAAGTGGAACCGCCTCATCGAAGAAGCGGAGGACACGACAGAAATCAAGGAGAAGATGCGGGTCTATCGCAGAGACCACTTTCCTATTGCCTGGCGGTACGTGGACCCGGTGTCGGTATATGCTGACTGGGACGACGAGGGGATGTCCGAGGTCTACTACTTCCGCAAGCTGTCACGAGGCACTATCGAGGAGCGATTCCCGAACACGAAACTTGAGGATAACAAGGAAGAGTTCGACGTCATAGATTATGCGAATTCCGTGTACGTGGCGACTATCTTCCCCGAACGTGGCGGGATAGCAGGAATCGGCAAGACACCGGCGGAGTTCCTGGGGGAGCCGTGGAAGCACGAAATGGGAATTAACCCCTACGTCAGAATCAAGCGCGGACCACTGCGGGCTAACGAGCATGGGTACGAGTATGCGGGGTGCACCTTCCACTCCAGAGAGATGACGCAGAGCCTCGATGAGTCCATGACGTTCGTGCGGGGGGGTATGCGAAGAGAGGGGAAGGCTCCCCTCGTGACCACGCTCGTGCCTGCAATCCGGCGTCTTTTAGGCATCGAGGACAAGAAGATAGAGCCCGACGAGAAGGGGAATATCACTCTCTACGCGAGTAAAGAAGAGGGTGTTGAGGGTGTCGCCCGCGCCCCCACGCCTACGGTAAACGAACAGTACCCCTACTACATCGGGCTCCTGATTTCGCACATTGACAAGTCTGGCGCGAACATACCGCAGATGACGGGCTTCGGACCGTCCGGGGAGTCCGCTGTCCACCAGAACACGGCCCGACAGTCGGCCATTACGGGTGAACTAGAGATTCCCCACCGCCGTTTGGAGGAGGGGTTCGCCGCCGTATGCGAGCGCATCTTCCGATGTGTGATTGCGTTGGACAAGATGCTCCCCGAAGACGCCGACGACGAGATGCGAAAGGTCGTGGTGGTGGCGGCGGACACTAAGAACGGCTCCAAGGAGATATCTGTCACCGCCAAAGATGTGACGAACCACGAACTCATGGTGCGAGGCAGTATCACTAAGAACCTCCCGGTCAACATGGGTCTACAAGTTCAAAACTTCCTTCAACTTACCGACGGAGACAATGCGAAGATTGACGACAACAAGGGGCGGGAGATGTTCCTCAACGATGAGAACCCGCAGGAGACGGAGGAAAGGCTCTTTCAGCAGCGCCTTCGACGTGCGGGCGAGAACGCCTATGTAGAATCCTACGCCCAGAGCGTCAAGCTCATTGTGGACGAGTTCAGCGACGAGGAACTGGCCAAGATAGCGGAGAAGATGCTGATGGTGCCTGGGGCGCTACAACAAGCAGTTCTTGGCGAAATGGGGGCCGAGGATGGGGGTAGGTTGATGGAGCAAATGTCCCGTAGTGCCGGGAATACGAACCGAACGGGGAGTCCCCAGCAGATGTCCCAACTTCAAGGTATGAATACGGAGGAAGTCGTTGGTTGACCCTGCGGAGCGCAACAAAGAGATTGTTGAGGCGGAAAGGCAGCGCCTTCGGGGTCTCGCAAAAGACTATCAACCGCAGACACCCACACATTCCTCAAAGGCGCAGGAGTTGACTCCGGAGCAGGAAAGACAAGACTATCGGATGGCCAGGGGCACTCCGGGCGAGTTTGAGATGCGGCTCAAGGATGGGAGCCAGAAGTTCGGGAAGGTGCGGGCCGTGGAGGACATTCTGGACTGGGCTATCAGGAATGGTTAGCCCCTATCGCTGGCAGTCCCCCGATACTCGGCTCAGGCATATCGCATTTGCCAGAGACCGGGAAGAGGAACGCGCCCAAAAGCTGGACGAACAGGACAACCAGCGTCTTCTTGGCATACAGGAAGAGTTCCAGCGAGAGACGGAACGTTCCGCGAATCTTGACCGGCAGGACTCCATACAAGAGGAGACGCGGTTCGAGCAGGCCAGGGCTGCTGATTTGGACAGACGGGGGAGCCGTGCGCCTACATCATTGCGGGAACCCACGGGAGATATTCTGCGCTCAGGCAGGTCGCCCCGCGCTGTTTTTGCAGAGCAAGAGATCGCCCAGCGACAGGAAGGCAGGCGAGAGGTTGCTCGTCTTGGGCAGAGGGGGGAAGAACACGTAGACCGCCAAGCCCGAGAGATGATAGGCCAATTGGTGGAACCTTATGCCCAGCGGGTTGCTAGCGAGACAGAGATGGCTGACCGCGCCCTGGGCGACTTGAGACGCACGCTCACGCTTGAACAACGCCAGCCGACGAATATTGAGGCGCGGGCGCAAGACATCCTCAACACCATTGTGGAAGGCGCTCCCGCCAGCGCTGTGGCGATGCCGATGGGTCTCACGAAGCCGCTATTTGTGCCCCCGGAAGCGTTTGAGGCGCTGGAGGAGAAGGTAAGCGAAATCCCCATTGTCGGGCCGTCAATTGCTAAACCTGTGCGTCGAGAGGCTGAGTTCCTTACATCCCCACTGGGAGCGACATTTCTTGGCCGATTGCCCGGCTTGACGACTGCTGGTGGTATCGCTGGCATTGGTGCTGCGGCTCCCCTGGAGGCCGCAGGGGCACCGGAAGGACTTTCTCTAGCCGCTCAGGTCGCGGGAAATGTTGCTGTTGGTGCAGTTCCGCCGGGAGCGATTGCAAGGCCGGTTGGTGCAGCCCTGCGGGGCGCGGAACGCGCCGTCCTGTCACGTACAGCCGAGGAAGCATTCGCGCTCGGCAAGGTGCCGGGGAGGCCGCCGAGTCCTCGTCCAGGCAAGCCACTGCCCGTGAGTCTCTCAGACTGGAAGCCTGTGGGGGCAAGGATAGCGGAGCGCTTTCCAGAGGCGCAGAAAACCTACAGGAACATCAAACTGGCGCGGCGGGCTGAGATGACCCAGCGCACCCGCGACTACTTCGAGGTTCTTGACGAGCAACTCGGCAGGGGCGTGGACTTGGAAGAGGCGAAGCGTATAGCTAATCAGCAATACGGGGGCGAGATGCCCGACATAGAGTTCGCAGAGCCGTTTATCACTACTCCTGATGAATTGGCGGCGCTGAACCGGCAGGGCTTGGAGTACGCTCGTGAGACGGGTCACGTTCACGAATGGGAGCGTGCCTATGACTCCATAGTGGACATGGCCAACAAGCGTGTTCCACGCCCGCATGAAATCAAGGCTATCCGTAACGTCTTTGGTGATGAACTCGCCGAAGCTATTGAGGGAGCCGCAAAAGACAAGGACTGGTGGGAAACTGCGCTGGACTTGTGGATGCTGCCCAAGGCAGTGCGCTCCTCCTTTGACATATCTTGGCCTGCCCGACAGGGGATTATGATTTCGGGGAGGCACCCACTGATTTGGTCCAAGAGCATCGCTACCAACGTGCGGGCCTACGCCGACCCGGATTGGATGATTCGCCAAGGCAAGAAATTGCTAGATGATCCCACGCCTTACGGTGTTAGAATGCCTGACGCCTCCATTCAGGATTTGCGGTTCGGTGACATCTTGGAGGGCATGGATGTTGTGGCGAAGGAGGTGGAGCCGTATTACCGCGCCCAACTAGCGGAGAAGCTGTGGTTGATTGGTGGCCAAGTTCGTAGGTCAAGGGTTGCCTTTACTGGTGCAGGGAATGAAGCGCGGGCTAGTATGACGCGCCACTGGCTCGATGTGTGGACTAAGGCAGGTGTGGACATTACGCCAGAGCGCCTGGAGAAACTAGGGGGGCTACTGAACGCTCTTACGGGTCGCTCCACAGCCATTCCGAAGGGTTGGCTGTTCGACGTACTTCAGGCAACGTGGTGGTCGCCACAGTATCGCCTGTCGGGGCCGCAAGTCTTGGGGACGTTGGCTAAGCACGGTCCCGGATCGCTAGTCAAGGCCGCTACGGGCGGGCGGCTTATTCCGTCTGCTGACCCGTATATCGCTGGTATTGCAGCGCAGAACCTTGTGGCCTTTGTTGGCGGGGGCATTGGTATCCTCTCGATGCTGAAGGCGAGCGGCCTCGCTGATGTAGAACTCGACCCACGCTCTAGCGACTTTGGCAAGATTAAACTGGGGCCGACCCGCTTCAATTTCTGGGGAACATCGCAGCTCCTGGTGCGAACAATTGCTCAGTCGATTACGACTACCCGCATTGACCCGGAGCTTGGCCCGCAGACCATTGATCCCGGTCAGCCGTGGGCACGTTATTGGCAGTCTGGTGCCTCCCCTGAGTTCAGCATGATAACTGACTACATGACGGGCGAGACATATCTCGGTAGATCGCTGCGACCCTCAGAGGAGCGGGGCATCTCTACTGCGGATATTGCTAAGCGTGAGGCGGTGGAAAGGACGCTCCCGCTGTCGTGGCTGGACATCAAAGAGGCCATAGAGGAGGATGCCCTGAAGGGTGCTTTCAGCGGCTCTCTCGGCATAATCGGTCTCGGTGTTCAGTCTTACGAACCTCGTGCAGCGCAGCAACTTCAGAACATCCCAGAATTCAACCACCTAGAGGTGCTGGAGATTCAGGAACTCAAAACATTTTGGGATGAGGTCAAGGACTTTCGGCGAAGGGCTGAGGAGGAGGAGGGGATGGTGGTGCCCCCTGAATTAGCAATTAGGGCGCTGGGGGAGGCACAGGAACGCGCACCAGCCTTTATCGAACTCGCGGTGGACTTGCGGGCGGGAACGTCTACGAGAAGAGATGCTCGCAATCCGGACTACCTGAGATTTATTGTTGAGAATGAGGACGAAATCCGCGAAGATGCGCCGTGGCTGATTACCCAGGAAGTTCGACTGCTGATCCATGCGGTGCAGGAGCAAGCCACTGCGCCGTAATCACCAGTCACGATACCACTGGTATCCCGGCCCCAGATCAAGGAAGAAGATCCAGTAGACGATCAATCCAACTATCGCCAAGAAGACAATCCACCTGACAGCTATGGCAAGAAGCCCCATATAGACCTCCTTCGGGGAAACCATTATAGCAGGCCCGTCAAATCGGCGGGCCTTTTCAGTTGGGGATGAACGATGAGTAGAACATTCAGTGCCATCGAGGAGCCGTATCTTCCTTCCTTTGTTGACCGGGAGGCGCTGCTGCTAGACGAGGGCGTGGTGTTCAACCAACAAGGAACCTCCTATGAGGAAGCCTTGGCGCGAATCAGGAGAGAGCAGGGGCAAACTGATTCTCCTAGTGACGGTGATGGCGCTGCTCCCACAGCTCCTGGCATCAAGGGGCTAGGAGATGTTGTCGGTCTCAGCGTATATGCGTCTGACGGAAACTTCTACACCATCGAACTAGCGCCTGGTATTAAGGCGGGCAGGCGACAGTCGTTCAATTACCCTAACGCGGGTCTCATGCTCCGTAACCAGAGCACGAACGCGCTGCGCCCCTTCGTTGCAGGGCAGTATGCAACTGCGTCGGGCAGTCACATCTTCCAGATTGGCCCTGACGGCCTGATTATGCCAGGGACAGAACGCACCCTGAGCCAGTCTGAGCGCAACTCGATATTTGGTGGTGTCGGGGGTGCTGGGGGTGGCGGGGGTGGTGGAGCCGCAGGCCGCACCCAGTTTCCCTCTGAGCAAGCCCTTGACGCTGCTCAGGCTGCCCGTCTAGGGGAACAGTCAGCGATAGAGCGCGAGGGCTTACAGATAGAGCGTCAGCGCTTAGAGGCTGACATCGCCGCTACAGAGCAACGGCTTGAGGAGATACGGCTTGAGGACGAACTCGCCACGGCGCGAGATAAGATACGCCTCCAGGCCGAGCGAGAGATGCTGGAGATGAGACTGGAGAACTCCCGGCGCGAGTTGGTCTTCTCGGCGGGGATGGCTGAGCGGGGCACCCTGATACAGCAGAAGGCCGAGACGGGGAGAGAGCTTATGCGCCTTGGTCCCGACCCATTCAGGCAGGCGGCTATCCTCTCCGGCGGTGTCCAGCGGGGTACTACCCCACAACAGGTTGTCGCGGGACAGGCTCAGGGATTCATGAACCAACCCCTTCCCCAGATCAGTATGGATATGACCGTCCCTCAGTTGGAGGCCGCGCTCATGCAGACGCAGAACCAGGGCATGACGCAACCCCAATTCGGCGGGTTCGGCATGGCTGAGGGTGGCGTCATCGAGATGGAAAACAGGGATGGCGCGTTCAGCATGAAACCGCTGGAAGGGCGGAAGGTATCACATCTTGTAGGCGACGGTGCGGGAATCATCCCTGGAGTTACCGAGGTGCAGACGGTAGAGATGGGGCCGTTCGGCATCAAGAGCGTGGAGACGACACCCCTGGCGGGCCAGGCCCAAGCCGGGCTAGACATTGGTGTCCAGCAAGCCCTTTCGCCCCTGTTTTCAGGATTAGGTTTCAGTGGCCTGCCGTCCAGTAGGCCGTTTCAGCCGGACTGGCTCCAGGGGCCGAGAGACTTCTTCATGCCCGGCTTTGAGTCGGGTTCGGCGGGGTTTTCCGCGCTTGGGATAAGGCCCCAGCTCCTCCACGCCGACGGGACTGTGTATTTCCGCCAGGGGGATATGCTCAGACCCATAACACTGGACGCCTTTATTGAGGGCGGATTTCGGATGCAGGACGTGATAAACGTCCCACGTGAGACACTAACTCAGTTCGGCACCATCGGGCCAAGACTGACCAGCGCCCCGTCCATGATGTCCGGCCCTACTCCGGCCTTCCAGGCCGCTGGGTCACCGTTCGTTAGCGCCGTTACGGGAACTCCTCTGCCCATGCCGTTCAAGCAGGCCAACCTACTTGGACAGTGGCAGCGAGAGCGGCCTGACCTGTTTGCCAATGCTCTGTCGGCCTATGGCAGCGCACTTGACCCCGTTACGGGGCTCCCTACAGGAGGGTTGAGCCCGGAGACGGTGACGGCCCAGATAAGGGCAGCCACCCCTACTGGTAGGTCATTCAGGCCACAAAGAATTGGTGGGATCGGGGCGCGGTTCTAACCTAACAGTTCGTCTTAGCAGGCCCGCCTAAAGCGGGCCTTTTCATTGGGAGGAAAGCATGACACAAGAGAGCCCTACGGCTCAGGACGTACAGGCCGAGCCTGCCCCTTTCACTGCTGCGGTTCCAGACCCCTCTCAGGAGCCAACAGCAGCCCCGGAGCCGGAACAGCCTGCGCCAGAGGCCGGGGAACCGGAAGAGACCCCAACGCAATGGACTTCACCCGAAGGTGAGGTCTACAAGGATGAGTTCGCCGTTCTCGACCATCCGAAGGTCAAGGAAACAAACCGCTTCCGCGACGAGCGGCTGCGGGGAGAACTCCAACAGGACTTCAACGCGAGGTACGAGAAGGCGACGAAGGACTGGGAATCCCTACAGGCACACCAGACCATCAACGGCCTGGTGGGTAACCTTCAAGCCCGTCTGGATGAGTCGAACTTCGATGGGGCTGACCGAATAATCGCCAAACTGGAGAAGTTTCGGGAGCCCTACATGGAGTCATACGAGCGCCAGATTCAGGACGTAGCTGGAACCCGCAAGTCCAACGAGGTCTTCGCGGTCTTGATGGACGGCCTGGACATGCGTGGCCAGCATGAGCTGAACATCCTGGCACAGACGACGGGCGACTGGAAGAAGATAGTCGCCAAGCGTGACGAGATTCTTAAGATGTCCGCCCGTGAGGCAGCTCGTCAAGAAGGGCGCAAAGAGGGCAAGGCCGCGAAGGCCGCCCAGCAACCAGTCGCTCCGGGAGCGGGCGTACTCACGCCCGGCAGCCCTGCTGGGGGCGGCACAGATTTGAAGAAAGCACGCCAAGACTACGCCGAGGGGAAGACTAATGTGTACCCCGGATAGGCTTGGCATAGTCAAGTAGAGGTAAGAAATGCCAATCCAGACTGCTACTACGGGTAACTTGGCGAGTGCCCAGAACATCATTCTCGCCAAAGCCCGTCACACAGCAGAGAACAACGCACCCGTAATCCAGCTTTTCGAGAAGTTCACTCTTCCGATGGGCGCGAAGCAAGTCACCGTCCCCAAGGTGGGCCAGGTGACGTTCGCTAACCTTACCGACGGTGTGGACTTGACCGACACGGCTGACATCGGGATGACCACAACCGACCTCACTGTTGGTGAGGTTGGCTGCAAGTTCATCATCACCGACATGCTTAGGGATCAGGCCAACGACAACGTTTTCGAGATGACTGGCCGACAGCTCGGTAACGGCCTTGCCCGCAAGAAGGACAACGACGCCATCGCACTATTTTCTGGCCTCAGCAACGCACTCGGTGCGGACGACAAGGACATGGAGATCATCAACCTAGCGGGCTGCATCGCTTATGCACGAACCAACAACTACCCCGACCCCATACACATCGTCCACCACCCTAACGCGGTGTATATGTGCATGAGTTCTATGGCCATCGTGCCGGAGACGGCTGGTGACCCGCTGCCAGGTGGAGACGCCGACAGGTCGAGGCTCCTCAAGAACTTCTACAAGATGCGCTTCGACAATGTAGGCATCTTCCAGACCGGCAACATTGCCGTCGAAAGCGGAGTTGCCTCCGGCTTAGGGGCCATCTTCTCCGAGAACTGCTTTGCGTACCTGGAGAGCATAGGCTTCCAGACCAAGAACGACGAGGACATCTCCCTCCGGGCGACTGAGATTGTCACCATCGCCCGCTACGGCGTGTTCGAGCTGGACGATGCCTATGGCTCGTCCATGCAGTACGAGATAGGCACCATCGCAACTAATAACTAAGGAGTGGGTTATGGGAGAACTAGTACCTGGCGTCCCGATTCAACAATGGGGGGCGAAGGGCCTTCCGAATGGTCAGCCAAAGGCTACTTGGTGGGACAGGCACGGCAGGTCGGTTATTCTCCCCGCTGACCCCTATTCCCTAGAGCACTACCAGGACCGGGGGCTCATGCTTCACCCGCCTGAGTCCCCGGAGCCCCTGGTGGAAGACAACGACTGGTCGAAGGGCTCTGTGAACGCGACTCGTGGCGGCCCGGTTCTCGAAGAGGCTCCAGTGGAACTCTTTGGCGGCCTCCCGTTCATGGAAGAACCAGCGGAGCCCAAGGGAAGAGGGCCAGACAAGAAGAAGAGGAAGAGACGAAAGAAACGACGTAACCGGGTTTAGCTAGCCCGGAAGAAAGGACCGGAAATGAGCGATTTTCCTGGCACTGTATACGCTGACTACGGCGGCCAAGCGCAATTCGAGGACACCGCCGACAAGCGGCGTGCCATTGGCACGCGCATGGAATACGCTGACGGCCGCAAGTACCGCTACGTTCTAGTTGGCGGGACTACTCTGGTATCCGGCAACTTGCTCCAGGGCAAGGCCGTAGTGGCGCTCGACTACGACACCGTGGTTGTTGATTCAGAATCGGCAGCCGGAGCCACCACCGTCACCGTCACCGGCGAGACCTCAACCGCAGTCAACTACTACGCTGACGGCTGGATGCACGTTAACAAGAGCGCCGCTGGCTACATTGGGTACACCTACTTAGTCAAAAGCCATGTAGTGTTTGCGACAGCGGCAGGCAAGGTTATCACCCTTGCCGAACCTCTGAAGCAGACCATTGCAGCCGCCGATGAGATTGGCCTCACCCCCAACCCCTACAACGGCGTCATCGTAGCCATCCAAACCACCGTCACTTCTCGGATAGTTGGGGTCGCCTGTCACAACACCACTACAGCCCAGTACGGCTGGATACAGTCTGGTGGCTTGTGCGGCGTTCTGGCCACCGACGACCTGGTTATCGGCAACAAGGCGTCCGCAGTTCTGGCAGCGGCTGGTAGAGTCGGTGCGGCAGACGGTGACATCGACCACAACGTCGGCTACGCCATGAGCGACGTATCGGCAACCGGCGAAGCGGCGGCTGTCTACCTGACAATCGACTAAGGGGCGAAATGAGTATCATACACGCGGACTTCGCCCTTCAAGCGCAATTCGAAAACACCGTTGACAAGAGGCACAGCCTCGGCACTCGCATGGAGTATGCCGACGGTCGCAAGTATCGCTACGTGCGCGTTGGCACCACCCTGGTGTCCGGTGACGTGGTTCAGGGCAAGGCTGTGGTGGCAAACGACTACGACACCGTGGTTGTTGACTCCGCATCCGCTGTTGGTGCCTACACTGTTACCGTTACCGGAGAGACCACCACCGCGAAAGACTACTACGCCGATGGGTTCATGCACGTTGTCAAGAGTGCTGGTGCCTTCATCGGGTATACCTACTCGGTGAAGGGCCACGTCCTGTTCGCGGCAGAGGCAGGCAAGGTCATTACCCTTAACGAGCCTCTGAAGCAAATCATCGCGGCTGCGGATGAGATTGGGCTTACTCCCAACCCCTACGATGGTGTCATCCAGGCTATCGTGAATACCGTGACCTGTCGCATCGTTGGGGTCGCCTGCCACAACACCACTACAGGCCGGTATGGCTGGGTACAGAGTGGCGGGCTGGCGGGCATCAACGCTACTGACGACATGAAGGTCGGCAACAAGGCGTCCGCAGTTCTAACGGCAGCCGGTAGCGTTGGGGCGGCAGACGGCAACATCGACCATAACATCGGCTACGCCATGAGTGACGTGAGTCAATCCAACGAGGCTGCGGCCGTCTGGCTGACAATCGACTAGTGTCTATCCAAGCCTACGACTGCCCCCACCACGGCGAGCACGATATCTTCATCCGGGGGCGTGACGTACCGCCTACGCACGGGTGCCCGACGTGTGGTGTGCAAGTGCCGCACGTCATCAGCGCACCTGCGGTTGTCAACGTCAAGCGCGACTGGAATGAGCAGGCTAACATCTGTCGGGTCAATCCCTACGAGCAGGCCAAGGCCCAGTTGCGGAACTTTGACCGAGAGGAACAATCTCGCGGCAAGCCCCCCATGAAGATTACCGAGGCGGCGATTCAGACAGGGGCAAAGGCCATCCACGAACAGAGAAAAACTTAACCTATTTGCTAGGAGGCAGGAGGCAAAAGCAAATGGCCAGAACCATCCAGATTGATTACGGGACTCCCTACGAAACGGGACCCACGAAGCTCCACGACATCGGCCAGCGGGCCGAAGACCCCGACGGCAGTATCTTCCGCTACACCCTAATGGGGGGCGTCACTGGCGTTGCCAACAAGATATACCAGGGTGCCGCAGCCATCACCGACCACCAGGACACCGAGAATACGGTGGCTCTGGTAGTGGGCGATACCCAAATCACCTTTCACGATGACACCATCGCCTTCACCGTGGACGAGGCTCAGGGTGGGCACATCACCGTCGAGTCGGCTGCCGACTTGGGCCATATCTACCGCGTCAAGTCCAACGCGGTGACGGCTGGGAATGAGACCATCTGCCAACTAGAGGATGGCGTATCGGTTCAGGTCGCCGTGCCCGTAGCGGGCGGTAATCACCTGACCCTCCAGAGAAGTACATGGCTGGAGACCCTAATCGGCGTGGCGGGCGTCAACACCGCCCCCAACGCGGGTATCCCCCGCGTCGTCATCGCAGCCAGTGCCTACGGTTGGATGCAGACACGAGGCCCTTGCTCCTGTTTGTTCGCGTCCGACGCCCAAGCCGTTCTAGTTGGCAACGGCATACGAAACTCCTCGTCCGCGGCTGGGGCAATCTCCCTCTTGGATGAGACCGCCGGGAAAATCGACTACGGCCACGTCGGCTACTGCATGTTTACCGCAGCGACCACCGCCTTCGGCCAAGTCTATCTCCAGATTGATTAGCCATGTCTGGAACACTTGAGATAGACTACTCAATCCCATACGAGAGAGGGGCTAATCAGCTCCATGACATCGGTCAGAGAGCGGAGACCCCCGACGGTTCCATCTTCCGGTACTCGGAGATGGGTGCAGTTCAAGGTGTGGCTAACAAGCTCTATCAGGGTGTGCCCGCCGACACTAACTGGCAGGATACCGAACACACGGTGGCTCTTACGGTTGGAGATACGCAGATAACGTTCCACGATGACGGGACTACCCTCGCAACCGATGAGGCGAAGGGCGGGCATATCGTGGTGGAGTCGACGGCCGATCTCGGCCACATCTACCGCGTCAACTTTAACACGGCTACAGTCGTCGACGAGACCGTCATGCAGTTAATGCCTGGTGTGACGGTCCAGTACGAAGTGCTTGTGGCGAGCGGGAACCATCTGACATTCACCAAGAATCAGTGGAAGGAACTCGTTATCTCCCCAATTGGGGTCAGTACAGCAGCCATAGCTGGCGTCACCAGGATGGCCATTCCGGCCGCTGCCTACGGCTGGGTGCAGACTCGCGGTTCTTGCTCCTGTGTAGTTGACAGTGCTGCTGAGGCGGTGCTGGTTGGCAATGGCATAAGAGTTGGAAACTTAGAGGAGGGCGCTGTATCCCTCTGGGACGAGACGGCGGCGGCCGAGCAGATCGACTACATGCCCATAGGACAGTGCGAGTACACGGCGGCATCATCCGGGTTCGCACAAATCTATCTACAGGTGGAGTAGCTATGACACAAACCATTTACACGACCACATCTGTCTCTGGGGCGAAGCTCGGTGAGGAACTGGCAATGCCGACTAGCCGCGTGTATAGGTACGCCCGGAACGGCATTGCCGCCTTGGCCGTTGGAACTGTCGTTCAGGCGGTACGGCCTAACGGAGCACATGCCAACCTGACCTGTGCGGCCACTGCGGTAAAGGCAACATCAATCACCGTTACTTTGGGCACGGCCCCTGTAAGCACTGACGAGTATGCGGAAGGCTACATCTTCACCAACGACGCGGCAGGACAGGGGTATGTGTACGACATCGTAAGCCACCCCTGGGCCTTGGCTGCGGGCACCCTGAAGTTGGCCATCAGAGACGATGTAGATGTCGCTCTGACAACTTCATCTCAGGCCACGCTCCTCAAGAATGTCTACTCCAACGTGAACAAGCCCGGTGGCGACCCGTGGGATATTATCTGCGGCGTAGCCCCGGTAGCGGTTCCAGCCAACGAGTATTTCTGGTGCCAAGTCCGAGGCCCCGCTGCCGTATTGCAAGAAGGGGCCTTGTTCGCAGGCCGGGGCGTCATGGTCAGCCAGGTCAAACCGGGAGCGGTATCAGTGGCCAAGCAGGTTGTGCCTGTCGTCACGGGGTCACGTGGGGTGACCCGTCTGAGTGGGGGCGTTGACACAGGCCCCTCGGTGCCAGGAGACCAGCCTGAATACACTCAGAAGGCCCTTACTCGGCGTCAGGAAGGGACGGGGAAGTACGACGACGCTGAACTCCTTGAGAACTTCTCTGGTCGGGCGACCATCCCTGAGAGGGTTCTCGGCTACTGCATTAACCCACGAGTGAGTACGGAGTACGCCCTGGTCTATCTAACCATCAACTAACCATCGCTAGGAGGTAGGAGGAAAAGGCGATGCCACAGAAAGTAAAGGCACAGGTCATACCTGCGCTGCTGACCGAACTTCGGGCAGCTTCAACAGCAAGCGGGGGCACGGCGTTGACCACAACGCTGGGCCTCATTTCAATCCCGCTCGGCTCCGATTACCTGAGTATCACGGGCCGGAACTTCGCTGGTGCCGGTGTTGCGAGGGTGCTTCTTAACCCGTGGCTGTCCATCTTCCACACCCAGGACGCGGGCGTGAGCACCACTGACATCTCTGACGAGATGCAGGACGGGGACGCCGTCTCAGTAGAGTTCGTGGCCTTTCCCATAACAGGCACGGGCTATATGTACGTCGGCGCGGAGGTTCCGTTCTTGGGCGTGAGGGTGGGTCTCGGCACCAACAAGAACGCCACCGCCTCGGTCATCACCGTGAAGTATTGGGCGGGCAGTGGCTGGGTGGACACAGGGGATACCGACGGCACCATTACAGGAACAGAGTCTATGTCGCAGAGCGGCAACATCGTTTGGACGGTGCCGGCTGCCTGGACAAGGGCATCCCTGGTGAGCATTGGGGACACCCTTCCTAGTGACTGCAACAAGCACACCCCGATGTATTGGACTCGCTGGGAGTGGAGCGCGGCCTTGGACACCGTTGCCGTGGACACGATGCGGGCTATCAACAGGAGCACCGCCTACGCCGAACTCCTAGAAGGCCAGACCGTAGAGGTCGGCTTACAAGACCGCAGGGTGGCGTCCGTCCAGGCGCTCACCAACGCCGGGACGGCCAACCTCATAGTCAACGTCGGTGCCCACGCGGCCGACGAGTTCGAGTAGGTGAGAGATGACAATCACATCTAGCGGAATCGTCCGCGACAAGCGGGTTCACATCCTCAAAGCTAAGGACTGGTCATCGAAACTCGGCACCGACTACTGGTTCTTTCCTGGGGGTGAAGACCTACTGGGGGTTAGCCAGGTGACAAGCGCCGACCCAGGCGTCGCGGCGCTCAGTGACTTTGACTGGACAACTACAAGCCTTATCCTTGCTCAGAGCAGCGCCGCCTCCGCCGACTTCTTAACAGCAGCGACCGAGTCCGCTAACTTGGGTATGCAGTTTAACGGGTCTGGCGACCTACTCCTGTCGCCGCGTCTCTTCGGTAACTACAGCCACGCTAGAGCAGCCCAGGTGTTCTTGGGAACTCTCCCAACGAAACTGACCCTAGAGGTATACGGGCGCTTCGTTACTTCGAGTGCTAATGAAACCACCTCTGGCTTTGGCTTCATCGAGGATTCGGGTACGCCCGCTACAGCCGGTGACCACTTGGCTTACATTTACAGTGACAGCAGCAACTACGGGCTTCGCAGTGGTGCAGCCTCGGATGCAGGAGCTGCGGTGGATACAACCAATCATCTCTGGACGATTGAGATAACAGCGTCCGGCGTTGAGTGGTTCATAGACGGGACTAGCCAGGGGTCTATCGCGCTAGAGACAGGTGAGTTTCCCGTAACGTTCGGGGCGCATACCTTCACAACTAATAGACTTATGCTCGGTTGGGCACACATCTGGTATGAGTAAGATATGGCTGCCGCTCCACGCGGCGATGAACAACCCCAGCACCGAGAGGCAGGCCATCATCAACCGCCTGCTCCAGCTCAACTACAACGTAGTGGGGGCGGAAGACCCGAATCTTGTAGAGATTTCCCATCTCAGAGACCTCCTCGACATGTGCGAGGAGAAAGCAAAGATTCCCGAAGTGGCCAGCCCGGCCCCACGCTACACCAAAAAGCAGATAGCCGAAGCTCTGAGAGACATGAAGGGGTTTGAGGACGCCCGCAAAGAAGGGCGCAGGAGGTTGTATTGATGACTATACTATCCTGGCTGTTCGGGCGTGAGCCGCCAGAGCGACGCGTCGGCACCATTCAGGTCACCGCTGATGTGCTGCTGGGGGTCTTCCAGATGGACGGGTCAAAGATGATTCGGGTTGAGGGCATACCTAAAGACGCGAAGGTGGAAACGATGTGGGTAGACCCGGCCAGCCAGATACTCAGCATTGTTATCTCAAGCGAAGATCTCCCACTCGTGACGGAGGGCGTGGCGGCGATGCCGATTACTCTCACCGTCTACGTGGCAGAGCCAACTTCGGTTGGGGTGGAGTGCTGATGACTCTCTACGACTACGAGTGCCCGGAGTGCGGGTGCTACGAGGATTGGCGCGGGAGGGATGAAGTCCTCTGGCCCTGTCCTGCGTGCGGGAAGACCGCCAAGCGTTTAATCAGCCTGCCTGCCGCTGTCTTCACTGAGAGCGGGGGAAGGTCTCAGCCGGGGAAGGCCTGGAGAGGATAGATGAGCAAGCTAATCATCACAGGGATAGTGCTCGCGGTGGGCATCGTTGCCATCACCGCCATGCAGATGCACGCCCTGGATCACGGCATCAACGGCACGCTCTACGTCCTCTCCGTCGTGACGGTCGGCGGGCTCGTGGCGGGCTTCTGCGGCTTCAGTATCAGGGAAGTCCTGGACTGGTGGAAGGGGAAATAGTCTATGCCCACCATGCTCACTTTACTCCGCGAACTAGCGAAGGCGAAGAGAAAAGAGGAAGGCTCCGCTATTACAGGAACCGCTACCAGCGGCACCTCCACTACCCTCGTAGACACGACGGAGCCGGAACTCTACTACAGCAACGCTGACGCCAACCTGTTTGACCGCTGGTTTGCATACAACGAACTGGCCGGTGCAACGGGGCGGGTCAATAGGGGCGGCCTCGCAGGTTCTACAGGGATACTCACCCTCACGGGTGGAGAGTTTGGGGCCGAAGGCACCGCGACTGCCGCTGTAAGCACGACTACGGCTGGGGGTACGGGGACGCTCACTGATACCCGCGTATCTTGGGCGACTAACCAGTGGGTCGGCGCGACCTTCACCTGTAATAGCCAGACGATGGTGGTGACAAGCAATACGGAGCAGACCGCTACGAGCACCACTGACTGGAGCGCCGACCCCGGCGACGCGGCGTCTTGGACTGCGTTTGGCGTGTGTCCCTACATTCTTACCAAGGATGACAGCCCCACCGACTTAAAGAACGCCATCAACTATGTTCTTCGGCACTTTTACGTTCCGAGCTTCTTCCCGCTCTCGATGCACATCGTCGGTAACGACGCGAACGATATGGAGGCCAGCACGGTTGCAACGGACTACTCTAAGAGCGCAAGTGCGACCCTCGCCGCCGATACAACGAAAGTCTACAACGGGGCGCAGTCCCTAAAGGTGACAGCCGGAGCCGCTACGCAGTACGCCTATACAGCCAACATTCCCGTGAACGAAAATCAGGCTCTGTACGCGGCGGTGAGGAACGCCGTTGATGCTGGTGATAGCGCCGAGTTCCGCATCATCAACGTGGACGACTCCAACGCCACTATCGAAAACGCTACCAATGACGAGGTGACTTGGATGGAGTTGGTCTTCCAGTTCCAAGTCCCGTCGGGTTGCGAGCGCCTCCAGGCGTGGATGATTTCCACTGATAATACTGATGTCTCCAACTGGGACGACCTTCAGATATGGCGTAGTCGGGGTGAGTACCAAGGCCCGTCCTGGCTAGTGCGCTCGTCTCAGATGATAGACGTGCGGGCGTTCCCTTCCGGTACGGGCGGGCCATCGGCGGATAACGACTACCGCACCAATGAGCGGATGTCCTATCCCTTGAACTGGCACATCGAGAGAGAGGATATGCGAGGCGACAGCCCCCTCTATCTCTGGGTGAATGCTGGGGGCGCACGACCCTACATCTACGCCCTACGGCCCCTGAGCGAGCTTACATCGGACTCCAGCATCACACCTGCCGACTTGGACAAGGTGATTGATTTCGCCCTCGATTTGATACTAGACCCGGAGAGGGGTCGCAAGCGGATAGCAGACTACAAGACTGCCGTCTTGACTGCGCCTCCTACCCGCGTATCACCAAGAGTGGGGGTGAGAATTGGCTAGGGGTACAGTCCCTCTCGGCGATTCTGTCGTCATCTCCACCGTAGCGTCCGCTTCCCCTGTCTCCTATCCATTGGCTCGGTTGGAGCACAACTACACCTACGAGGACGTCTCCGACCAGACAGAATCACGTCCCAACCAACCCACACCCTGGCCTCTTTCCTTCCACGGAGGGCTTTCTTACTCCGTCTACGACCCCCAACAGGCGGGGGTGTTCCTTAACATCAACGGCATGATATGCCACGAGCCCAACGTCATCCGTGCGCCCATCGCCGTCAACAATGTCACCCTCACCGGGGCTGCCGCTCCGCCCATGTACTACATACACGCCACTGTTAGCGACGGCGGGGACGACGACGGCCAGCCAGTGCTATATATCATCTCCGTGGAATCAGGCGAGGTGAACGTCTACAGGGTCTCCCTGGCTCACGGGTACACCGCCACCGGCACCGGGGTTACTACATCTACGGCTTCTACATTAGAAGACGCCCGCGCCTCATGGGTGACAAACGAATGGGCTGGCAGGAAGGTCTACTCCAACAGCAAAGAAATGACCATTGCCAGCAACACGGCCACGGTACTGACAGGCGGCACGTGGGACGTTGACCCTGGAGACGGGCAATCTTACAAGATAGGCGTGGGTGACTTCGGGACATTGGTGAACACCAAGACGTTCACCCAAACCACAACACAACCGATGGGCCACCCCGCCCACGCGGTTGACGTCACAGCCTTGCGCCTCTATTTGGGACTAGGTGACAACGGGAAGATTCAGGAACTCACTACCCCCGTCTCCGGCACAGCCAATGACTCATGGACGGCCAGCGACGCGGATGCGAGACAGCTAGTCTCCGTGGCCAACCGGCTTTATCGTTCCACTGACAAGAATAAGATTTCCATCCTAGCCCGATACGCGGACCCCTTAACGGAGGCCAACTGGGGCGATGATTTCCAACTGGTAGGCAAAACAGGAAGTGCTGTCATCAGCGAATTACTGGAGTCGGGCGGGCTCGAATACTCTGCCACCGTGGACGGTTTCTGGGAGTGGGACACTATAGGCGAGCCGCATAACGTATTTCCCTCTGTAGGGCCTTCTGTAAGAGGGGGTCAGGGCTCTGTGTGGTTTGAGGGCGGGTTTCTCATCCCGACGGAATCAGGTCTGTGGTGGACGCTCACGGGGGATGTGGTCGGCCCCGACTCCAACCCCAATAACAGCGGTAACGACCCCTCCAAGACCGCCCAATACTTCAAGCAGGGCCGCTGGCAGGGCCTTGTTGTCTTCGGCAAATATGTCTGGGGCATGTACGTGGACTCCACCGGCATTGTCGGCTATGTGGTCTACGGTCGTAAGCGGGAGGACAGCGACCCCCCAGGCTGGGGGCCTATCATCTGGCACTCTATCGACTCCCCCACCGCCGACTTAGACGACTTCCACGGCATGTATGTGACCCATACCTCCGAGTTCTCGGCTACAGAGACCAAGCCTACTTTGTGGTACGCGAACGGCAATAATGTGCGGTACATCTGGCTCGAAAAGGACGGCTCCCCCATGAGTAAAAGGGGGAGCATCGACCTGGGCGCAGGAGCCACTGTCACTTCTGGGCGCATGACATTCAACACGCCGATGGTGGACAAGCAGATGTTCGTCATCGAGGGCTGGGCGGAGGACTTTGGTTCCGTCAATGGCTATTTCCTATTCAGGGTTTACCGCGACGGCGGCACCGTCGAAGACGTCGGCGCAACCATCACCGCAGACGGTTACTTCAGGAGGTTGTGGACCCAGGACGACAAAGACACAGGCAGGTCGATGAACGTTGCGGTGGCCTGGGTGGGAGCCTCCAGCCTTACCAGCACCAACGGCCCACACCTGAGAGACGTGATGATACGGCCTCTGCCCCTGCCCACCACGACACGCTCTTGGACGTTCCTGTTTGCGGCTGAGGACGGCTCATCCCTAACCAGCAAGAAGATACGCAGCGACCTCGAAGGCTACAAGAACGATTTGAAGAAGTTTAAGCTCCCCGACGAGGACACCTTCAACGGTGTCCTGACGGGGATACGTCTTCTGAGGGCCGACGAGATAAGCGAGCTGAAGCTACGAAACCAGGAACCGCCAAAGTACGCGCTCGCCTGTACGGTACGAGAGATGCTGACGACATGACAAAACCCGGCCTGAAACTCAAGATGCAGCAGGTGTTCAGCGACTTCAAAGACGGCGTTCTTGCCCTTCGCGATCTCAGGCTGCCCTCCACCGGCATGCAGATGGGCGAGAACCGCTTTGAAGTACTGCTGGACGGGGACGGCAACCAAGACCCCTTCTGGCGTCGCCGGGACGGCTCGGCGATAAACCTCACCGGGACGTCTTTGCTGGTCAGGTGCGACACAGAACTAACCCTAACCCAATCCGCACAGGCCATTTCTGGCGACGGGGACTCCGGCAACCTCCGCATTCTCCTACCGGACGCCGCTACCTGGGTAGTGCAGGCAGTCGTGGGCTTTCTGACGGTTACGACGAACCCCGGTACACTCAAGGCCGAGTTGTTCGTTGGCAACGCTGCTGGGGTCGGCACGAAAAACGAGGGCGAGACCGGCCTTGCGCTCATCTTTCCCAGAGACGATGGTGAGGGAGCTACAATATCCCAGGTCTGGACGGTGACGACGACCACGGCCAACACGGCGGTTGAGCTGAAGGGATGGAAGGACAACGCGGGCGGCGTGGGAAAGATAAACGCCAGCCAAACCGTACTCCTTGCCCATTCCGGCGCAGGCGGTGGCGAGGCCACGGTTACATCCACTGACCACGGCGCTCTTTCGGGATTAGCGGACACCGCAGACCACGCCTGGGCGGCATTGGTGGACGGCACCCGTCCCTTTACTGGAACTGTAGGTGGGGTTTTTCCTGTTGCTAGCCCAGACCTCGCCACGAAAGAATACGTCGACTCTGCGATTCACTTCATCGAAGATTACTTCTTCAACGACACTGCCTCATCCTATGCCGGCATCTACTACAAAATGCTCGACACTCCCACAGGCGAGGGGGAGAGCACGTTCACTACTGACCCTGCGCTTGGTGAGGGTGACAACCAAGCACTAGTCAACTTCGCCACCGATGCCGGTCTTCCAGGGGTAACGGTACTAGAGGCCGGTGTTTATTTAGGGCACATCCACGCAAGGGTAACCCTGCTTAACAAGCGGCCAGTCAAGATTCACTTTAAGGTTTACTATAGGGACAATGGCTCTGAGACCTTAGTGGCAACCTCCGAGGAGTCAGACTTCCTGACCAACAGCAATTCAGAGTACGGCCTACACGCTACTGCAGCGGCAGACGTAACCATTGCTACCTCTGACAGATTGATTATCAAGTGGTTCGCAAATGTAGATTCCACTCCCGCCTCTGACGTTGTGGTTGAACTGTTTGCTGAAGGAACCAATGCCTCTAGGTTCTCGGTGCCTGTTCCTACAGATGTCCTGAACCAGGTGTTCATAAGACAGGACGGTACTAAGGCCTTCTCAGGTGAGCAGTCGATGGGCACGAACAAGCTCACCAACGTTGTTGACCCAGGGGCAGACCAGGACGCGGCGACCAAGAAGTACGTGGACGACGCCGATGCAGCGGTAGTCGACGCCCCCTTCCTCACCCTGGGCGCGGACGGCGACCTGTCTAACGAATACAGCATCCTCGAAGCCGACGAGCGGGAGTTACCC
>SDBV01003557.1_pt1 | contig 22905 bp, 16 predicted proteins | sample 2277081 | NCBI WGS metagenome assembly SDBV01 (sample SAMN10402039, study PRJNA504765) | marine sediment metagenome | isolation source: marine sediment core GS10_PC15, 223 cmbsf | place: Arctic Ocean: Southern Knipovich Ridge | collected 2010 | reverse complement strand
GCCGGCGAATTCGCGTTCGCCCTGCAGCACGTGGATGGTCACTTCGGTCTGGTTGTCGGCCGCTGTGGAGAAAATTTCCTTCTTCTCGGTTGGGATCGTGGTGTTGCGTTCGATGAGTTTGGTCATCACACCGCCGAGCGTCTCGACGCCGAACGACAGCGGGGTAACGTCCAGCAGGACCATCTGCTCTTCGACTTCGCCGGTGAGGATCGCGCCCTGTACGGCTGCGCCGATTGCGACGACCTCATCGGGATTTACCGATTGGTTCGGATCCTTGCCGAAGATTTCCTTGACCATTTCGCGGACCTTGGGAATGCGCGTCGATCCGCCCACGAGGATCACTTCGTCGACGTCGCCGGTGGCGAGCTTGGCGTCGCTCAGCGCCTGCTTGCACGGCCCGACCAGGCGGTTCAGGTGCGAGTCGACCAACTGCTCGAACTTCGCTCGCGTGATTGTCTGGGTCATGTGCTTGGGGCCGTCGGCTGTAGCGGTGATGAACGGCAGGTTGATGTTCGTTTCCATCGCGGTCGACAGCTCGCACTTGGCCTTCTCGGCGGCCTCCTTGAGACGCTGGAGAGCCATCGCGTCGGACCGCAAGTCGATGCCCTCGGTCCGCTTGAACTCATCGGCGATGAAATTTATCAGCGCCTCATCCAGGTCGTCGCCGCCGAGATGCGTATCGCCGTTGGTCGAGAGCACCTCGAAGACGTTGTCGCCGATATCGAGGATCGACACGTCGAACGTGCCGCCGCCGAAGTCGAACACGGCCACCTTTTCGTTGATCTTTTTATCGAGCCCGTAGGCCAGGGCGGCCGCGGTGGGCTCGTTGATGATCCGCTCGACCGTCAGCCCGGCGATCTCACCGGCCTCTTTCGTCGCGGTTCGCTGCGAGTCGTTGAAGTAGGCAGGCACGGTAATGACCGCTCGCTCGATCGTGTCGCCCAGGTAATCCTCGGCCACTTTCTTCAGCTCGCCGAGCACCATGGCCGAGATCGCCTGCGGCGCGTAGTCGGTATCATGCACGCGGACCTTCACCAGCTCATCGGCGCCGCCGACGACCTCGTAGGGCACCTGCTTTTCTTCCTCGCCGACCTCGTTGTGACGCCGGCCCATGAAACGCTTGATCGAATATATCGTATTTTTTGGATTAGTTATCTGCTGATGTCGGGCCGGTTGGCCGACCAGGCGTTCGCCTCGATCGGTGAAGCCCACGACCGACGGCGTGACGCGGTTGCCCTGCTGGTTGATCAGCACCTTTGGCTCCATGCCTTCCATGATCGACACGCAGCTGTTCGTGGTTCCCAGGTCGATTCCGATAATTTTCTGTGACGCCATGTTTCACCTTCCTCGTTTCGGCCTCGCCGGGGCACGCTGGCCGCACACGCGAGAAACCGTACTCATATGATTACACTCTGCACTGATGGGTAGCAACGGGCGTGCCATCGCCCTAAGCCCCTGCCAATAATAGCCAAAGAACATCCGCTCGCAGCCGAAAGTATGCCATATCGGCCGCAATCTCGGCCACAACGGCAGAATTTGGCAGCCGCCCGCCCGGATACGAACGAGAACGTCTCGAAGCATGCGAGAGCGTACCAAACTGTACGAAAGCGTGCGAAACTGTACCAACCGGCCCGGCCGGGTGCGAAAACGAACAAGCCGCAATGCCGGCAGGTCTTTTGTCTTCATGGAGTTAGTGTTTGCCAGAAGCATTTGGCGTAAAATCCGGCCGGTTGATTGGGCTTCGCTGTCTAAGCTACACGGCTTGGCGAGCAAGCCGTGCCACCCGTCATCAATCGGTTGATTGGTTAATTGGTTAGCTGGTGAATTGGTTAACTGGGTCCCAATTCCTGTTGTTTTGTTGTTTCTGTTGTTCAATCTGTTTCTTCTTCTCAATCCGAAATCTGAAATCTGAAATCCTAAGTCGAGAGGTTCGCGCGTAGCGCTACCTCTCTACCCTTACGGGTGGTGTACCTGTTTTGCGCGCGCAAACGGCACCGAGCGCTGGTTTGAGAATTGCCAACCACCGGCCGGGCCGTGGAATAGTTTTTTTAAGAATTCCCCGTGTCTTGCGCGAAAAGTGGCCAAAGTGCGCGCGCAAACACGGTACGAAAAACGTTAACCGCAGAGCACGCGGAGATCACAGAGAACTTTTTTAAATGAAAAAACCCTGAGGGTGGCTGGGCTCCCGTCCCGCCGCGTTGAATATGTGAACAACATTCCGCGAGCAAACGAGTTGCTCGCCCTACCACTGAGCTTGTCGGTGGACGAATGACACGAATTTGAAAAGAAAGCTCAGGTTGGGTGTCATGGCCTACGCTTGCGTGGCCATGATCTTTTTTTGCTTCTTCGTTTAGCGGCGGGACGCAAACCCGCCTGTCTGTTTGACCCATTAAGTCGGAGCGTATCCGATGAACACCCACAAGCTCACTTCGTTTCGCTTGAAGGTGGCACCTCCGCTTGCGATGCATTGACTCGGCCACCGGCCGGGCTGCGATGGTAACGGCACGGATGCGATTCGCTATTGGGATGATTCAAACTCGGACTGGCCCGGCATCACCGAAGCTACATTCGGCGAGGGCGAGGACTACTGGCTGGATTATCTGACCACGGGCGACCTGGCCGGCTATACGCTACTGACGGTGGGTACTGTCCCGTGCGAGTTGGTGGCCGACATCGCATCGGTTGGCGCGCCGGACGACATTGTAGATGGCGCGGATCTGGGCGCTATGCTCGCCCGCTGGAAGACTACCGACCCGGTGGCGGACATAGCACCGCTGGCTACAAATGGCGACGGCATCGTAGATGGTGCGGACCTCGGCATGCTGCTTGCCTGCTGGAAAAACACCTGCCCCGCATCCGCACCGGCACCGGCCGTGCCTGAACCGGCCACGCTGGCGATGCTGGCGTTCGGCGTGGTGACGCTGCTTCGACGTCGCTCAGCATAAATGCTTCGCAAGCGACGCAAATAGTCCACGAATTTCACGAATTGAATGGATTACACGAATAGAAAGAAACATCGAAGTAGCGGGCGGGTCCGACAAGGGCTCGCCCGTTTTCATTACGCCGACTGTTGTAGGGCGTGCACCAGCCTACCCGCGATAAGCAGGCAGGACTCGCTGAAAGCTGAAGTAACGTTCTACGGGCTTACTCCCGGTAGAATTACGGCGGAATTGTTAATACCGATGCTCTGATATGCGATATCCGGAAATTCGTACCTGCGAATCATAGATCGAGCTGAAAAGAAACTTTCAAAGAATTATTCAAAGAAAAACATCGCGTTCTACAGCTCACTAAGAGCATAAATAAGCGATTATTAAGATTTTTTTCAATATTACAGAGACCAATATATAGGTATACTTACTTTAGACTTTAAAAGGAGATACATGCATGACCCTACCCGCACCCAAGGTGTTTGTTTTAAAAAAACTCAGGGATTCACCTTATAGCCTATTGCTTTTTCGTCCGACATACGTTATTAGTATATTCGTTGATGAAGTATTGACAGAGTAGAAGTGAGTTGTTAAAAACTTCGCTCTGTAGATAAGTCCCCTTTTTCGGACCGGTTCCCCCCCGGCCGGTTCGGACGAAAGGCGGTGCTTGCGGTCCCCCCCCGCCGCAGGCCCGCCATTTTTTTTGCGCTGACATAATCACCCCAATGTGCGCAGACGTTTACCAATTGATTTATCTATCGTTTTCGATAAGTGAATTAGCTGCGTCGAAAGCTATCCCTCTGCGACGATGGCAGCCACGATCGGAGCGATCACCTGGGGAATCACCGTCGCGTCGAGCAGGTCTTCGGCGCATTCACATTGCTCGTCGAAACTTTCCGGCAGATTCAGCACGTTGCCCGGGGTTGGGTATCTCCGCACGGCCAGGTAGGCGCTGATTGGCTCGGGGTCGTAATTGCCGGTGCGCACCTGATAGCTGCTGCCGCGTGTCTCGATTGACAGGCGAGCCTGAGTCGAACAATCTTCCGACAGTGATACGACCATCGACGGATCGAATTCGATCGTGCGTCTTGGATGTTCGTCGCTCAGCAATGACAGTGGACTGCCCTCCAGCAGAGCCCTGGCCACGATCTCGCTTCGGTTGCCCTGATAGTCCATATTGAATCCATACAGCACGTCCAGCGCCTCGACGTCCAATCCGCCAATGCCGAGAAAATACACCACGCGGTCCAGAATCCAGCGGTGGAAGTTCTGCATGGTTTCGCGATCGGGAGGATTGAAGTACCCGGCCGAGAGCCGATGCGAGCGAAGTTCCATCCATGTATAGACGCCAGAGTCGCGTTCCCCTTCCAGCACGTACTCGCCCGACTCCCTCTGATAGAGGTTTGTCATCTGGCGAAATTCTTTCTGCACCGCCTCGCAGAAATGCAAAACCGTCTCCCGGCTGTCGGGCAGCGCCAGGGTCGTCTGCAATTCAATGTTGACGAAGAAATCATCCGCTATGCTTTGAAAATCCATCATATTTGTTCGCATTGTCCTCTATGGGCTGCGTCGTTTGCGTTCGTTCGCCAGACTTTTCCGGGATGCAATCTGTTCATTTCTGCTTACCGTCGGTCTTGCTTTTCACCTGGAGTGGCGGCTGTTCCTGCACGACCAGATGGTGGGCACGGATCGACTCGGTAATGTACGCGTTTCCGCCGACCGTGACTCCCTCGCCGATAATGGTCTCGCCGCCAAGAATCGTCGCGTTCGGGTAAATCGTCACGTTGTCTTCGATCGTCGGGTGCCGCTGCAGCCCGCGAATCAGCCGCCCTCGCTCGTCTTTGGGGAAACTCGGCGCTCCAAGCGTTACGCCCTGATAAATTTTCACGTGTTCCCCGATCCGGGTGGTTTCGCCAATCACGACGCCGCTGGCGTGATCGATGAATAAGCTCTTACCGATTCGGGCGCCGGGGTGAATATCGCAGCCGGTGACGCTGTGGCCGTGCTCGCTCATAATCCGCGACATGAGAGGCACGCCCATTTCGTGAAGCTCGTGGGCGATGCGATACACCGTCACGGCGTAGAAGCCGGGATAGCAATAAATTATTTCTTCGATGCTCTTGGCTGCGGGGTCGCCGTCGAAGGCTGCCTGGGCGTCCAGCGCCAGCAACTGGCGAAGATTGTCGATGCGTTCGAGAAAATCTCGCGCGTTTCGCCCGGCCTCTCGGTGGCAGTCGTCGGGGTCGGCGCAATTGTCGCAGTGACGATCGACGCAGATGCAGTGCAGAATCTGCTCGCCAAGTTCCTCGGCCAGGCGTGCCAGGCGGCCATTTACGATCGAGCGTATATTCTCTTCGGTTAGCTTCTTATGGCCGAAATAGCCCGGAAAAAGAATCTGCCGGGCCTGGGCGAGAATATCGACGATCTTCGACCGCGAAGGCAGGAACGTCATGCCGATTCGCTGTGTTCGCCGGTCCGCGGCGTAGCTGGCTACGATTTTGTCGGTTAAGTTGTCCAGGCTCTTATCTTCCATTTCATGTGCATCCTGTCTGGGTGCGACAGGACATTGTACGAACGGCCGCGCGGCTTGTCACGCCTCGTAATCCGCCCGCGTGGAAGAAGTTTGGCCAGGTGGGCGCAAAGAGAAGGCGGCTTCGGGGAAGGAGGAAACCCCGTTGCCGCCTGTCAGATGCAATCCTAACGCAGGTGGAGGGAGACCTGCATCATCGCTCTTGGGTTGGCGCATCTTTCTCTACAGGTAATACGCGGGGCCGGGCAAAAGGTTTGATCGAAATGGCCGTCTGCAAAAAAAATCGAGGCCGGTCCGGGCGAGCGATAATGTCCCGTGCGGTTACCGCCCCGGAGGAATCTCGGCCGTCAGCGTGATACGCCTGGTGAACTCCGGCAGCGTGTTGTAAGTTGCCAGCTTCCCGCTGAGATATCGTTTCTTCTGGTCGGGTGAAATCCAATGGACGGAAAAGCCCTTCGCCGCAGCTAGCCTGGCCAGTGTCTCGTCGGCGGTCAATAATTCAGGGCCAGCGGAGTTGCGCCCGCCGCGATTGAGCTGGTAGGTGATCCGACGCAGCGAAGACGTCAAATCGGATCGCCGGGGGATAGCGACGAACACCAACGGAGTGTTGGGGAACTTCCGACGGGCCCTCTGTCGAACTTCGGGGAACTCTTCGTGCGTGCCGAGATGCAGCAACACCACGTGCGCGAATTGGTCCAGCCTGCGAACGGCGACCAGCAATCGCCCCGAGCCAACCCCGGACATCAGCCTTGCGTCGATGCAGATGACGCGAGCCGAAGGGGGCACAATTTCACTGAACGCCTCGGCATGTTCGAAAGCGGTAGCGCTGTAGATCACGCCGCGCACCTGGATTTTTTTCAGCCCCGGCTGTGTGTCGGGGACGCTCACATACGCATATTTCGGACCACCGGAAACCAGTTGGAACGACCCGTCACTGCCGGACGTGGTGAATATCGCCCGCCCCACTCGCCGATTCGGCGGGATCAGGTATCCAAGCGCCACGCTCCGTTGCCAGCCGCTGCCGATAGCATCACTTTGCTGCAACGTTGGCGATCCGGCGGCCACTACCTTGCCACCGCGCAAAAACGCCCAGCCGATGCCAATTCCGCCGGCGGCCGTTATGCACAGCAACACCCACCGACAGAGAAAACCGATGATTTCCTTGACCATATCGTTCATTTAATCGCGTGTGACGGCACGGGCCATCCTATGAACCCTTATCGGCCTGGGTGGAAAAAATTCGACAGTGCCGTTTCGATCGCTCTAGACCGTCAGCTCCATGAGGCGTTGAATCCGGTCTTCGGTGGGCGGATGGGTGCGGAATATGCCCTTGGCGCGGGCCTCGAACTTTTTGATCGGGTGAACGATGAACAGCGGCGCGGTGGCCCGGTTGGCGACTTCCAGCACTTCGGTATCGCCGGAGAGCTTGGCCAGGGCGCCGGCCAGGCCCTCGGGGTTGCGGGTAAGCTCCACACTGCCCGCGTCTGCCAGAAACTCGCGCTGGCGGGAAAGCGACATCTGGATGATCCTGGCCAGGATCGGCGCGATGATAGCCAGCAAGATCGCCACAACCACCATGATCAGCTGGCCGGCACCCCCGCCCTCGCGGCTGGACCGTCGCCGACTACGCCCGCCACCAAACCACAGGCTGCGGAGGAACACGTCGCACAGCATCACCAGCACGCCGACCATCACGGCCATCAGCATCGCGTACAGGATATCGTAGTGGCGGACGTGGCTCAGTTCGTGTGCCATGACCCCCTGCAACTCGTCGCGGCTGAGTTTTTCGCGCAGGCCTGCGGTAATCGCCACGGCCGCGTGCTGCGGGTTCCGTCCGGTGGCGAATGCGTTCATGGCCGAGTCGTTAATGATGTAGATTTTCGGCACGGGCAGCCCGCCGGCCAGGCAGAGCTCTTCGACCACGTTGAACAGTTGCGGGTCATCGTCCCTGGTGATTTGCTTCGCAGCCGATATCCCCAGCAGCGCCGAACTGCCGCCGAAATAGCTCGCCAGCGTCAGGACAAACGCGATGACCCCGGCGACTACGGCCACGATGATCCCAAAGCCGCTCCCGCCCCATACCATGCCGATCAGCATGCCCATGGCGACGAACACGATCATGAACACGGCGATCAACAGCCAACTGTTGCGCTTGTTGCGGGCTATCTGCGTACGAAAAGTTTCTACGGGCATGTGCGTAACTCGGTGTCTATTCCTGCGGTGCTAACTGCAGGGCGATTTAGAACTCCACCTTCGGCGTTTCGCGATGGGTGGGCTCTTCGATTTCGAAGTAGTCTCGCTTGGTGAAGCCGAATGCGCCGGCCACGACGTTGCCCGGGAATTTTTCGCGAGCGATGTTGTAGACCGCAGCCGAGTCGTTGTAATGCTGCCGCGAGAAGGCGATTTTGTTCTCGGTGCTGGTCAGCTCTTCCTGCAACTGGGCGAAGTTCTCGTTGGCCTTGAGGTTAGGATACGCCTCGGACAGCGCGAACAGTTGCTTCAGCGCGCCGGTGAGCATATTCTCCGCCTCTGCCTGCTGTGCGACGCCGTCGGCCGAGATTGCCTGGTTGCGTGCGGCGATCACACTTTCGAACGTTTCCTTCTCGTGCGAAGCGTAGCCCTTGACGGTGTCGACCAGGTTCGGGATCAGGTCGTACCGCCGCTTCAACTGCACGTCGATCTGGCTCCAGGCTTCCTGGCCGCGAATGCGCTTCTGGACCAGCCCGTTGTAAATGGCGATCAGGACGACCACCAGCAGAGCGACGACTCCCAGAACAATGCCTAGCGGTAACATGATGTCTTCCTTTCCCTATTTTCAAATTACAAAAGACGCACGGGGTCGAATATCGTTTTCGGTGCTTTGCTATTGCGAAAGTTACACCTATTTACGCGTCACAGCAAGAAATGTTCGACCGCGGGCCTTATCGCTCGAAGCTATCTACTCTTTCCTGTAGTTGGCGATCATGACAATCGCCGCACCCACGACCACGACGGCCGCCACTATAATGATCATTAACTTCGGGGTAACTGCCATGATGTCTCCCTTGTCCGCAAAGTCCTGTCAATACTCCAAGCCCATCGCCTCAAAGCAGCTTTGAAGGTATCCGTGTTTGCCACTCGTTGCAAGAATTGATACCGTGTGCCCTTGCCCTGACAGGCTGTTTCTGTGGCCCGCTGGCCAGACCTGACGAAGTTTGCAATGAACAGGAGAATGGGAATGTCTGACGCACCTGGCGGAAATAACGCAACCAAGCGCCCGAACTTCATCGTCATCCTCGCCGACGACATGGGGTTCAGCGATATCGGCTGTTTCGGCTCGGAGATCCCCACGCCGAACATCGACAGCATCGCCCGCGGCGGCATTCGTTTCACTCAGATGTACAATTGCGCCCGCTGCTGTCCCAGCCGGGCATCGCTGCTGACCGGGCTGTACCCGCACCAGGTCGGCATCGGGCACATGGTGTACGACAAGGGCACACGCGAGTACCAGGGCTACCTCACCGACGACTGCGTTACTATCGCTGAAGCCCTGCGAGCGGACGGCTATCGCACGTACATGACGGGCAAGTGGCACATCGGCGGCGTGTTCAGCATTGCCGACCAGGACAAATGGCGGCCGGGCGCGCCGGGCTTCCCCACGCCGATCACGCGCGGGTTCGACAAGTTCTACGGAACGCTGGCCGGCGCGTGCAACTACTACAACCCCTACTCGCTGATGGACAACGATCGCCTGATCGAGCCGGAAGGCGACTTCTTCTACACCGAAGCGACCACCGATCATTCGGTTGACATGATCCAGGACGCCATCGACCGCGATCAGCCGTTCTTCATGTACGTCGCCTACAACGCCCCGCACTGGCCTCTCCATGCTCGCCAGCGAGACGTCGAAAAGCACATCGGCAAGTACCGCAAAGGCTGGGACGCCACCCGCACGGCCCGCCACGAAGAACTCAAGTCAATGGGCCTACTCGACGAGAAGTGGGATATCTCCCCGCGCGACGAACTTGCCCCTGGATGGGACGAACTCGACCACGCCCGCCACGACTGGGAAGATATTCGCATGGCCGTCTACGCCGCGCAGATCGACGCGATGGACCAGGGCATCGGTAAGATACTGGCCAAGCTGCGCGAGAGCGGCATCGAAGACGACACGGTCGTGATGTTCATGTCCGACAACGGCGGATGCGCGGAATTCCTGGCCGAGGAAGGCTACGTCATGGCCAATCGCCGCCCCACCCGCGACGGCAAGCCTATGCGCGTCGGCAACCAGTTCGGCCGCCTGCCCGGGCCCGACGACACGTTCATGAGCTACGAATTGCCGTGGTCCAACGTCTCGAACGCACCGTTCCGCCTGCACAAGGGCTGGGTGCACGAGGGAGGCATCTCCACGCCGTTCGCCATGAGCGGGCCGGGCGTTGCCAACCCGGGCGGGATATATCATCAGCCCATGCACTTTGTGGACATCATGCCCACCCTGCTGGAGATGGCCGGCGTGGATTACCCGGACTCCAACAACGGCTTGCCCACCCCGCCGATGGAGGGCGAGAGCTTTACCGACCTGATGGCGGATCGGCCGTGGAAACGTCAGGCGCCGATATACTTCGAGCACGAAGGCAACCGCGCCATCCGCATCGACAACTGGAAACTGGTCAGTCGCAATCCCCAGCAGTGGGAAATGTACGACATGAACGTGGACCGGACCGAACTGCACGACCAGGCCGCCAAAGACACCGGACGAGTGGGCGAGATGGAAGCCCTCTATAATAAATGGGCCGAGCGGGTCCGCGTGATTCCGTGGGAGCCGAAAGGACCCCTGAAAGTCACCGGCAAAGACAACCAGGTTTCTTAACTGCCAGCGAGCCTGACGGGGTATAATACACGTTGAGAGATCAACACACGCTTTCCCGTCCGATCACCTATTCCTTGGTAAGATTTCCGTGGATTCTTTCACACTAAAACGAATCGAGTTCGACGCCGTCCGGCGTACGCTGGCCGACTATTGCGCCTGCTCGCTCGGCAAGTCGCTGGCGCTGCGTATCAGCGCGTCGCGCAGCCCGGAAGTTATTCGTCGCTGGCTCGCCCAGACCACCCAGATGGTCGCAGCCGTGAGCGACGTGGGCCTGCCGCCGTTCGGGGGTATTACCGACATACACGGCCAGCTGGAGCGAGCCACGCCCGGAGGACCTGCCTGCGAAGAAGACTTCTCCCGAATCTCCGACGCACTCACCGGTGCGGGCAACGTGCGAGGGTATCTGCACGCGCTGCCGGAACAACTCGACACGCTGCACCCGCTGGCGGACGATATCAGAGACTTCACGTCCGAGATCGAAGCAATCGGCGCGATCATCGCCCCGGACGCAACCGTTCGCGACGACGCCTCGCCGCGCCTGGGCGAAATCCGCCGGCTGATCGAATCGACCGGCAGGGAAATCCACGACGTGATCTACGGCTACCTCCGCCAGCAGGAAGTCGCCAAACTGCTGCAAAACCCCATCGTCACGCTGCACGGCGATCGGTACGTCCTGCCGGTCAAGGCGATCAATCGCGGGCGACTGCCGGGCGTTGTCCACCGCGAGTCGAACACGGGCGCCACGGTCTTCGTCGAACCCAACGCCAGCGTCGAACTGAACAACCGACTCAGCGACTACCGCGAGGACGAGCGACGCGAAGTGCGCCGGCTGCTGAACCAACTGGCGATCCGCATTCACGGCCGGCACGAACAGATCATCGCCGCCATGCGGTCGCTGGCGCAGGTGGATCTGCTGTCGGCCAAGGCGCAATATTCGTACCAATTCAACATGAGTTGCCCCGACGTGGCCGAGCGCGGCTGGCTGAGCTTCTCCCAGGCTCGCCACCCCCTGCTGATCGAGCAGGCGTGGCACCAGGAAAAATCCGGCGTGGCGAAAGACAAATGCCACCCCGTCGTACCGATCGACATTCGCCTGGGCAGCGACTTCGACATGCTGGTGGTGACCGGCTCGAACACGGGCGGCAAGACCGTCACGCTGAAGACCACGGCGCTGCTGGTGATGATGGCCCAGTCGGGTATGCATATTCCGGTGCAGCGCGGCGCGACCATGCCGGTCTTCCGCGACGTGTTTATCGACATCGGCGACGAACAATCGCTCCAACAATCGCTCAGCACGTTCGGCGGGCACATGAAGCGGCTGCGATTTATTCTGTCCAAGGCAGGCAAGAACTCGCTGGTGCTGCTGGACGAACTCGGCGCCGGCACGGACCCCGACGAAGGCGGCGCGATCGGCCAGGCCGTCATGGACGAACTGCTGCGGATCGGCTGCCTGACGATGGTCACCACGCACCTGAGCGTGCTGAAGGCCTACGCATTCGCACAGGAGCGAGTGGATAACGCATCAGTTGAATTCGATACCAAAACGCTCTCGCCAACCTACCATCTGCGGATCGGCACGCCGGGCGAGTCGCACGCGATCACCGTCGCAAAACGGCTGGGGCTGCCCCGCCGAGTCACCAGCGCCGCAAAGGGCCACCTCTCCCAGCAGGGCAAGCAGTTCCGCCGGGCCATCCGCGCGACCGGCCAGGCAAGGCAAGCCGCCGAACTGCAACAAAAGCAGGCCGTCACCGAACAACTCGAAGCCCAGAGCATCCAGGAAAGCTACCAGTCCAAACTGGCCGACCTGCACAGCCTGCGAGAACAGTTCGAAACCTGGCTGGTGAACCTGCCCAACCTCAAGCCCGGCGACGAACTGTTCGTGCCCAAGCTCAACACGACCGGTAAGCTCGTCCGGCTGGAACTCGACCGACAGCGGGCCGTGGTGCAGGCCGGCAGCGTCGAGGTCGAAGTGCCGCTTCGCGAGCTTATCCCCGATCTCGGACAGGCCGGCGTACGCGAACAGATCGACTCGCTGCGCAAGCAGATTATCGACCAGGCAGCCGCCGCCGAAACGGCGCGGGGCGAGGCCGACCACGCCCAGGCCGAGTTCAAACGATCCCTCGCCCAGCAGAAGCAGCGCGCACGCCAGTTCGACCAGTGGCTCGGCGCGATAGCCCGGCTGAAGGTCGGCGACGTCGTGCCGATCACGCAACACCCCGGCCAGGGCAAGGTCGTCGCGGTTAACCTCGCAGGCCTGCGAGCTACCGTGGAAATCCAGGGCGGCGACAAGACAGTCGAAACTCAGGGCGGCAAGAAAAAAACCGTCGAGTTGTCGCTCCAGGAACTGTTCCCACAGACCGGCCCGTTCGCCCGCCACCCCGCCAAACGCCAGGGCAGACAGTCGCATCCACATAAGGGCCAGCACCCCAAGGCCAAAGCCAAGGCCCCCGAGCCCGACCGCCCCATGCGCAGACGCCCCGACGATTCGAAGGCCGCCAAGCGCGACCGCCAGGCCGTGCTCGACGTCAAGCCGGGCGAAAAGGTCTTCGTCCTGCCGTTCAACAAGCACGCGACGCTCATCCGCATCCAGCCGGAACGTAACCTCGTCGTCGTTCAGTCCGGCGTGTTCGAGATGGAACTGCCCCTGTCCGACATCGAGCCGGTGCGATCCAAACACTGAGCCCCAACCGGCGGAATTATCGAACGCCGCCAGGCGAATGCGAACAACCGTAACACTTTTGCTATTGACAAATTAGCTAATTGGTACTACTATTGATGTACACTTTCGATTGAATTGTAGACCCTGGCCTCACAAAGGCGATGTGTCTACCCGAGCCAAAGGAGTGAAAGAATGCTCTCAAAAGATCGTTTTGCACAAGTCCGGCACATCGTAGTTGTCGCATTGGGATCGCTGTTGGTGCTTCTCGTGTCCGATGCATCTGCCTATACATATACCGGCGTCGGCGGAGCTGGCGGGTGGGATGATGTTGAGAAGGGCTCGTCCGTCACGTACGTTTTGGACCGTAGCGACTATACGCAGGATCTCGGCCTGAGCGAAGAGCAGATCACGTCCGCCCTGAACCGCACGTTTGATACTTGGGCAGCGACGGAGAATGCCTCTTTGGACTTCACCGAAATGGCCGACCAAGGCGGGAACTACGACCTGCTGGATGGGTCGCCGGGCAATTGGTTTGGCGGATACCCGGGAGATTCCATGGACCAGGGCGCAGACTACCTCTACGCGAACATCACATTCGGTGGGTGGCTCGATAACGATTACTTCGACTACCTCGAAGACGGAAGCATCGACGGCCTGCCGTCCAACATTCTGGGCGTAACCTGGAGCGGCAAGGTCCGAGGCCCGCTCTCACGCAAGCCCCGCTGGGTGGCGGATATCTTTCTCAATGATGGTTGGACATGGAGCCTCAACGGCGACGATCCGGCTACGAGCGATGTTCTCGAGATCGACATTGAGACGGTGATGTTGCACGAGTTGGGCCACGCGGTTGGCCTGGGGCACGAAGATGGCGTCCCGGCCGTGATGAACTCCTTCTATGGCGGGATTGGGCGCAACCTCTTCCAGGACGATCTGGATGGTATCGCTTCCCTGTATCCGGCCGAGAGCGGCGGCGGTGGTGGCGGTGGTGGCAGGCCCCCATGGGCTGGCGGCGGCGGAAAAGATAAGCTCACCATCCTTTATTTTGACGAGTCCACCGCATCGCTGCGGGAAATGCAAGTGAGCATCCCCGAACCGGCGACGACGGCAATGTTGACCCTCGGCGGGTTGGCGGTCTTGAGACGCAAACGGAAGTAGTCCACGAATTACTTGTCCTGAGCTGGTCGAAGGACGAATTACTTGTCCTGAGCTTGTCGAAGGACGAATCGAATTGCGGGCGGGCTCTTTGAAAGGGCTCGCCCGTTTGCTTATTCGGGGTGCTGTGCCCACACTCGTGTGGGTATGCTCGCATTCGGTAGATCACATGGCGTTAATGCGATCCCCTTCTCCCAAAAGCATTCCGCGAGCAACAAGTTGCTCGCCCTACGGAGCTCAGTCGAACCGCGTGGGCCATGGCACCCACCAGGAACCCGAGTATTATTCCTTCCCGGCGAAGCTTTTCAACGTCGCGATGGTATCGGTGAAATCTTTCGGCAGTGGCGCGGTGAGCTTCATCGGCTCCTGCGTGCGGGGGTGGCGAAACTCGATCGTCTTGGCGTGCAGCGCCTGGCGGGTGATCAGCGGGTCTTCGGCTACGTCGAACCGCCCTTCAAGCTGGCTGCGGTAGATCGGCCCGCCGCCGTACATCTTGTCGCCCACGATCGGATGCCCGATAAAGTACATGTGTACGCGAAGCTGATGCGTGCGGCCGGTCTTGGGGAACAGTTCCATCAGCGAGAACCGCGCCTTACTCCGCCCGACCAAGCCGATCCGCTCAACCACGCGATAGCGAGTGATCGCGTTTTTGGTGGCGGCCGGGTATGGCTTGCCGGTCTGCCGGTGGACGGCGTACTTGTCGCGGAACCGCGGATGCTTGCCGATGTGCATGTCGATAATGTCTTCGTCGCGGTCGACCCGGCCGTGAACGATGGCGTTGTAGGTCTTCTGTATGTGTCGCAGCTCGAACTGCCTGCCCAGCCGCCACAACGCCAGTTGGCTCTTGGCGACCAGCATAATGCCCGTCGTATCGCGGTCGAGGCGGTGGACGATCCCCGGCCGATATATCTCGCCGTTGGTGGGCAGCTCGGAGATATCTCTCCAGTTGGTCTTGAAGTAATATGCAAGCGCGTTGACCAGCGTGCCGGTCCAGTTGCCGCGGGCCGGGTGCACGATGATGCCGGCCTGTTTGTTGATCGCCAGCATGTCGTCGTCTTCGTAGACGATATCGAGCGGGATCGGCTCGGGCGGGATCTCCTTTGGCTTGATCGCCGGCAGGAGCAGGTCGATCACGTCGGCCGAGCGAATAACGTAGCTGGGCTTGACGGTGCGGGTGTTGACGGTGACCATGCCCTCGCGGATGTAGCCCTGCAGGGCCGTTCGCGAAACGCACTTTCCTAGCCGCCCGGAGAGATACTTGTCCAGCCGCCTGCCCTTTCGCGCGTTGCGGATCTCGATGCGCAGATTGCGAAATTCATCGTCGGTGTCTTCCGGCGAGAGGGAAGTTTCCACGCTCTCCAGGCCGTCCTGCTCACGCTCGACTGGCCCGGTCGGCAAATCCAATTCGAACTGATCATCCATAGCGGTCATTATAGCTACTACGAGGTCAAAGGCCAGCCGAGCGGTGTGTAGGGCGAGCAACTTGCTTGCTCGCGGAATGTTTCTGCCGCGCGTTTAGCACTCATGAAAAAACCGGCCCACGGAACGGTTCCGCAGGCCGGGGGTTTCAATCATGCGATGCAGCAAAGGTCAGCCGAGCAGTGCCTTGACCGAGTCGACGGCGCTGGCTGCATCGGCCGCGTAGGCGTCGGCGCCGATTTCGTCGGCGTAGGCCTGGGTGACGGGCGCACCGCCGATGATGGTCTTTGCTTCCACACCGGCGTCCTTAAGTGCCTTGAGCACTGCGGGCATTTCCGGCATGGTGGTGGTCAGCAGTGCGCTCAGGGCGCAAACGTCGGCGCCTTCGGCCTTGCAGGCTTCGGCGAACTTCTCGGCCGGGACGTCAATGCCGATATCGACGACTTTCAGGCCGCCGCCGGTCAGCATCATGTTGACGAGATTCTTGCCGATGTCGTGCAGGTCGCCCTTGACCGTTCCGAGCACCACCGTGCCGGCCGGCTTGACGCCAGCCTCGGCCAGTGCGGGCTCGAGAATTTCCATGCCGCCCTTCATCGCGCGGGCCGCGATGAGAACTTCCGGCACGTAGACTTCGTTGGCCTTGAAACGCACGCCAACGACGCTCATGCCTGCGATGAGTCCATTTTCCAGGACTTCCTTCGGCGAAACGCCTTCATCCAAGGCCTGCTTGGTCAGATCGGCAACAGTATTTCGATCGCCGCGGATCAACGCATCCGCCAGTGCCTGTAGGTCAGCCATGTTCAGCAACCTCCTCAACACACATCATTTGTAAGGGTTTACGTAACTAATTCCAGGTGCATCCGCCCCACCATCGAGGCGGAACGAGAATCTTATCCTATAAATCAAAAATGACAAAACGCTTTCTTTGTGAATAAGTCTTTTTTCTCAGCGTTTGCCTGCCAGACTACTCAGCAGCCGGCTGCGTTGTGGGTGCGACGGGCTCGTCGGCCGATACTTCCTCATCGTCATCATCATCGTCGGCCTCTTCTTCGTCGGCGATGGCGACATCATTGGCGTCGGCGACATCATTAGCGTCATCGCCATCATCATTGGCGTCGGCTTCTTCTTCGTCGTTGGCTTCTTCGTCGTCGGCGTCGGCGACATCATTGGCGTCGGCGTCAGGCTCTTTGGGCGCTGGTGCCGTGGTCGCCATCACAACCGGCGCCATCTGGTTGGGGTCGTCCATCTGGTCGCGGCTCTGCTTGGCCAAATGGTAGACCATATAGTTGCTCAGCCCGCCCAGTCGCAGGATGGCCTCATATTCGCTACGAGCGACATCCAGATCGTCGCGGTCTTCGGCCAGTCGAGCCAGGCCCAGATGGGCCTTGGCCGCTTCCAATTCCATTGCGGGGAAGCGATCGAGAACGACGCGATACCACTTCTCGGCCAGACCGCCCAGTCGGGTCCACTCGGCTGTGTCCGCCGAGCCGGCTGCTTTCATCTCGAACTGGTAATTCTCGCCCAAGCGGTGGGCCGCCATCGCGCCGAACTTACCGTCGTCGCGCTGCACGATCGATTCCAGCAGTGCCACGCGATCCGTCGGAGTCATTTCCGGGTCTCGCAGGGCCCGATCGAAATCCTGCCGCAATGCCAGTGCCTTATCCGCCTGCGAGTTGGAATAGTAATAGGCCGCAAAGAGAATCAGCGCTGCTGCAAGCACGGCCCAGGCGATGACTCTGCCGCGCCGCTTGAAGAAGTCTACAATGCCGGCCAATTCGCCGCTCAGTGCGTTTTCCTGAAGTTCGTGACGTCGCTGTGCTTTCATAAGAACGTTCTGTTTCCGTGTTAGTACTGGTTGGTCGTTATTAAAAAATTCGGAAATTATTCGATAACTATTTGCTCGGCGTCTGCGGGCCGACCGTCCAGATTTCCACTCGAATGGTCGTCTTTGTGAACCAACTACCGTCGGAAATCGTGACCCGGCAGCGTTCGGTTTCCTTTTCAAAATCCAGCGAAATCTCGCCGCGTACAAACTTCGTCATCGTCCGCACCCAGCGACTGACTGGCATTTGTCGTTCGTAAAAACGTTTGACGGCCAGCTTGGGCGCGCTGCCTTTATACTTATGATCGACAAAACGCCCGCCGCCTGGTGTGTAGTCGCGGCTATTGCCTTCGTCGATCTTGAACCCGATCGGAATCGGCAAGTCCGCAATCGGAGGACGAGACCGCGCGACCAGTTCCGTAACCGGCGGTGCCTGCCTAGGCGCTCCGGTCGACGCATCGATCGCGGTCGCATTGTTCTGACAGCCGACACACATCGTCAACGCCATCACAGCACACATCGTAGCAATCTGCACAGGCCTCATGGCGACCTCCCTGCCGTCTTTGCCAGTAGCACCGCACCTCCGACCGGTCAACCGGCCGGACGGCCCGCGGTTAGCGTGTTACGGTCGGCCAAAACGCGACCGTTGTCAAGCATATTCCAGCACCTACTTAGAGCCTATCCGACTAACCCCGCGGGCTGTGATGTCCGACAGCGCCCCGGTCACCGAAACCGCCCCGCTGGCCTTGTCCAGAACGATCCGCACACCCTCGATTTCCACGCCCGCCTGGCTGGCGTCGTCGATGGGCGTAAAGGCGGGCGCTGCGGCCCGGCCTCGAACCGGATACAGCACCGTCACCATCGTGAAGCGAACGGTCGGCTCGGTAGCGGTCAGAAGTATAAAGCTATCTTTATACTTGGTCTGCTTTTGGGCTTTGAACTTCGCCGGAACCACGGCCGCGATGTGCAGGCTGGCGATGGGGTTGAAAAGCTTCACCCGCCCGCCTTCGGCCTTGGCGACCTTGACCTTGGGCTCGTAGTGGAACGCGTGCGAATAGACGTGCGGCTTGTCGTCCCGCTGGAAATCGTCGATCACCACGAAGTATCCTTCGCGATTCGGCTGGCGGACGAACACCACGTGTCGCTTGGCCTTTCGCATCGTGCGGTTGTGCTGGTTGAAACGATACGCCTGCAGCAGGTCCATCCGCACGTAGTCGTACCCTTTGTGCGATTCGAGCACTTCCACGTCGGCGATTTTGGTCTGATAGTCCGGGTCGGCCAGGCCGTGAAGCTCCGATCCCTGCCCTTCTCCGTCGATCAGCACCGTCTGATGCGCCAGGCCGTGATGGCGATACTTGAACCGATCTCCGCTGTAGGCGCCGGCGAAGAAATCGCGAAGGAATCGCACGCCATAGGCGGCCAGGAAGTAGCTGCCCTGGTCGGAATGGCCGTGGTAGCCCTGGTTGTCCCCGGCCTGGGCGACGAAGAATATGTCGTCCTTCTTCGCAAAGCCCGTCCGCAGGAACACGTGCCCGCTGGCGTGGTCGGTCAGCTTGTCGATTCCAGCGGCGGCAGCATCGTTGTCGTATGCAAACGCTTCGGCGAGCTTATCCGACGTGTCCGGGTTTTGCGGCACGACCGAATCGTCCCACGCCCAAACCGTGCCGTAGAACGGCGAGTCCGAACTGGGCGAGTAACCGTCGGCTGCGAGTTTCTTGACGTACCAGGCGGCCAGGCCGTCTTTGTACTTCACGGCCGACATCAGCAGAGGCAGTCCGATCGGATACGTTCCATTGCCAGAGTCGCCGATCGACGGGAGTGCGTCGCGAGTCGGGTACAGCATGTAGGCGATAAAGGTGGCGAATTTCTCGAGCACGCGATCGTTCCGATCGTACAGATCCTCGCCGGTTACGCGACGCAACGCATCAATGAACGAAATAATCGAATGAAACTCCACGTTCGCTCCGTAGCGAGTGAGCGTTTCGTAGATCGCGCCTTGGCCGTCGAAATCGTAATCGAGGCACCAGACCATCCCATCGCGGGCGGCGGCCACCCACTTCGGGGCGTCGGGGTGCTTGTCCCATAGCGCCAGGCCCGCCATACCCATGCCGGAAAGAATCGTCGGCCGCCAGTTGGCGTTCCGCGTGCCCTTGCCGTGCCAGTGATGCAGTGCGTCGCCCGTCCAATCGGCGTAGATAAACTCGGCCCCCTTGATAAGGAACCGCTCCACCTGCTCGCGCTCGGCGGGCGTCAGGTCGTTGTACAGCAGATCATAGGTCAGCGCCGCATTGCGCATCACACCGCCGTGGCCCATGTTCACCAGATTGCTCATATGCTCCCACGAGGTCAGGTTCAGCAGCGTCTTTTTGGCCTTGGCGGTCAGTGCAGCGTTCTTCGCGAGCATGCCCTCCAGCGCCGCCCGCGCCATATTTCCGCACGCCACGCGATCCTTATAATTCGGGCGCCTGCCCGGGCCCACGAGTTGTTCGGGCTTCAGCCGCCGCGCCGAAGACTGCACGCTGCGACGGAACATTGCGTTCGGCTGCTTGCGGGACGTGGCGCGGATGCGCGGCAAGTCCCCGGCCGTGAAGAACAGATACGGATGCGCCTTGGTCGATACCTTCTGGCTCGGATCGATCTTTACAGGCTCGACCGTTTTCGCCCTGACGGCCGTCGGGGCCGGTCTTATCTCAACGCGTTCTGTTCCCGCCTTGGCGATCGCCACCGCGACGATTCGCGAACGATGGGGCATTTTGCAAGTGATCACGAACGTCGTTCGCTTCTGGCCGGCAGGAATATCGACCGTCCAATAGAAATTCCGTTGGTCCCAGTCGAGCGAATGATCCTGTGCCATTTGCTGGGGTTTGAGTGTTTTCCACTGCTGGCCGGACTGGTATTTGCCTGCGACGGCGTCGGCCACATCGACAACTGCCTCGCAGACGAACACGGCCGCCCCTGCCGTCGGCGTATCCAGCGTGACAATGGTTTTGCCAGCTTCGATCTTCACGTCGTGAGCAGCCAGCGGATCGAGCGGCCCGTCGGGCGGGAACACGACGCTGTCTGTCACTTGGGCGCATGCCAAACTGGTTATCGCAAGCAGACAAAGTCCAGCCAAGAGAGTAATTCGTCCGTTTTTCATCGATCTACTCCTTCTATTGAGAGGGTTATCGCCTCGCCAGATGCTGCGATTGTCGACAACTGAGATTCGAGCGTTGCAGTAGATCATAGCGGCATTGTCGCCGGCGACAAGAACTAATCGCCCCACCCGGCCGTGCTGTTTCCTGTTGTAAAATACCCCTGCTGGGCGTAATTTGATACGCACTCGGGCGACGCCAGCCCGTAATAACAGCATGGAGAAATGTACCCGTGATTGTCGTCCTGAACCTGTTTGACATCATCCCCGGCAGAGAGGCCGACTACGCCGAGTATCTTCGGCGGGTGCAGCCGATCCTCGACCGTTACGGCGCCAAAGTGCTGCTGTACGGGCGGACGCGTATGATATATATGGGCGACTGCACGCAGGAGTACTGCGGACTGATCGGCTACCCGAGCCTCGGCCATCTGCGGAAACTTTCGCACGACCCGGAGTTCGCCGAGATTCGCCCCCTGCGAGACAACTCGACCACGCGATACGTGCTGACCGCCATCGAGAGCTTCGAGACGATGATCGCGGCTGCAGAGTTCCTGGAAAACGGCAACAAAGAATAGCGACCTGATGGAGCAACGATAATGAAGCGATCTGATGCTGTCACCAAAGGCGACGAACGAGGCCCGCACCGAAGTCTGTTCAAAGCGACCGGCCTGACCGACGCAGACCTGCGAAAGCCGATCATCGGCATCGTCAACAGTTACACCGACGTCGTGCCCGGCCACGCGCATCTCGACGCCGTTGGCGAATTCGTCAAGGTGCAGGTGCGGGCTGCGGGCGGCACGCCGATCGTGTTCAATACCATCGCTATTTGCGACGGCATCGCGATGGGGCATACGGGCATGAAGTATTCGCTGGCCTCGCGCGAGCTGATCGCCGACTGCGTCGAGTCGATGTGCAACGCGCACATGTTCGACGCCATCATCTGCATTACAAACTGCGACAAGATCGTGCCGGGCATGTTCATGGCCTCTGCGAGGCTGAACATTCCGACGATCTTCGTGTCCGGCGGGCCGATGGAGGCCGGGCGAGTGGCAGGCTGCGACGTGGACCTGATCGACCAGTTCTACGCAGTCGCCCAAAGGCGCATCGGCAAGATGTCCGCCGCCAAGGCCAAGCAGTTCGAGAACAACACCTGCCCCACGTGCGGCAGTTGCTCGGGGCTGTTCACCGCCAACAGCATGAACTGCCTGGCCGAAGCGATCGGCATGGCCCTGCCGGGCAACGGTACGTGCCTGGCCACCAGCCCCACGCGGATGAGACTGTTCCGGGTCGCCTCGCAGCGCATCGTGAAGATGGCCAAGGATTGGTGTCGCACCGGCTGCAAGAGCAGCTACCCCCTGCTGCCGCGAAAGATCATGAACAGGAAGGCATTCCAGAACGCCTTCACGCTGGACATGGCCATGGGCGGCTCGACCAATACCGTGCTGCACCTGCTGGCGATGGCGAACGAGGCCGGCGTGAAGTTTACGCTGAGCGACATCGAGCGGGTCTCGGCCCGCACGCCGAACATCTGCCGCGTCGCACCCTCATCGACGCCCGAAGGCAAGATCTACCACATGCAGGACATCCACCGCGCCGGCGGCATTCACACGATCCTCGGCCAACTGTGGTGGGACAGCCGTAATAACAAAAAAACTCTCGTCCACACCGACGTGAACACCGTCACCGGCGAGACGATGATGGAGAATCTCGAAAAGTGGTCGCTGCGGAGCAAGAATCTCTGCCCGGCCGCCAGGAAAATGTATCGCGACGGGTGGAAGCCGACCCGCCGGAGCCTCGAACAGGTCAAGGCGATGTATCGCGGCGTGAAACCGGCCAAGCTGCCTGTGATCAAGGCTGGGCGATTGAACGCCGAAGACGTCATCCGGCCGCTGGACCGAGCCTTCACCGCCAAGGGCGGACTGGTGGTTCTCTACGGCAACATCGCCGCCAAGGGCTCGATCGTCAAGCTGGCCGGTGTGGACCCGAAAATGTACAAGCACACAGGCCCGGCCGTGATCTTCGAATCGCAGGAAAAAGCCTGCGAGGGCATCCTCGGCGGCAAGGTGAAGGCCGGCGACGTGGTCGTCATCCGCAACGAAGGTCCGCGCGGCGGGCCCGGCATGCAGGAAATGCTCGCCCCCACCAGCTACATCAAGGGGATGGGCCTGGGCGACAAGTGCGCGTTGATCACCGACGGGCGCTTCAGTGGCGGCACGGCCGGGGCTTGCATCGGACACATTTCGCCCGAGGCGGCCGCCGGCGGCGAAATAGGCCTGCTGAAAAAAGGCGACCTGATCCAACTGGACCTGCCGGCCGGCAAGCTGGACGCGAAAGGCTCCAAGGCCGAGTTCGCGCGCAGGCGTAAGGCGTACCAGCCGCGAAAGGCGCCGATCAGTCACGGCGCTCTCGGC
>SDBV01003556.1_pt1 | contig 22916 bp, 25 predicted proteins | sample 2277081 | NCBI WGS metagenome assembly SDBV01 (sample SAMN10402039, study PRJNA504765) | marine sediment metagenome | isolation source: marine sediment core GS10_PC15, 223 cmbsf | place: Arctic Ocean: Southern Knipovich Ridge | collected 2010 | reverse complement strand
AATAAATTCCATACTTTATTATTTCTTTTGGAAAATTGTATCCTTTAAAGTGATTGTCTTCATTCTTTTTCATAAGCACAGTATACAATTTTTTATATTTTTGAATAGATGCGACAGAACCGAGCAGGATATCGATGATTCCCCGTTTCAGGATCTCGGCCCGCACTTACATTTCCTCGTTCCATACTTCTAATACCGGAATCCAGATATAATTCTACAGCCAATGTCTGTGAAGGAAATACATCCTGTGACAGATGCGGATAGAATTCCTTAGCATCCAGAAAGACAGCATGCCCTCCTACTGGTTTTACAATTGGAATATTCCAATTTATAAGAAGGTTCCCTAGATACAATACCTGTTCAACTCTAGATTTGACATGGTCATCCTTTACACATTCAGTAATACCTATAGCAAGAGCTTCAATATCACGCCCGGCCATTCCTCCGTATGTGTGTAATCCTTCATATATAACAACCATATTTCTAAGCGCATCAAATAATTTATAATCATTAACCGCAAGCCACCCTCCGATATTTACCAAATTGTCTTTTTTAGCACTCATCCAGGCTGCGTCAGTATAACTGCAGAATTCCTTTAGAATTTCAGCTATTGATTTATTGGAATAATCCTTTTCTTTCTGCTGGATGAAATAACAGTTCTCCACCATCCTTGTAGCATCTAAAAATAATTCTATATCATATTTATCACACAGTGATCGTAAAGCCTTTACATTGGCCATGCTCACCGGCTGTTAAGGAAGTAATACACACAATTGGTAAATCGTATTCATAGTATAGTTATTCAGAATGGATTAAAATTAGAAAGAAAGCTTTTGAGTACACAAAAAGGCAGGAAGAAGGTATTGGGATTAGAATTAAATACGATAACATCTTACCAGGTAACTTCACTATTGGGTCAATTAGTGGGAGTAGAGACACAGATAAAAGAATTAAGAGATATAATAGTCCAATATGGTTATACTTTATTTCCAGGAGAAGTTGATTTATTGATAACAATCAAAGGGTTCAGTTATTTTACAGCTACAGCATTTATGGCAGATGTTGTTGATATAAATCGTTTTAGCAGTGTGAAGAAGTTGTGTTCATATTTAAGAACTGCACCTAAAATCAAAGAATCAAATAATAAATCAATGATAGGGAATGTTAATAGAACTTCCCGTTCACTTACATGCAGTATATTAACACAATCAGTCCAGCACTTTAAAACTGCTTGTGAATATTACAATAATTATTATGAAAGGCTTCGGGCGAAGAAGAGTGCAGGAAAGACAAGATTGGCACTAATTAGGAAAGTTGTGGTTGCAGCTTTTCATATGTTAAATAGAAATCAAAAGTTTAAATGGTATAAACAGGAAAATGTTGATAATAAGAATAATGAACTTAAAAGAATTATAAGGAGGAATATACAGAAAAAAATCTTGAAAAATAGTGCATAGGATATTGACTTTCTTCATAGAAGAGCCTGTCTAGTAAAGGGATGTGTTCAAGAAGTACAAGCAACAGATTCTTAACGATTAACTTTCCATCCAGCTTTATAAATATTTTTCCTCCTGATTCTTTCAGCACATCACCTTCAAGTAACAACCGTTCTCTATGGTAGTGTTCATTTTGTTTTCTTTTGATCAGAAAGTTTGCAATAAATATCATGTAAAGCATTATCGTCACCCACATTTCCAGGGAAAATGATAAAAGGAATCTTTCTAAATTTATGATTTTGGGGTAGTTCAATTACTGGTACACCTTTCAGGATTTGGCCCAATACCCGGGCTTGTTTAACTTTCAGACTTTCAGTAAGTATGACATGGGAAGTTATTCCACCCTTTGAAATTATAAAAGCAGGATTGTATTTTATTTCTGAACATAATTTAGCCAGGAAGGTGGATATTTCCTGTCCGGCTTTTTGTCTTTTATTCATAGTAGAGAATTTCAGTTCTTTTCGTGAAGTGAAAATAGCCGGTGTTTGATTATTTCTGATTGCGTTATGAATCTGGTTTAGAACGAATTTAGTAGTCTGGTTTCTATTGGATAAAATTTCTATTGCATCAATCTCTATGGGGCAGATAGAGTTGATTTTATTTAATTGTTCCAGTTGACGAGTAGTTTTCTCAACATGCGAACCGGCAATAATCAGTCCCGGTCCTTTTCCATGCAAAATATTATGATCGAGTAAAGGTTTGTCGGGATTACCGGATATTGATTTTACAAAAGAAGCTGCACTTTGAAAAAGAAAAATTTTTCCATTCACAATACATTTTAAAATAGCTGAAGAAAATCTGTCTAAATCTGAATAGTCCTGGGCATTTACTACCATATATTTATTATTTTCAAGTTTCAATAATAAATTGATTAACTCATCTTTGGTGGAACCTCTAAGTAGCTTAAGTGTAATGGAGCCAACATTTTCTTTTTTTACAGCACAAGCAGTTTTTTCTTCAATATAAGTAGGCAGATGCGAAGTTGAATAAGCAAAAATAGAATCCCGGGCAAACTCAAGTTTGGAAGTCGGGATGTGCTTTCCATTTTCAACAAGATAATGCATGTCATTTGTTGTGATGCGGTTAGATTCAAAAAAAGCAGGTGCTAAAAAGACTGCATCAATCTCATGGTTTAATTCTTTGGCAAGTTGGTTCGAAATTGTATTGATTTCGACAGGAAAATGACTTCGCAGAGTAGAGTCAGAACGACTAATTATAATAAGCTTTTTTTGTACTTTCCTGTTTACTGCAAGAATATTTTTTATAATATCTCTTATTGTTTTTTCAGCTATATTTTTATTATAAGCTCTTGTGTTGGTAAGGATGAAAAAGAATGGCAGCTTGTCGGATAGTGCAAGTTTTAAATGTCTCTTATCCCACTTTGTTAATAAAAGACAACCATGCACAGTCTGAATGCCGGTCGGATCATCATCCAGCACAATAATTTTGATATTCTTATCTATCAAATGCTAATATCCATAATTTTATTTGCTTCGTTGGGATTTGCAATTCTAAAACCCAGTACTTCCAGCTCGGTCCTTAATGTTTTAACAAGCTCCCAATTCTTTTTTGCATTACTGTTATTGCAAACTTGTGAATCTTCAAAACCGACACGAACAAAGGAGGCTCCGGAGAGTGCAGCCTGCAAATGAAACTTAAAATCTGTATTCTGGGCAAATAAAGCTCCCCAAATACTTTTTCCCGGTAGAAACGCAATCAATGCATCAAGTAAAGGTTTGGAAAACCACATACACCATTTGCAGTTAAAAATAAAATTAAAATTATACTGTGACTTTATTAGATCTTGTTCAATAAGGTGTTTTGCAAAAATTAGTTGGGATGTATCAAATATTTCCATGCTTGGTTTAACAGAGTTTTTATTCATCTCATCTATCCAGTACCTGATATCTTTTGCTGAATTGATATAAACATCATCTCCAAAGTTTAAAGATCCCATGTTAAGAGAGCCTATAACTGCCTCTTTATTTGTAAGGGGAAGTGCCCTTTGCTCTCTTGTAAGGTTGGATAAGCCGCCAGTAGATGCTTCAATTATGATATTACATGCTTTCCTTATTTTTTCTGTAGTCTTTGAAAGATGTAATAAATCTGTTGTCAGGTTTCCATCCAGGTCTCTTGCATGCAGATGAACTATAGAAGCGCCTTCGTTACAGCAGGCTGCAACATCTTCTGAAATCTCATCCGGTGTTAGTGGGTTGTTTTTATCTTTTCCCCAGCCCCCGGTTGGTGCTACAGCAATAATGATTTTCTTCTGCATGCTAATATCCTCTATTTCATCCATCCGGATGTATTAAAATGATTAGAAACAAAATGTCCTTGAGGAACCAGAGAATCACAAAAATCCAGATCTTCCTTATCTACTACAGTGTTTTCTGCTTCCAGTAGTTCCTGGAATTGTTTAAAAGTTCTAGGGCCGATGATAGCTCCAGTAATATTTTTTTGTTTGAGTACCCATGCAACTGAAAACGGAACAAGATTTTTATTTTTCTGCTGTAAATAACCAGCTAGCGAAATTGAGGTATTAATACCTTGTTCTGTAATTCTTTCTGCAAAGACATTTTTTTGTGTTCCTCTGCTGCCTTTTGGTAGTATCCTGGCACTGTTATACTTTCCAGCGAGAACACCTTGTGCCAAAGGTGACCAGGAAATAATCCCCAGATTAAATGCTTCGCACATGGGAACTATCTCATTCTCGATTCTTCTGTCTAAAAGATTATAGGGAGGTTGTTCGCAGGTAAATTTAGGATAGCCATACTTATCAGATAAATATAAGGCTTCAACTGTACGCCAGGGTGGATGTGTCGAACATCCTATATGTCGGATTTTTCCCTGATTTACAAGAAGGTCCAATGCTGAAAGAGTCTCTTCCTGAGGAACACTTAAGTCTGTTCTGTGTAAGAAGAAAATATCGATATAATCTGTGTTAAGCTGTTTCAAGCTTTTATGACAGCTTTCAATAATATTATGTCTGGAATTACCTTTTTCATTTGGCCCAGGGCCTGACGGGAAAAAGGCCTTAGTTGTGAGTAATACCTTTTTACGTTTACCATTTAAATGAAGAATCCGGCCCAATATTCTTTCGCTTTCACCGCCAGCATAAATATTGGCACAGTCGATTAAATTAATTCCGGCATCTATAGCTGCATCTATTATTTTAACTGATTCTGTTTCATTTGTCGGATTTCCAAAATTCATAGTACCAAGAATAAGGGTGGAGATATTCAAACCAGATCTGCCAAGTTTTCTATATTCCATATATAGAATAATATATAATAATGAGTATATAATCAAGATAAGACTTAGAGCCTGTTTAATAAAGAGCTGTGTTAGTTGATGATTCTTGAGTATTAAATTGCCAAAATCTAAAATAATTTTTAAGTGATGAATATTATGTACTATAACAGTAAATAAAAAGAACTATTTGGTTTAATATACAATTAAGATTTTTATTAAGGCTAAGAGTCGCTTTAAAAATTATATTATAAGGAAATATTTATGCAGCGATTTTAAGTGTCTTAAAATTATTAAGTCTTTTAAGCATATGCCGGATCATTGCTATATAACAGAATCCTTCACTACTGGTAGGTTTTCTTTCATAATCAACAATGAGTCTGCGGTTTTTTCTTAGCCAGGATAGAGTTTTTTCAACAATCCATCTCCATCCTACAATTTTAAAATGTTTTACTTCCATTTTTCTATCGATTTTATTGACAGGAAATAATTCCAGTTGATTTTTATCATAGTAATATTTTTTAGGAATATAACCTGTATATTTAATGCTTTTTACAATTTCTAAGGTGATTTTAAATTGCTTTTTAAGCCAATATTGAAAAGACCGGCTTTTATAACTACCGTCTGCCCATATGCGTAGAAGTGTATTTTTATCTTTATATCTTTCATTGAAAATAAGTTTAGCTCCTTCAATATCATGAATATGAGCAGGATGTATTCTAATGTAGATGAGAAATCCCATTATATCAACAAGAACCTGGCGTTTACGTTCCTTTATCTTTTTATTGCCATCAAATCCTACATCAATAGCTTCTTCTGTTGATTTTGTCAAGTTAAGGGCATTAACAAATTTGCAAAGGTCTCTGTATTTTTATTGAAAAAAGTATCAAAAACCGCTTGACAAAAAGATTTGCCATGATAATATATTGTATACAATATATAGCTGATACGATTTTATATTGTTACATATAATTATACATAATAAATAATGAATCAGTTATATAAATAAAAAAGGAGGTCGTTATGACAAAAAGATTATGTGTAGTTTTAAGCTTATTGTTTCTATTTACTACAATGATTTTTGCAACAGGTCAGGAGGAAATGGGTAAATATCCTGAAAGGGACATTACTAGTTCTGTAGTATGGGGTGCCGGTGGTGGTACTGATACATGTAACCGTGTAGTTATGGCAGAAATGCAAAAGATACTGGGGGTTAATATCAATGTAATTAACACAACCGGTGGTGTTGCTGGATCTTCGGGTATGGATTATGGCTATAATCAACCACACGATGGTTATACAATTACAGGTCTATCCGAATCAAATACAACTGCTGCTGTTATGGGTGGATTTAATGAAAGAATGAATATCTGGGATTTCTTTATTATTGGCGGCTCACCGGATGTAATTTCTGTAACACCCGATGCACCATACAATACAATAGAAGAGTTATTAGAAGCTGCAATATCTAATCCGGATTCAATTAACGCCGGAGCGAGCGGTGCAGGTTCAATTCATCACCTTAACCTTCTTGCTTTAGAAAATGGTTCCGGTGCCAAATTCAATTTCATTCCTTACGACGGTTCAGCTCCAAGCCAGAATGCGGCAATGACAGGTGAAATTACAGTTATTGTAACATCAGTTGCAGAACAGTCTGAATTAATCCGTGCAGGAAAATTAAAACCTCTAGCTATGTTAATTCCGGATTCATTCTCATTAGACGGACAGGTAATTCCTTCAGCTTTTGATAGTTATCCTGATCTTAAAGAATATTTGCCTTTAATGCAGTCAATTGGTTTTGCCATTCCAAAAGATGTACCGGAAGACATTAAGCAAGTTATTGCTGATGCTTTTGTAGAAGCTATGCAAACACCTACTGTAAAAGCTTTTGGTGAAGACAATTATTACATTTTATCCGGCGCATATGGTGATGAAGCAAATGATGTATTTGACAAACTTGAATCTAATTTTGCCTGGACTTTATGGGACTTAGGTACTGCTACTGTAGACCCTGCATCATTGAATATCCCAAGATAATAATTAAAATCCTTAAATTCTTTATCAAATCCACTGTCGAATATTAGTAAAATATTCGACAGTTCTATAAAATAGGAATATGCTTTAAAAAAAGGAGTATAAATAAAATTATGATGAATAAAAAAGCTCTTAGAAAGGCAGATTTTGTTACAAGTATAATACTGTTAATATTCGGAATATGGGAATTATCAGAAACATTTACTATGCCGATGCAGGATTATTACGGAGGAGTTGAAAGCCATTGGTATGTTTCTCCGGCTTTATTACCGCTTTTCATAGGAATTTCGCTAATAATTTTTGGAATTATACTTTTAATTAATTCAATTAAATGCGGAGGCGCAAAAGATTTTATTGATGGATCGAAAAAAATTATTGATAGATTGTTTAAAAATACTGATGAGCATATATCCAGAGGTACTATCAGATTTTTGATTATAGTTATGGCTCTATTTATATTTGTGTTTATAAATATACCAAGAATTGATTTTTTTATATCTATTATTTTATTCCTTCTTCCATTTATATCAATCTTTTACATTGATGATTATGCCATTATAAAAAAAGGCAGCATCTTTTTCTTTGCAGGAAACTCATTTATATTTCTTTTATTCTTAACCGGAGTATCTGATGCTCTTAATGCAATTTATGTATATATGACAGATGCATTAGGATTATTACTTTTTATTAGTTTTATTATTTTTTTAAAATTACAAATAAAAGATAATAAGGATTATAAAAAGAAGTTACTGATTTCTATACTTGTAACCTTTATCGTACCTCTAATTTTAGTACCTATATTCAGATATTTTCTTCTTGTTCCACTTCCAAAAGAAGGCATGCTGATTCGAACTTTAAACAGTGTTTATTATTATTTCAAGTATTAATACATGAAAAGAATAAGTAATTAACAAAGGAGACCTTAGATATGTTTATTTTTAATCAACTTGCTGATTTTTTTCAAACAGTTTTCTATACTGCTATGAACCCAGTAAATATGCTAATTCTATTTGGTGCCGTTATAATGGGAATTATTTTCGGTGCAACGCCAGGATTAACTGCAACACTGGGAGTGGCCCTATTAACTACCTTAACATACGGTCTCGATACAAATACGGCAATGATAGCACTAATGGCAATATATGTAGGAGGTGTATACGGGGGTTCATATTCAGCAATTCTTATAAATATTCCAGGAACAGCTGCTGCCGCTGCCACCGCATTAGATGGATACCCATTAGCATGCAAAGGTCAGGCGGGAAAGGCTCTTGGATTAACAACCACAGCTTCTGCAGTTGGTACTTTTATTGGAATGCTTTTTGTTGTGTCCATGTCTCCGGTAATTTCTTTTCTTGCACTACAATTTACATCATTTGAATTCTTCTTATTAGCACTTTTTGGAATTATAATAAGCGGTACTTTAACCAGCCAGGATCTTGTTTATAAAGGCTGGATAGCTGGTTTTATTGGATTGTTTTTAGCATGTGTTGGCAGAGATGGTCTTCAATTTTATCCTAGATTTACTCTCGGATTCTCACAACTCGATAGCGGCATAGAAGTTGTTCCTGTTTTAATTGGAGCATTTGGAATACCTCAGATTATTCAGGCATTAAAAGATAAGGTTGTCTTAAAAGAAGCTAAGAAATTTAAAAGAATGCTCCCGGAATTTAGGGAATTTTTTAAACATAAATGGGACATACTAAGATCAGCATTAATAGGAGTTGGAATAGGTTCTGTTCCTGGAATAGGGGAAGATATTGCAGGATGGGTTGCATATGGGGCCGCAAAGAATGCTTCCAAACATCCGGAGAATTTCGGTAAAGGTGAAATTTCAGCAGTTATTTCTACGGAAACTGCAAATAATTCCTGTATAGGTGGCGCAATGATACCGTTATTAAATCTTGGAGTTCCAGGAAGTCCGCCTGCAGCAATGTTATTAGGTGCATTAATGCTTCATGGAATCCGTCCGGGGCCTATGCTTACATTTGATCATCCTCATTTTATTATTGATATCACAGCGATTCTATTACTTGCGTCTATTGCAATGTGGATAGCAGGAATGTTACTTGCAAAACAAGTTGTTAAAGTTCTATATATACCAAAAGCTATTTTCATGCCAATAATAGCTGTCCTTTGTGTAATCGGTTCTTATGCACTTGGAATGAAAATTTTCAACCTTTATCTTATGCTTCCTGTTGGCATAATATGTTATTTTTTAATAGAAATGGAATATCCCATTGCTCCGCTTGTTATTGGTGTCATACTGGGACCAATGTGTGATCAAAGTTTAAGACGGGCATTAATGGTTTCTAAAGGAAGCTTTATGCCAATGTTTACAAGGCCTGTAAGTTTAATTCTTACAATTGTAATATTATTAACTATTATTAGCCAGATGAAGTGGTATAAAAAATTAATAAAGAAATTTTTTGGATTTATCAGTAGTAAATTAACGAGAACTAAATCTTAATAATATTTTCTTTTATATTTTTATGAGTTTTATTCATTATTTTGTAAATATTTCTTTATAATCCTGGCTCTGGATTTTAAAAAATGTTGAGTTAGTAGTTCCTGTGCTTTTTTACTATTTCCTGATTTTATTGCTTTTATAAGGTTCAGATGTTCATCTAAGGTTTCTTCCGGCGAACGTATTAATCCTTTCTGATATGACTTTAAAATAAAATTAAATGTATTATCAAAACCAATTATAATTGAATTGCCGGATAATGTAACAATTTTTTTATGAAAGATTGCATCAATTTTTCTATATCTGTCTAATTCTTTTCCAGTAATTGGTAAGGTGAAATCTTTAAAAAAGTCGGATAATTCATTTAAATATTCTTTAGGTAATTCCTCTATGCATAGCCTTATACATATACCCTCTAATGAAGCTCTCACAGCAAATAATTCTTTCATATCTTCATATGTAAAATTTCTTATGTAAAATCCCTGCATAGTACGCTGTTCTAAAATTCCCTCACCTACCAATCTATTAATTGCCTCATTAACAGGTGTTTGACTCACAGCCAGTGTTTCTATAAGTTCCTTTTTATTTAATTTCTCGCCAGGAACGATAATTCCATCCTGAATTATGCGTTTAATTTTTTCATAAACTTGTTCTCTAATTGTATCTTTTTTAATATTTTTCATTTCTATTTTCTAATTCCAACAATAATAAGTTTTCTCTGGCTTCATTAATATGCTTATACATAAAAAGTTCTGCATCTTTTGCTTTTTTATCATTAATAGCATTAAATATCCTCCAATGCTCATCTGCACTTACATTCCATTTTTTCATTAAGCCGTATAAGTTGCATATAATGATTATATTATATGAAGAAATCATCTTATATAGAAAAGAGTTATTACTCATTTTCATTATTTCGATATGAAAATTGTAATCAATATTTTCTATCTTATGCATGTTGGATGGATCATTTAAATTTATTAATTCTTGATATTGAGTAATTATTTTTTTTAATCTTTGAATCTGATCATTGTTTCTATTTTTAGCTGCGTCATAAGCACCTAATGTTTCTAATTTTATTCTGATATCATACAAATCAATTAATTCTTTTTTTGATAATTTCTTAACAAATGCACCTTTATGTGGAATTATATCTATTAGCATTTCTTTTTCAAGTTTTGCAAATGCTGCATGTAATGGCATTCGGGAAACACCTAGTTTTTGAGCTAGTTCTTCCTGTTTTAATTTTTGTCCAAGACGTATTTCATTTTTAAGGATCATGTTTTTTAGAGTAATGTATATTTTCTCTGAAAGCTCTTCTCTGTTTATCTTATAAACACTATTAGCCATTATAGGGACTACTCTCCTTAAATTAAAAAACTATTAAATTTATAATATGTTAATATAGTATCATGTTAAGTTACAGAATATTTTATTATACATAAATAAATTAGACAACTACAAAATATTATAATGTAAATTTGCTTTGTATACAATATATTTCTAATATAAATATTGTAAACTAGTTGACAAAAAAAGGTATCTCTCGTACTATATATTGTATACAATATATAGTACGAGGATGTTATGTTTGGTGTAAGCCCTGCTTTTATTGTTTCAAATTATGGAACTAATTTTACCTGTAACGATTTTCTTGAAAGTATGGGTAAGATAAAAAGACTTGGTTATGATTCTTTTCAGCCGGAAGTTTATTTGGAGGAAAATCTGAATGAATGGTTAAACACAGGAGCAAAAGATATTTACAAAAGAGCAAATGAATTAGGTTTATGTTCTGAACAGTTTGTTGCACATTTTATGATGGAATATTTTTCAAATTATAATAATTTAATTTCTAATAAAGGAATTGAAGAGTTAAAAAAGATTATAGACATTGCATTAATATTTAATAGCATTAAAACGATAACAATCCCTATTGGGACTTTTAAATTATCATCAGAAATATTATCCAATATTACAAAAGAATTTTTTATTGATTTAAAAAAAAGATTTATTGATAAACTTGAATTACTTCTTGAGCAAATAGAAAATACAGAATTAAGATTAGCCTTGGAAATAATGCCCTTTTCTATAATAGATGGAATTGATGGTTTTCTGGATATAAATAAAAAAAGCAATACAAATAAATTAGGAATAAACTTCGATACTGGCCATGCTATGGCATGTAAAGAAGATGTAAATTTAGTTCCATTAAAATTAGAGGAAAAAATTTTTGGGACTCACTTATGTGATAATTTTACCGTTGAAAATTTATCTGTCAGACCTGGGCGTGGTTTAATAGATTGGGAAATACTTATTAAGAATTTAAAAGCAACAAACTATCAAGGAAGCTATGACATTGAAATAATTTGTAAAAAAGACTTAATAGAACGGGAATATGGTATTGCACTTAAATATATAAGTCTGTTGGTAAACCAGGAGGAGTAATGGGAAATACAAATAATTTAAAAGTAAGAATTGAATATTTGAAAGAAAAAGCAAAAGAAGTGCGTTTCCATATAATTGATATGATTTATACGGCAAAGTCCGGACATGCAGGTGGGGCTCTATCTGCAACTGATATTATGACATCACTATATTTTGATTTACTTAATATAGATCCAAAAAATCCGGACTGGTCAGAGAGAGACAGAGTTGTTTTATCAAAAGGGCATGCCTGCCCGGTGCTGTATGCATGCCTTGCTATGAAAGATTATTTTAATATGGATAATTTAAAAACTTTAAGGAAATTTGAAAGTATTTTACAGGGACATCCTGATAAGAAACTTACACCTGGCGTTGATATGACTACAGGTTCTTTGGGTCATGGATTAAGTATTGGAGTTGGTATGGCACTGGAAGGAAAACTAAAAAAAAGTAATTATTATGTTTATGTAATACTTGGTGACGGTGAACTTAATGAGGGTGCAATCTGGGAAGCAGCAAGCTCTGCACCGAAATACAAACTAAATAATTTAATTACATTTGTAGATAAAAATAATCTACAAATGGATGGATACACAAATAAAATAATGCCAATGGGTTCTATTGAAAAGAAATTTGAAGCATTTAATTGGACTGTATTTACAATTGACGGTCATAACATAGAAGAGATCTTGCTAACCATAGAGAAAGCTAAACAGATAAAAAACAATCCTGTTTGTATAGTTGCGAATACTGTGAAAGGAAAAGGTGTAAGTTATATGGAAGATAAAAGAGAGTGGCATGGAAAAGTTCCGTCAGAGGAACAATATAAAAAAGCAATAAATGAAATTAGAGGCAATTAATATGATAGAAACTAATTTTGGTGGTGGAATAAATTTAAATATAGCAAAAATACCAACAAGAAGAGCATTTTCTAACCGAATGCTTGAATATGGGGCTCTGGATAAGGAATTTGTAGTTTTTGAAGCTGATATTGGATATTCGACTTTTTCTTATTTATTTGGCAGAGAATTTCCTGATAGATACTTTAACATGGGTATAGCAGAAGTTAATACACTTTCTGCAGCAGCCGGAATGGCAGCGGACGGAAGAACAGTCATTGCATGTTCATATGGCGTATTCATTACTATGCGTGCAATTGAATCTGTTAGAACATTTATTTGCTATCCTAATTTAAATGTGAAATTTCTATCTTCTCATGGCGGAGTTACTGCGGCTATCGATGGTGTAACGCATCAGGCGACAGAAGATATTGCGATGATGACTACATTGCCAAATATGAAAGTTATTTGTCCCTGTGATACGGAGTCGGCCATGAAAGCATTTGATATTGCAATTAATACTAAAGGGCCTGTCTTTATAAGACTTATGAGAGATCCCCTTTTTGATATTTATTCTTCTAAGGATGAATTAATTATGGGTGGCAGCAAAGTATTAAGATCTGGCAAAGACATAACTATTGTTAGCTATGGTGATACGGTTTTCCAGGCGCTTGCAGCAGCAGATAAGCTGGATAAAAAAGGCGTCTCTTGTGAAGTAATAGATATGTATGGCATTAAACCTTTCGATAAAAAGACATTATTGGAATCTATATCTAAAACAAACACTTTGTTAGTTGTAGAGAATCATCAACAAAGGAATGGATTAGGTTACGAATTATCTAATTTCTGTATAAAAAATAAACCTGTTAAATTCAACAACCTTGGACTAAATGATACTTTTGCAGAAAGTGGAAATTATTACAAAGTTCTTGATAAATACGGTATGTCAGAAAGTCATATTACAGAAGCTGCTCTAAAGCTGATAAAATAATGAAGAACTACGGAGCAGAGCTACAAGGTTCTTCGTTCTGTAAGGATGCGGCAAAGCCGCGCTATTTTATAGCCTTTCATCCCCACAGCAAAGCTGCGAGGTATTTCGGCTGTCAGAATAAATTTAGGAGGTATGTAATGGAAAATTTAATAAAATGCGGAATTATAACCGGCTTTTTAAGCAAAACAAAAGATCGTTTTCATGAATATAATGAAGCAAAATCATTAGAAGAAAAAATGATAATGGTTTCTAAAATGAAAGGTTTGGATGGTGTAGAAGTTGTTTATCCTTATGAAGTTAGTGATCCTGAGTTACTTAAATCATTAATATCAAAATATAGCATTAATATTGCTGCTATAAATGTAAACGTAAAGGGTGAACCTGAATTTAGAAACGGTGGATTAACTTCTGTGGATAAACAGATCAGAGATAAAGCAATAAGTTTTATAAAGGGTGCAAAAGAGTTTGCCAATGCAGTTGGTGCAAACAAAGTTACCTGTTGTCCGTTAGGAGATGGATATGAATTTAATTTTCATTGTGACTATAGTAAGTCCTGGAAGTATTTAGTTGAAGCTTTTGCCAGTGTAAGTGAGTATTTACCGGAAATACCTCTTTTTATAGAATACAAACCAAGTGAAACACGTGGAAAATGCTTTATAGATACAGCAGCAAAAACATTGTTTTTATTAAATGATATTGGAAGTAAATCTTTAGGAGTTACACTCGATTTTGGCCATTCAATATACGGTGGTGAAAATCCTGCAGAAGTAGTTTGCATGCTTGCAGAAAGTGGATACCCCTATTATATCCATATAAATGATAATGATGGCCGCTGGGACTGGGATTATATGGTTGGAACAAAACATTATCTGGATTATGTTGAATTCTTATATTACCTGTATAAATATGATTATAAAGATTACCTAACATCAGATACATCCCCTACAAGATGGGATATAACTGGCGTTTTTGAAATGAATGCCCGCATGACCAATAAAATATGGAAAGTTATTTCCGGATTAGACAGAGAGCAATTTAATAAGTTAATAGAAAACCGTGATTATTTAGAAACATGGAAATTCATAGAAAAAAAAATACTGTTTTTGTAGATAGTTAATTCCTTGCAGGAGAAAAGATGACTAATTCAAATATAAAGAAATCACAAATAAAAAAATATAATAAGGAAGAGCTAGTAGAAGCTGCAAAAGATATGCGCGCACTCGATTTAATTAGTATTCATGCAGCCCGTTCCGGTCATCCCGGCGGAACTCTTTCTATAATGGACATTGCAGCAGTACTATATTTAAATGAAGCAAATATAGATCCGCAAAATCCTGATATGGAAAACAGGGACAGAATCTTTTTCTCTGCAGGCCATAAAGCACCCGCAATATATGTAGCACTTTCTAAAGTTGGATTGGTTCCCGAGGAAGATGTTGTTACATTAAGAAAATTAAATAGTCCCTGTCAGGGACATCCTCATGCACCACATTTACCAGGTGTTGAGGTTTCTAGCGGTTCCTTAGGTCAGGGACTGGGAATTGCAGTTGGGAGTGCATTAACTGCAAAACTAGATAATAAGGACCATAGAGTATATTGCATAATGGGTGATGGCGAACAGGATGAAGGAAGTATATGGGAAGCTGCAATGGCTTGTGCCCATTATAAGCTGGATAATTTATGTGCAATTATAGACAAAAACAGACTTCAAATTGATGGCTGGATAAAGGATATAATGGATATAAATCCTCTTGCGGATAAGTACAAAGCATTTAACTGGAACGTTATAACTATAGACGGACATAATATTGATGAAATTTTGAGTGCATTCAAACAAGCAAGAGACTACAAGGGTAAACCTACGTTAATAATTGCAAATACAATAAAGGGAAAAGGCGTTTCTTTTATGGAAGATATTGCAGGCTGGCATGGAGTCTCGACAAAAGACAGAGAAGAGCTGGATAAAGCTTTAATGGATATTGGAAGTAAAAAATATTCAAAGGAGCTTGTAGATCAATATTTAAATAAAGCAAATGAATACCAGAATAATATTGATTTAAAAATTAAAGAAGAATTGCCTGAATCACCGCAAGGGTACTGGTGGAATATACAGAATGTTATGAAAGCAGATTTGGAACCTACACGCTTTGGTTTTGGACGGACTTTAGAAAAAATTGGCAACGATGAGAGAATTGTAACATTACATGCAGATATATCAAATTCAATAAAAATTTCTGACTTTGAGAAAAACAATCCGGAAAGATTAAATAGGGTTTTTAGTGTAGGAATCGCAGAACAAAACATGATGAGTGTTGCTGCAGGTTTTGCAAAAGAAGGTAAAATACCTATTACAGGAACTTATGGAGTATTTGCTTCCGGCAGACCATGGGATCAAATTCGAACTACAATATGTTATGACAATTTAAATGTTAAAATAGCCGGAGCACATAGCGGTGTTTCAGTTGGACAGGATGGTGCTACCCATCAGGCATTAGAAGAAATTTCAATTATGTCTGTTTTGCCTAATATGAATCTTTTTGTTCCTTGCGATTCGATTGAAACAGAGAAATTGAGTGAAATTGCTATTTTAGATGTTAATGGTCCTGCATATATTCGCTTTGCAAGAGAAGCAACACCTGTTATTACGAATAAAGACACACCATGTAAATATGGAAAAGCTAATATAATCAGGTTTAGAAAAGAAACTCCGGTTTTTAAAGATGCATTTGAAATTTGTCTATCAGATAATTATAAAAATGAGAATGAAGATATTACTTTGATTGCATGCGGACCAATTGTTGCAGAAGCCATGAGAGCAGCTTATATTTTAAAAAAGGAGATTGGTGTTGAATCAAGAATAATAAATATTCATACTATAAAACCCCTGGATATTAATTCATTAATTCTTGCTGCAGCAGAAACAGGCGTTATTATTACTTGTGAAGAACATCAATTAGGCGGATTTGGTAATATTATTGCAGGGAATATAATAAAAAGAAAAGAATTTAATGACCCGCTTTTATTTGATATGATAGGCGTGGAAGATAGATTCGGTGAATCTGGAAATCCCTGGGAATTAATGATACGATTTAAATTAACTGCTGAACATATAGTAGAAAAAGCAAAAGTATTGCTTTTAAAGAAAAAACGATAAAAACTATATTACCATAATTTACTGATTAACTACTTTATATCGTGTAATCATCCAGAAGTTCTCTTTCTTTACAAGATAATAAGTATACTTTTTTATTTCTGTATAATCGTTAAGCAACTCAAAATATTCCATTACTTCTACTTCTGCATTAGTAGTATTATAAGTTGTTTTTTCAATAACAAAATTATCCGGAACATAGAGGATTTGTTCATCTCCAGCCTGATTTTCTAAAGAGAATTTGTCTTTTAACAGGTTTGGGTATTCAATTTCACGTATTATCATTCTGTTTTCTTCTGTAGCATTTAAGTATCTTGTATTCCATGATTCATTGTCCAGTATAAAGCTCTCTATATCAAGATATAATAAAAACATGGTCCAGTTTTGCTGCTTCAATGCTTCTATTGTACCAGCTACGACTTCATCAGGTGATAATACCATTCGGTGAACAATCTCTTCCATATCGGAACCTTCCATGTCTTCTGCTTCAGGGAATGAACCATTCGGCCAGATGTATAATTGTATACTGTTTGAATTTAAATATTGGGATAAAGAATCAGTTAAAAGATTCGGATAGAATCTTACGATAACAGGAAATCTACCGGATTGATTTAATTCAACATAATCAGAAAGTTTTACAATAAATCCGTACTCTTCATCAGGATTTAATATTATTTCCTTAAAATATACATAATCAAAAGTATCTCTATTAATTTTTAAGTTATCTGCTGTAACAAATTCTATTCCCCGCTCGGTAGTGGCAAAAAAATCAAGATTATATATTTTTTCATTTGCTTATTGAGGTAGAGAATCAGGACGTAAAAGGAAGCGCGAAAAGATCAGAATGGGCTCGTCTTATAAATAAGGTGTATGGAACAAATCCCCTTATCTGTGAGAAGTGCGGTTCTGAAATGCGCATATAGTAGCTTTTATCATGGATCCGGAACAGATAGATAGGATAATTCAGTATCTTATAAAGAAAGGCTGGTCGTGCGCTTCCAGACTGTGTGAAAAAGCAAAGATTTTTTATTTTTTTTAATATTGAATTTACATTTTACTTTAAAATTAATAAAATCTTGTATGGATATAAAAAAATATATTGAGGGCATACATCGCAATCAGCTTTGTTTGTTTTCTAAAAGCTTAGATGAAATAATTCCTGAAGAACATATCATCCATTTTATTGATGTATATGTTGAGAAATTGGATTTAATCGGATTAAAAATCCATAATATTGAAAATAAAAAGGGACGTCCTGGCTATAATCCTACACTCTATTTAAAGATTTTCATTTATGGCTATCTAAACCGCCTAAGAAGCAGTAGAAAAATTGAAAGGGAGTGCACAATAAATTTAGAATTGATTTGGTTAACGGAACAATTAGCCCCTGATCATTGGTCAATATCTAATTTCAGGAAGACAAACTCCAGAGTTATAAAAAACTTATTCAAAGAATTTCTAAAATTGTGCCATAAGCTTGAATTGTTGTCCTTTAATTGTGTAGCAATAGATGGAACAAAAATAAGGGCTCAGAATCATTCATCAAATGTATATGACAGAGATGCCATGGAAAAATTATTAGAGCAGGTTGATAAGAAAATAGATAAATATCTGGAAGAGTTGGAATCTAATGATGAAAAGGAAAAAGATGATTATGAATTTCTAAATCAAAATATTTCAAAGAAGCTAAAACAATTAGAATAACATAAAGAAAAATTGAAAATAATAAATGAAATATTTCAAAATAATCCTGAATTAAAACGATATTTTGCCAATGATCAGGATAGTAGATTTCAAAAGGATAATGGGCGAGTTAATGCCGGGTATAATTGTCAATCTGCAGTAGATGAAAAAAATAAGCTCATTATTGTTCCGGATGTCACTAATGAGAACAATGATCTTAAACAATTGAATAATATAAAAGCTAAAGTTGGTGAAATAAAAAAAGAACTCAAAGTTGAGAAGAAAACAGTGGGTGTTGCTGATGCCGGATATCATTCAGAATCACAGATTATTAAGGCAATAGAAGATGAACAATTTGATATATAGTGAAAATGAAATGGTTTTCCCCATTGCATTAAGATAACGGCTATAAAAGTCCATTTCATTTTCACTATTCACTGGGAGAACCAATTAATGTCAGGTATATATATCCCCAATCCTAAAGATGAAGCAAAGAAAAAAAACAGGAAAAGTAAGAAGCAGAAAATACCAGCCCGGGGATTTGACATAGAATATTTTGAATATAATCCTGAACAGGATCAATATATATGTCCGGAAGAGCAAATCTTGGAACGGTCTGGCAGTACAATTGATGGCGGAATAAAAAGGATACGATATACTTGTAGGACCTGCCTTGATTGTAAGAGTCATAATCTATGCACGACACAGAAAAGAGGCCGTAGAATTAGTGTTAGTGAAGATTATCAAACGGTAAAGAATTTTCGCAAAAAAGTAAATTCCAGGATTGGTAAGAAAATAATCAAAAAGAGAAAAGAAATAGTTGAACATCCCTTTGGAACAATAAAAAAGCACCTGCAATTCAGATATTTTATGCAAACAGGTCTTGAAAATGCTAAAGCCGAATTTAGTTTTATCTCCTTTATTTATAACTTAAAAAGGGTGGTCAATATTGTTGGTATAAAAGATCTTATAACTTCCCTGGGATAAATAAAGGAGAAACATTCAACATCAAGTCCAAAGTAGTAGAGTAAACCTTTTTAAATCAAGGACAAAACCTGTTTCCTGATATATAAATCTTTTTTAACGATTTTCTATTGAATATTTGATGAAGTTCTTTATTTTTTCTTACTTTTCACGCAGTCTGTTCGCTTACTGCTCGCCCAAGCAACCTGGGCAGGGCACCTCCTGGAATTGCAAAGTCTTACGCTACTTGATTTATTTTTTTCCTCTGTATTTATCCTATAGGGATAAGTCTGTCTGTTTATAAAGATAATGGCTGGATTTTTACTAAAGTGTATAAGATTAATAGAAATTTCCAACAGGTTTTTTCTCTATTCTATAGTTGTGGATACAATTTTCGCGATTTTTTCCTTTCAAGAGATTTTCACCTTAAAAGCACTTGATGCAGATTATAGATTTTACTTCATCATTCGTCATTTGATAGAGCGGTTTGATGAAGCTACAGAGGTTGTTATTAGTGTCAATAAACAGAACAGCGGTGCTGCTGAGAAAATGAGTACTGATTCTGATTTTGTTTCTGATTTTATAAATAGTGTTGCTGTAGTAACGGAATAGAATAGTGCGGCAAGCGAAGAGGTGAGTGCAGCCTCGGTAGAGATATCTGCACAGGCCAGGTCTATTACCAATATGTCGCATATATTAAAAGAAATGTCTCAAACTCTTCAGAGTGCAGTTCTTCTATTCCATGTAGATGATGAATAGAAGAACTGATGGTTTTGTCTTTTTTAGAAGTACATACGCTTATAAATTATAATTGATGTTAAGGACCTTTATATCAACTCAGCGTCCTCATTGTGAAACTCGGATGCTTTAAAAAATCTGTTATAATTAAATTTATTGTACCCTGTAAGATATTCCTCTTCCGGTCTTGTGAGTTCTTCGAGTTTATTCCATACATCGATTGGAACATCCCAGTCTGCCGGTTCCATGTTGCTTTCCAGTTGCTCTACATTTCTAACTCCAATAATTACAGAACTTACAAACTTTCTTCTTAGTGGCCATGCTATCGCAAGCTTTATCATAGAAATCCCGGATTCTTTCGCAACCTGTACCAAAATTTCCGTAGTCTTAAAGCCTTTAGGATGCCAGAATCTTGGACCATCTACACTTGTTCTGAATGAGGCTCTGGTTCCAGGCTCCGGTTTTTTATTGTTCTTATATTTACCTGTTAATAGTCCTCCGCCTAAAGGGCTAAAGCAGGTTATACCCATACCGCTGTCTTTGGCAGCAGGTATTACTTCTCTTTCGAGCTCTCTGTGAATAAGGCTGTAAATGTACTGGCCTGCCACCATCTTTTCTAAATTTAGTTTATCGCTTATTCCTTTGGCCTTTGCGATTTGCCAACCAAAGAAACTACTGCATCCTGTATACCTAACCTTGCCTTGACGTACAAGATCATCCATTGCCCTTAATGTTTCTTCATATGGAGTTATAGGATCCGGCACATGAATGTAATAGACATCAATATAATCTGTTTTAAGTCTTTGTAAGCTTTTCTCGCAGGTTGAAATAATCTGTTTTCTATTAGCTCCGAATTCAGTAATTGATGATCCTGTTGGTAGAGAAAACTTAGATGCAATTATTAAACTGTCACGGTTTAATTCCGGCATCAAATTGCCTACAATTTCTTCTGATTTACCGCCGGCATAAATGTCCGCTATGTCGAGTGTATTCCCTCCAGCTTCAAGATATTTCTTAATAATTTCATGTGATTCTTTTTCACCGCATCCCCAATCCTTCGCTCCAAAAGTCATAGTGCCAAGTGTTAATCTGGACATAAGGAGTCCCGATGAACCTAAATATCTATATTTCATGCTTTCTCCATTCTTTAACTGGTATGATATATTGATAACATTAGTATTGTATCATAATGACTAATGAAAGTCATATATTATTTTGAAAGTATTGGTTTATTTATCATCCAGAACTTTACGTACTTTTATTCCGAGAACTTTCTGATTATATGGTTTTTGGATAAAATCATTTTATTTTGCACATATTGACAGTAATCGCATAATTACCAAGAATATATTGTATACAATAAATTGGAGGTTTTTTATGATTGGCGTTTCACCGGCTTTTTTTATAGCAAAATATACTAACAGGTTTTCTGTAGTCAATATGTTAGAAGGACTGGAAATTATTTCTTCTATTGGTTTTAAATCTGCACAGTTGGAAGTGTTTCATCATGAGTATCCTGAGCAATGGACCTCCGGCGGAGACGATAAAGTAAGACAGAAAATTGATGAACTTGGCTTATTCCCTTCTCAGTTTGTATGCCACTTCCTGCTCCATGCATTTGGATCGGTGGAAAAGTTAAAATCGGATTACGGCATAGAAGAGATGAAAACCGTTTTAGGATTTCTGGAAAAGTTCCCGGAATGTCCGATTGTTATGATGCCTCAGGCCGCATTCGAAATAAAACCTCTGAATATCACCTCCTTTTTTTGCATCAACTAATTTATTAACAAGCGCAGCCGTCCTGAAAAATCCAACAGCCAGACCCTGATTGCATGCAGTTATTCCTATGGCAGTTGCAAGATGCGTTTTACCTGTTCCGACAGTTCCATACATAATTAGATTTTGTTTATTCCGGATAAAATCACAGGTTTTTAAAATATCTACTGTAAGGCCGTCAGGCAGTTTAATATCATCAAAAACATAATCGTTAAAACTTTTATGAGAATAAAAACCTGCATTTTTTATATTTCTTATACTGCGACTTTCTTCCCTATATTCTATTTCCATATTAAACAATTCCAGTAAGAATTCTTTATTGCCTTTAGCTTCTATCGCTTCAAGATTTTCAACGATGTTTCTGCTTAATCTTAGTTTTTTACAACTCAATGCTATCTGTTCAATTATTGCCATACTTAAATCCTCCATCATTCTGACTAAGAAATGTACGGTCATATTTTTCAACATCAGGTTCCAGTATTATCATATCTGGAAATGAGGCTGGTAGTTCTGTAAGTACAAGTTCATTTAGTTTACATGTATATCTTGCAAAGAGCGCTTCTACACTATCAATATCAAAGGTATCATATTCTATAGCTGTTTGAACTACATTTACAGCTGTATCAAAATCCGAACTTTCTGTTAATTTTGCTAACAGCTTCAAAGCTTTCGATCTTTTGTCTCTGGGCTTTTGCTCCATCCATAACTTTATGGGTTCCGGTAAAATATCATAGATACTAGAGCATTTTAGAGTTGCAGGACGCCTTGATAATTGGGTTAGATGTAGAAGCCAGTCCATAGCTTCCTGCTTATTTTCCCCATAAAGCCGCTTATGCTTAACAATTATTCTCATTTCCTCATCTAAAACGTGTATTTCATTTGCTGTTAAACATATAATCACACTTTTTCCTGCAAAACGAGGTGCTGTAGAATAAGTATAACGTCCTCCGTTTAAAGTGAATTTCGCATATAAGTCGGTACGTACTCAGCAATTCTCAATATGTCTAAATTTCAAGGAATCTGCAATTTTGAGCTGAAAGCTGTTTATAAAGTTTAGAGACTTTTCCCTTTAAATTATTTTAGAAAGCAGATTTATAAGATATATCAA
>SDBV01003555.1_pt1 | contig 22916 bp, 20 predicted proteins | sample 2277081 | NCBI WGS metagenome assembly SDBV01 (sample SAMN10402039, study PRJNA504765) | marine sediment metagenome | isolation source: marine sediment core GS10_PC15, 223 cmbsf | place: Arctic Ocean: Southern Knipovich Ridge | collected 2010 | reverse complement strand
GGTCTCCATCGTATCGCTTGCAACAATAAATCCGCCTTCGTCTTTTTCAACGATATCAATAAAATCGGTGTTGGGAATGATGCCAACGAAGACAAAGATACCCTGGACGGCAAGTTCAGCTTTAGAGCCATCCTTTACGTTCTCGATAGTAACGCTACTAAGGCTGCTTTCCCCGTTAATAGAGGTCACGACAGAGTCCCAGTTAAAATTAATGGATGGGCTGGCAAGCGCTTTTTCCTGGATTATTTTTTCCGCTCTAAGCGCGTCTCTCCGGTGGACGACTTCGACTTTATTTACCATCTTAGAGAGAAAGAGCGATTCTTTAATAGCGGTATCACCGCCGCCGACTGAGACCACATCTTTCCCTTTGAAAAAGAAGGCGTCGCAAGTAGCGCAATAAGAGACACCTCTGCCGGTAAATTCTTGTTCTCCGGGGACACCTAACTTTCTCGGCTTGGCGCCGGAGCATATTACGATTGCTCTGCATTCGTGGTCTCCGCTAGTCGTCTTGACTATTTTTTTCTTACCATGATCTTCTACAGCCACGACCTCGGCACTCTCCATAACTAAGCCGAAACCCTTGGCTTGTTCCTCAAATTTTTGCATAAGCTCCATACCGCTGATGTTGGAAAAACCCGGATAATTCTCGATAACGTCAGAAAGCGCGATCTGTCCGCCGGGCCCGGTTTTTTCCAACATCAGAACATCCATTTTTGCCCTTAGTGAATATATCGCGGCGGTAAATCCTGCCGGGCCCGCTCCTATTATTATTAGATCTTTCAATATTCTCTCCTCATATGGGTAATAAAATATATACTAACTTACTGTAATTGCGGTATCAATATATAAAGAGTTATCCTTTTCAAGGATTTGTTAAACGAGAGTATCAATCGGGAGGGTGGATGGGCAAACGTTGGATATCATCGGCTTGAAAGATAAAGAGAAAAAAAGAATAGTGCTTGTGCCGTTAGGTGATATAAATTCGGATCTTATAGAAGAACTAAAACAAGATCTTTGCCTGTTTGGGCTGGAGATCATCGTAGAATTGCTTGAACCGGAGCCGGCATATGCTTTTGATCTTTCAAGAAGACAATATAATTCGACCATGATCTTGAAGAGATTAAAGAGCGGGGTATTAAAAGAAGATCTGATACTTGGCATCACCATGGTCGATCTGTTTTCTAAAAATCTGACATTTGTTTTTGGAGAAGCTGAGGTCGGTGGTGATGTTGCCATTGTCTCTCTTGCCAGGCTCGATCAAGGTTTTTACGGGATGAAGAACGATGGTGAGCTTTTATCAAAACGAATAAAAAAAGAGGCTATACATGAATTGGGTCATGTCCTCGGGCTTAAGCACTGCGATGACGTTCACTGTGTTATGTATTACTCAAGTGATCTTGTAGATACCGACAATAAGAAAGACGACTATTGTGATGTTTGCACGGATGGGGTGGCCCCTTTTTATGTTGACGAAAGAGATGATATCAGCGGGCGATCAACGGAAAAGTAAAAGTTAAGAGGGTGATTGCTCAGTCTTCATTGAGCTTTTCCGGTTGTGTTAATTCTATCCAAGCCAAAGTCCAAAATGCTGAGAAATACGCCTGGCCGAAACCGCTTAAAGTTAAGATCACCATCGTAAGGGCTATACCCAGTGTGGCTAAGATAGCGATCTTAACGACTGTAACGCCTGAAGTGATCAAGAAATAGGCCAAGAGCCCGATAGGGATGCCGAGCAGGATAATCGCTACAAATAATGCTATCGCGATGGCAATAACAAGAGCTGCGCTTAAGAGCCACACCAGAAGTGACGTACCCGGGTTATTTCTTATTAGCCGAACCGAAGAGCCTAAGGCATTCATAATATGCCGATCATCGATCACGATAAACCTGATGGCATACATTACGAGAACATTTACAAATACTATCAAGGGGATCAGGACAAGGATTATCAACAGAATAAAGAGTGCCAAAATAGGAAAAGCAATGATCGGTCCATTCCCAAATGTGGAGAAAAAAATGAAAAAGGGTGGGACCAGAAACATGAGTAAAAATAAGACCAAGACTAAAGAGACAAGCAAAAAAAGCCCAAAAAGTCGCCAGAAAAATGTTAACCCGACTTTAAAAGCCTCTGAAAATGTCGGATCTGTCTCATTTTTTGCTTTTGCCACGGACCAGACGACGGCCGATTGCGAGATTATCCTTACTATCCAAAACAGCAGGGCTAAAAAGATAATTACCGCTACCAAGGCAATGATCAGCGTTAAGTTGTCATTGATCCACCGAGTGATTTCTTTAACGGATTCATGGCCTCGAAAAAGGCGAGCATCAGAGTCATCCAAGCTAAGATTGTAATTGAAGCTGTTAAAGTTAAGGCCGGTGCCGAGGAATATTCCGTATAACCAGAGAAATTTGAAACGCCAGGTTATTCGAAAGGCGCCGATTATAAGGTTACCGTAATTCATTTCTACCTCGATTGCATTACTCAGATGTTAATACTTTACCCAAACTATTACTCAAATCCCTTGGTACCCTTCTTTTTGGTGAAGAATGTTTTTATTAGATAATAGATAAGAAGAGCGCCAAAAATAGAGCTTAAAAAATCAGTCAGCACATCGTTTATGTCGCTGAATCTTGTTGGAATTGTAGATTGAAATAGTTCATCAAGAATGCCGAAGGCACTCGACAGAGCGATCGCTAAAATTATTGCGGCTTTATCGGTAAGCGTCGTTGTCTTTCGCAGAGATAGGAATATAAACGCCGCCAGGAAAGAATATTCTATAAAATGACCGATGACAGCTAGCGTATTTCCGGAGGCAATTGACGGTCGGGAAGACTGGTATAGGATGAGCGACATCCAGGTCAGTGGTAAAAACCAATATAGATATTTTCTATCGATTCGCATAGCCATAGATTATAGATTATGGTCGATCGGCGGACAATGATAATTAAAGTGATCAAGGTCAAATTAGTTGCTTAAATGAATCGCATATCTGATAAAATCATTTATGGCAGAAAGGAACGGTTTGGCAAACCGATTAAGATCGGATGTTAACGATAATCTCTTCAAGGCGATCCTAAAATTAAAAGACGTTGATGGGTGTTATCGTTTTTTTGAAGATCTATGTACAGTCCAAGAGATCAAATCTATGGCGCAACGATTAGCTGTTGCCGGACTTATCGCGCAGGGTGAGAGCTATGCTAGCATAGCGAAAGCGACCGGGGCGAGCACGGCTACTATCTCGAGGGTCAAGAGATGTCTGCATTATGGTTCAGATGGTTACGCTCTTGTTCTGGAGCGGGAAGACGATAAAGAATCATCGATTAAAAAAGAGAGTTAAATGTCTAAGGACTTTGTTCACCTTCATGTTCACTCGGAGTTTTCACTGCTTGATGGGGCTTGCCGCTTAAAAGATCTAGTCAAGCAAGCAAAAAGCTCCGGCATGGACTCCGTAGCGCTTACCGATCATGGTGTGATGTATGGTGTCATACCATTTTACAAGAAAGCCATCGCCGAAGGTATAAAACCCATAATCGGATGTGAGGTCTATCTGGCCAAAGATCGATTTGACCGAGGGTCAAAAAAAGATAATACGGTCAGTCACCTCACTCTTTTAGCCGCCGATATGGAGGGATATCAAAACCTTATGCAAATGGTCAGCATCGGTTTTCTAGAAGGCTTCTATTACCGACCACGCATCGACGACCAGGTGCTTAAAGAATATCATAAAGGGATCATAGCGCTTTCTGGCTGCATGACCGGTAGGCTCTCTCAGTTGATACTTGCAGATAGACTAGAGGACGCGGTGCTTGAAGCTAAAGAGTTAAACGAGATATTCGATGACGGGCGGTTCTATCTTGAGCTGCAAGATCATGGATTAGATGGTCAGGGAAAGATATGCAAGGCTCTGTCGGAGATATCAAAAGAATTGTCTATTCCTACTGTGGCTACTAACGATGTTCATTATATCGGAGCCGACGATTCGATAGCTCAAGAGGTCATGCTCTGCATTCAGACCGGCGCGACAATGGAGGACGAGGATCGCTTTAAGTTTCAATCAGATCAGCTCTATTTAAAAGATTATGCTGAGATGAGCTCGACTCTTCCGGATTATCCGGAAGCGCTGGCGAGAACAAATGAGATAGCGGACATGTGCGACGTCGAGATAGATTTTGGAAAAATATATTTACCAAACTACGAAGTGCCAAAAGACTATGATCTCTTTTCTTATCTTAGAAAACTATGTGAAGACGGAATCAAAAAAAGATATTCAAATGTCACAGACGAGATAAAAGATAGATTAGAACACGAACTTTCGGTGATAAAAGATACGGGCTTTGCCGGATATTTTCTTATTGTTTGGGATTTTATGGAGTATGCGAAAGAAAACAGTATACGCGTAGGTCCCGGCAGAGGGTCAGCCGCGGGTAGTATTGTAGCCTATGCTCTGGGTATCACCAATATCGACCCGATCAAATACGGACTGCTTTTTGAGCGGTTTTTAAATCCGGAGAGGGTCAGTATGCCCGATATCGATATAGATTTTTGTATCGAAAGACGTGATGAAGTCATCGATTATGTAACTAAAAAATATGGTGAAGACCGAGTAGCCCAGATCATTACTTTTGGAACGATGCAAGCGAGGCAGGCGATTAGAGACGCCGGACGGGTTTTCGGGGTTCCTTACAGCCGGGTAGACACTATCGCTAAGCTAGTTCCGGAAACGCTTGGCATCACCTTGGATGAGGCGCTGGATTCATCGGACGAATTTAGGAATGAATACGAGAACAATGAAGATTCCAAGATGATAATCGATTCGGCGTTAAAACTTGAGGGCATGGCAAGACATGACTCTGTCCATGCCGCCGGAGTCGTTATTTCTAAAGAAGAGTTGCCAAGATATACACCGCTTCAAAGGAAGCCGGGTACCGATGTCGTCACCCAGTACCCGATGGACGTAATAAGCAGCATAGGGCTTTTGAAGATGGATTTTCTGGGACTAAGGACTCTTACCGTTATCGATCAAGCGCTTTTAATAATAAAACGAACAACCGGTAAGGCGATCGAGGTCGACGATATACCGTTTGACGATGATGATACTTTCGAGATGCTTCGTAGCGGTGATACGATCGGTGTTTTCCAATTAGAAAGTTCCGGTATGCGCTCACTCATAAGAGACCTTGAGCCATCGACCTTTACCGATATAATCGCCCTTCTCGCTCTATATCGTCCCGGACCTTTGCAGAGCGGGATGGTAAAAGATTTTTGTGATCGAAAGCATAAAAAAACTGGGATCACTTACCTGCACGAGAAGATGGAACCGATACTTGAAGATACTTACGGGATCATCGTATATCAGGAACAGGTCATGAGGCTTGCTACCGATCTTGCGGGTTTTTCCATGGCAGAGGCCGATATACTTCGGGGGGCGATGAGTAAGAAAAAGCCTGAAGTCCTTGATGAACAGAGGGAGAAGTTTATCAGTGGGTCCGCCGCTAACGATGTTGACAAGAAAACGGCCGGAAAGATATTTGATCTTATAGTCCATTTTGCCGGCTACGGCTTCAATAAATCACATTCGACCGCTTATGCCGTTATCTCTTATCAGACAGCCTATTTTAAGGCTCATTACCCGCTAGAGTTTATGGCGGCATTATTGACCAGTGTTATGGGAACCAAGGACAAGGTCGCTCAGTACGCCAATGAATGTAGGCGAAAGAATATTGATATCACACCGCCTAGCGTGAACGACAGCTTCGCCGGTTTTACCCCTGTCGATGAAGGAAAGATCAGGTTTGGCTTATCCGCCGTCAAAAATGTGGGGCTTGCGACCATCGAAAAGATGGTGGAGGCCAGGTCCAAGGATGGATCATTCAAGTCTATTTTTGATTTTTGTGTCCGTGTGGACAGTAAAGCCATCAATAAGAGGGCAATAGATAGTCTTATAAAAAGCGGATCTTTTGACTTCCTTGGGCATACCAGAAAAGATCTCTTAAATAATTATGAACAAGCTGTCGACTACGGCGTAAACCGCCAGAGGCAAGAGGAAGCAGGTCAATTTTCTCTGTTTGGCGACTCCGCGGGTATTAGCGATGAACCGATTATGGTTTTGACCGATGAAGAGATGTCAAAAGAAGATCTTCTTGGATTCGAAAAAGATATGTTAGGGTTATACATCAGCGACAATCCTTTATTTGAGGTAGCCGAACTTCTCGCTAAAAAAACGACGTTCTCGCTTAGCCAGGTAAAAGAAGCTAAGAAGAAAAAGAATGTCCAAATAGGTGGACTTGTAAGCCAGACTACCAAGATAACAACGCGAAAGGGCGATCCGATGATGTTTGCTGTCATTGAAGACCTTGAGGGTTCAATTGAAGCGGTAATTTTTCCTAATATCTATCAGGAAAACGCGAGTATCCTAGTCGAAGATAAGATCATTTTGATTAAAGGCCGGCTTGATACCAAAGAAGACGAAGTAAAGATAATCGCCGAAGAAATAAAGGAACTGGATAGGGATGAAATCCGTGGCGATCATCAAGTAGTTGATGAGAAAAAAAGCATTTTATGCCTAAATATCGCGCCGGCCGAGTTGGACGGGAATATGATGGAAAAGATAAACGATATTCTAAAAGCCCATCCGGGCCAGTCCAATGTCTATTTAAAGATCAAAGATAGCGAAAAGACGACGACGGTAAAATTTTCCAATGATTATCAGGTAAACACTTCGACTTCAAGGGAGGCCATGTCATCTCTTTTAGGTGAAAGCTCGGTAACTATCTCCACCGTTTGATCATTTGTCGCTAGTCTGCTCTTTTTTCTATCGCATCGAATAAATCTCTATACTCGCCGGGACTAAGGGTTTCCGCCCGTACATCGCTTTTTTGCCCTATCTCTTCCATCGCCTCGAGAAGGAATTCTTTTTTGAGTCCGTAAGTATCACTGACGGAATTGATCAACTTCTTTCTCCTCTGACTGAAGGCGGCTTCGATTAAGCGGAACAACCCGGCATTATATACGTCATCAATCTCATTATTTCTCTTGATCGTTAAAAGTGACGACTCTACATTCGGAGGGGGAATAAAAACGTTCTTAGAAATATTGAATTTACGATTGATCGTCGCCAAAAAACTTAATTTTATCGTAAAAGCGCCGTAATCCTTTGAACCCACAGCGGCCACCATTCTATCGGCCACCTCTTTTTGGACCATGACTGTATAGCTTTTTATAAAGTCGAAATCCTGAAGGTATCTGATAAGCAAAGTAGAAGAGATGTTGTAAGGAAGATTGCTGATAAGTTTATTCGGCAGTTTTCCAAGATCTGAAAGTTTTCTTATCTCAAACTTAAGAGCGTCTCCAATAAAGATAGTAACGTTATCAAGCTCATTAGTCGTCTCTTTTAATATCGTCTCCAGGCGTCTGTCGAGTTCAATGACTATGAGTCGATCACATATTTTGGCGATGATCTCAGTCAGAGTACCGATCCCCGGACCGATTTCAAGGATGATATCATCCGGTTTGATATCGGCTGCGTTAATTATGTTATCCCTGATATTGCCGTCGATCAAAAAGTGTTGGCCGAGACGTTTTGAAAGGTGAAAATCGTGCTTACGAAGAATTTTTTTTACGTCTGATATAGAAGTCAGATTGTTTGACTCTTTAATTATTTTCTTGCCGGAGACCACGCTGGACAGCTAGTTTAATATTTGGACGGTGACACTCCTTCGGCCCCACCTAAGTGCCTCAGCGACACTTCCAAACGCCAAATCGATACGGTTGCCTTTGATCGCACCACCGGTATCAGCGGCTATCGCCGGTCCGTAACCTTCTATATATAATCTTGTTCCCAGCGGAATGACTCTTGGATCAACGGCAACTATTCCCTTGTAGACACCGGTGCCCGTAGCCGTCCTTGATCCGGCGCCGCCGGCGTCCCCGGTCGCGTAAGCCGTAGACGTCATACGAAGGCTTCGTCCGCCTCTTGATACGTTCCCCGCCAAGGTAGGGACCGCTGCTATCTGTGGAACCTTAGTCCCGATCCTGGTTATTTCATTGGTCGGTTGTTTTATCACTTCTTCGCTTAAGATGTTGGATTCGATAGTTATATTTCCGACCATGACGTACTCGATGACTTGCTTTTTGATACCTTGCTCACCTTTAGTCGAAAGCCGTGATCTTCCTTTGAGCAGACCTGGATCGTCTGTTTTGGTTTTCTCAAAAGCGATAGGGACTTCTTTTGTCTCCGTTCGTCTAGTCAGGACGTGGACGTTAAGCTGCATGCCGGTAAATAATTCATAGAAACCGTTATGTGAGGTTCTTATATCGCCGCTGGGATCTATACCTAACTCTCTTAAAGCGGCGTTTACATCAACAGCTGCCGTAAAAAGAAATTTCTTTTCACCATTTACGTCGACTGATATTGGTTTTGCGCTTTCAATACGGACTTTATCGCCGGCGGCGATCATTGAGAAAAGATCCGGCGTGATAATATCGTGAGAAGTGTATTTAATGTTCTCGTTTTCAAGCAGCTCTAAGACGGTTGAGGCTCTGGTAATCACTTTTTTAGTCTCTCCATCTATAGAGAGGGCTATCTCCTTAAAGGAGAGCAGGTATTGGGATAGGAAGGTGATAAGAATTAGAAATATAATCGCGATGAGATAATAGATTTTTTGTTGTCGTATTGCATCGTTTAGTTCCAGCCACTTTACCTTCACACGATCACTCCCTTCCCTTAATTTTTACGCATGAACAAAGATGATAACTAAAATTCGATCAAGATGTCAAATAAGTTAGCGCCTGCAAGCTTAGTTTAAGTTGAATAAACTCTTGGCGTTTTCCGTGGTTGCGTTCATGAGAGAATCAATTTCAATATTTTTTTCGGCACTGACGACCTCCGCGATCCTTGGCAACATAGATGGATCGTTCTTATCTCCCCTATTAGGATGAGGCGCAAGATAGGGGCAGTCGGTTTCTATCAATATCCGGTTCAGAGGTATTTCATCGACCACATCTTTTAAATTTTTAGCGTTTGTAAATGTAACATTGCCGGCAAATGAAATATACGCGCCTATGCTTAGAAGTTCTTTGGCATTCTCCTTTGTACCGGAAAAACAATGGATTACGAAACGCTTCTCACCAAGATCCATCTCTTTTAAGATATCTATCAATTCGGGATATGCCTCGCGACAATGGATTATCAGCGCAAGCCCGAGATGTTTTGCTAGTCTTCCCTGAACCTTAAAGGAGTTTATCTGATTATTTTTTGTGGAGTTCATTCTATAGTAATCAAGTCCCGTCTCACCGATGGCGACGATCTTTGGTTGGTTGGCTACGGCCCATATCTGGTTGATCTTATTCTCATCCACCCCATCGGCGTAGTGAGGATGTACCCCGGCAGCCCCGTAGACTCTCGCAAACTGCTCTGTAATGCCGGCAACTTTTCGCGATGAATCCAAGTCGTCTCCGATCGCTACGATTTTCTTAACGCCGGCATCTTTTGCTTTCGAGATGACTTGACGAACCTCATCATTTGACCCAAATAGGTCTAGATGAGCGTGCGTATCTATAAAGTAGTCGTTAGTTTCAGTCATTCTCCAACTCGATTCTCGGGAAAAGAGGGTCTGATCGTCTTGTCTTGGTCCCGCCGGGGGTCCCGCCCCAATTCAAGCTCTCGCTTAACATCAAATTATTTGGATCATCATCCAAGCCCAATTGAGAAAAGATCTCTCTCGAAGCTCCGGGCATAAAAGGACTGACTAGTATTGCCAGCAATCTTATAGTCTCAACCAGACCATACATGACTTCGCTTAAAGTCTCTTCCTCTTTTTCTTTAAAGAGATCCCAGGGAGCGGCATCGTCTACAAACTTATTGGCGGCGCTAGCGAGCTTCCATATCTCTTCCAGAGCAACCCTGGGCTTTAATGCATCCATCATCTCCTTGTAGACGGTAAAAGTCAATTCCGCCTGTTTCTTAAGGCTGCCTGCCTTTTCCGTTTTTTCAGGTCTTTTTGGGGTTACGCCATCGAAATACTTTTCCATCATCGCCAAGGTTCGGTTGAGAAGATTTCCAAGATCGTTTGCCAGGTCATGGTTGACCCTTTTTGTCAGCGCATTCTTAGTAAACTCGCCATCTTGTCCAAGCGGCATCTCCCTTAAAAAGAAGTATCTTACCGCATCGACGCCATATTCATCGGCCAGTTCATTTGGCTCGATAACTTCACCTCTGGACTTTGAGATCTTTTTCTTTCCCAGTGTCCAAAAACCGGTGGCTAAAATGATATCGGGTAAGGGGATATCCAGGGCCATCAACATGCAGGGCCAGATCACAGCGTGAAATTTAATGATGTCTTTTCCCAGGATGTGGACGGGCGGCCAAAAATTTTCATATAAAGGCTGATCGATGATATAGCCGATTCCGGTAAGGTAGTTGATCAAAGCCTCAAACCAGACATATATCACATGGTCCTTATCGAAGGGAACCGGTATACCCCACTTTACAGATGTCCGGGATATGGATACATCCTCTACGCCGCTTTTTAAAAAGCTTACGACTTCATTAAGGCGTACATCCGGTTTAATAAAGTCGGGGTTATCTTCGATATATTTTAGCAATCTTTCCGTGTACTTCGAGGTTCTAAAGTAATAGCTTTCCTCTTTAAGGAGCTCCACCTCTCTGCCGCATTCGGGACACATCCCCTTTTCTAGCTGGTTTTCAAGCCAAAAAGTCTCCTCGTGAGTGCAGTACCATCCTTCATAGTGGCTTTTGAAAATGTCACCCTGATCGTAGAGTTTTTTAAATATCTGGGAGACGACTTTTTCATGTCTTTTTTCAGTGGTGCGGATAAAGTCATCGTTGGATATCTCATATCTTTCCCAGAGGTCTTTAAAGGGGGAGACCATCCGGTCGCAATGTTCGAGCGGTAGAAGGCCTCTCTCAAGGGCCGCCTTCTCTACTTTTTGACCGTGCTCATCCATGCCGGTTAGAAAAAATACTTCGTCACCCGACATTCTGTGATACCTGGCAAAGACGTCAGCTACAACGGTACAGTAAGCGTGACCGATGTGCGGAACATCGTTTACATAGTATATAGGTGTTGTTATGTAAAAAGGTTTACTCATGCTGCGCGAAAGTTTCTATTCATCCCTTAACCTTATTTGATTTTAGAAAATTTGCAATATTTCTATAAAATACTAAGGTTATCGGTCGTTTATTACGATATAAGGACTAACCAATGAAAATTGGTTTTACTTTTGACTAATAAAAACAAAAAAGCTTGCGTCGTGAAAAGATGTGGTTGTGGATAAAGCAAAGGTAAAAAGTGAGATTCTGCGCGAATCGGGCGCGTCTCCGCGGATAATTTTATTTATAGCGGCGGCTTTGGCGATCAGCCAGGCAATTATCTTTCTGGTTAGCAACAGTCTTGGTAAAACGGGTATGGCGGTGATCTTTTTTCTTGTCACAGCCACCATTCTGTCGGTTTTTTATTTTTATTTAAAGAGGATAATATTTAAGCCGTTTAACGAGATGACAGAGTCGCTAAATAAGATCGCATCAGGTGAGATGGGCGAGAGGTTAAAGCCGGATGGTGTAAGAGAGATGAATATGCTCGCGAATTCTATAAATGTAATGACCGAATCTATGGATCATAAGTTCTCACAGCTTTCCAGCCTAATCGATATCAGCAAAGACAGTATTTCCAACCTAAGTTTTCAAGAAGTCCTAAACCACATACTTGAGTCCGCGGTCGATTCTCAAGGGGCAAAGTCCGGCTCGATCATGTTACTGAATAAGAGGACCAACGAGTTAGAGATAGCGGCTTCCTCAAACATGGATGAAGAGATCGTAAAAAATACAAGAGTAAAGTTTGGCGAGGGTATATCAGGTCGTGTGGCTAAGGACGGTGAACCGTTGCTGCTTATAGACGGCGTTACTTTATGCGGTCAACGTGATCTAAAGGATGCCGTTTCCATTCCTATTAAGTCCAAGGATGAACTGATCGGAGTTCTCAACTTGAATAGCAAGGGACCAAGATCAGCGGGGGAGTCAAGTATTTTTGATGTAAAAGACCTGGACTTTCTGGCGACCCTTGCAAACCACGCGGCGGTTGTCATCAATAACTCTCAGCTATATGAGAGTCTTCAAAAAAACTATATCAATATTATTCAGACATTAACGGCGGCGATTGATGCAAAGGATCCTTCGACCAGGGGCCATTCTGCAAGAGTCGCCGAGTATGCGGTCGCTATCGCCAAGGAACTAGGTATGCCGATGGAAAGCCTAAAGACTATTCAGTCGGCATCATACCTTCATGATGTAGGTAAGATAGGTATTCCCGAATATATCCTTGGAAAGCCCGGCGGTCTGACAAACGAAGAGTTTGATATTATTAAGACACACCCTACGATCTCGGCCAAGATATTGGCACCGGTCCATTTTGATGAACCGATAGTCTCTATCGTTAGGCACCACCATGAAAGGTATGCGGGAGGAGGTTATCCGGACAACATCAAAGGTGACAAGATCCCGTTAGAAGCCAGGATAATAACACTCGCGGACTCATTTGACGCGATGATCTCCAGTAGGCCGTATAGGAATGCCCATACAGTTGATTGGGCTATGGATGAGATCAGGAATTGCTCCGGAAAACAATTCGACCCCGAGATAGCGGAAGTTTTTCTACAAGTTATAGACGCCATGTTCCGTCCTGCTTTCGGTGATGATGACGCCGAATCAAAAGATTCCAAACCCGTAAGAAAAAGAGAAGAGCTAGATATGGTCTCCAGAAGCAAGAAAGTGGCAATTTAACAGTTTGTTTATAGTCTTAGGCTCTGTTCGTATACTCGTTTTTTGGGAACCCTTCTATTAGACGCTACTTCTTTTATCGCGTCTTTTTTTGTAAAGCCCCTCTCTATTAATCGTGTAAGGTCAAGGAATAAGGTTTCGTCATGGACGGCCTCACCCTTTTTATCGGCCCCGCTGATGACTAAGACTATTTCTCCTTTGATTTTCCTATCACCTATTTTTTCTTTGATCTCTCTTGCGCTACCATGCAGTCTCTCTTCGAATTTTTTCGTGATCTCCCTAACAAGGGAGATCTTTCTGGAGCCTAGGGCATTATCGATATCAGTTAATGAATCGGTGATCCGGTGTGGACTTTCGTAAAATACCAGGGTACTTTTTTCATTCTTTAAGTCAGTTAAAAGTTTCGTTCGCTGACCGCTTTTTCGAGGTAGAAATCCGAGAAAGCGAATATCGCTAGTGGGTAGCCCGGATAATACCGCCGCCGCTATAAAGGCGGATGGTCCCGGAAGAAGTTCATGTTCGATATCAAGTTCAATACATTTTTTGATCAACACATGTCCGGGATCGGCGATACCCGGGGTGCCGGCATCACTTACCAGAGCAATTTCACTGCCCTGGAGCAGTTTATCCGTCAACTTGATAAGGACTTTATTTTCGTTTATTTGATTGAAACTGATAGTTGGTTTATGGATATTATAGAAATTAAGAAGTTTTTTTGTGACCCGAGTATCTTCAGCGGCTATAAGGTCGACTTTCTTTAGTACCCTAAGGGTTCTAAGCGTTATATCCTCGATGTTTCCGATGGGGGTAGCGCAAATATATAGTCTACCCTTTGAATTTTGGTCCAAAATGATCAAGTAATCCTTTTTAAGTATCCATTACAGGAATCCTGTGACGTCGCTTAAGATCAGTTAGCGCTGTTATCATCGAGGAAGTCGATTATCGATTTTCTGACTTTTTCACCATCGCTACCGCTTAAGAGGTCGCTACCATGATCGCTTCCACTGAATATTTTTAACTCTTTAGGCTCAGGAGTATTGTCGAAAAGCCACTCGGCTTCCATGACAGCTTCCTTATCGTCAGCGCCTGCAATAAATAATTTTGGACTTTTGACGTTTGCTATATTTTTTTCCACACTTAAGCCTTTGAAAACTCTTGGCGCTGAGATCGAAATTACCCCGCTGACAGCTTCAGCTGCCGCAGTCTTTAAAGCGGCTGTGCCGCCCATGCTGGCGCCGATTAAGAATACCTTTTTTGTGCCTTGATCCTTCATAAACTCTAACGCCGCCAACTCGTCGATGTCGATCCTGGCGGGATCTTTTCCGCCACCGGAATCGCCATATCCCCTAAAATCGAAAGTAAGGACTATGTAGCCTTTTTCCGTTAGCTTGGAGGCGAAATCGTCCCAGCTCGTCTGGTCACTTGGGAACATATGGGACAAGACAACTCCGTTTTTTCCAAAACCGAAAAGACGACCCTTTAAGGAGAGCCCGTCGCTGGTAACGATATTGACATTGTCGTACGTCTTACCATTTGATCCGGAGTCCTTTTTGATGGAGGATTCTTCGTCGGTTTCTTGTGATCCTCGGCACCCTGTTACGAGAATGGAGATCGCTAGTAATATTACTAAAAGCCTAATTATATCTTTTTTCATTATGTACCTTACTTATTTGATAAACGGCCGTTGTTAAGATTATAACGATTTGTATCCGACATAAAAGCAAAAAAAACGAAGCTTTAAGCTTCGTTTTTTAATCTTATATTTTTCTGATATTTATCAGGTGGGGACTACCTTTGGCTGAGGCACCGTCTTGGGCGGCCTGCTGGCTTGACGAAAACCTATAAACATAACAATGACGCCGGCTGCCATGGGAACAGATATGGCGGCCTGACCGCCAAGGCCTAACAATCCTCCGAAGGTGCCACCACTAGCTACGATTAGAACACCAAGAGCAATTAAGATATTTGCCATGGCTTTGTCTCTTAAAATATTCTTTCTATATAGTGAAATAGCTGATTGAACGGCGCCTATTATAACTATAAAACTGCCAATAACATTAAAACCGAATGCGGTACTTCTAATGCCTAACGTTCTGTTAAGAGCGTGCCATCCCTGCGTTTCGCTTAATTTTAGAACATCTATTCCGCTAGACCAAATAGCAAAGGCTGCCAAAATGCTGCCGATTAGAAGAACTGCTAAATATGCCTGGGGTACTTTATCTCTAAAAAATAGAGCGGCGATTACTAGAGTCAAATAGAGTGCGGTTATCAAAAGAGCGACATTTATATTACTTGCAAACATATTTTTTGAAAGCCCATATATCATCAGCCAAAGTAAAAAAGTTAAAGTTGTCGATATCAACATGTTGAATCTTCTTCCTAGAAAAAAAGTAGCCATAGGACTACCGGCATCATGGTCACCACTAACATAAAGCGAACCTAGCCCTAGGACTCCGACTATTAATGTTCCTCCGAATATATAATATATTTTTACAAGAAGCTCATTCCAAGACTGCGATGTTGCTACCGTTTCTGCCGCCGCGCCTATGCCAAAAAGGGCTAGAGATATTCCCCATGCCAGCTGATAAGGTTTTTTTCGTTCGATGTATTGTTTAATTAGTTGACCAGAAAAGATAAGGCTTACTAAAGATGCTATAAGTGGAAATATAAACACACGCTACCCCTTTCCGCGAGTATCTTTATCTAGCTCGCGCTATCGATCGATCTGACTTTAGCCATACCAAAGTCGAAATCATGTTCCTTTAAAAGAGCGTCCAATCTTTTCATCGTGCCTTTTTCAAGAAATTCTTTAGCTATCTCGACCCTTATCTCCTCTAGCTGTTCGCTTGGGAAATAGGTGACCAAGTATAGGTAGGTAAAATTGTTTAACTCGTCTTCGTCAGCCGTCAAAGTATCATCGGGAAGATATCTATTATGTAGTGATACAAACATATTGTAATAAAGATCTCGTTCCCTTTGGGTAAGGAGCGTCCTATTCCCTTTTTCGTCGACATTATGGTTACATTGGTTGACGTCGTAGGTCATTACTTCTTCAGACAAGAGTAGGCGGTGATTTCGAGCGTAATGGATGGCGACAGAAGTGTTTTGCTTTTTGCTTTTTTCCCTCAAGTCATCATATTCATGCTCGGGATACATTCCAAAAAAACGGCAATGAAGTGGTAGGACCTCATGGACAAGACAATCCTTTCCATCTAGAAAAGGGCACTTATGATCCAGGGTGACAACGTTTAGCATCTCATAGCGTACCGCTCTTTTTGCTATCTCTTTTTGAGTCTCCTCCGGTAGGCTTTGCACGAAGGAATATAGATTTAAGAATTCTCCAAAGTGGACTTGCGTCGAGGCAAAACAGCAATCAGCACATTGATCGCATTTATTATCAGGCAACCGATCATAGATAAAGTCCAGTTGACGCTTAATATTATTCTCTTCAAATATTGACAGTAATTCGTCTAACTGTTCTTTTGATATTTGTTCTATTGACACCTAAACAATACTCCGAATCTACTATATTAACGACCGTGTTGGTATAGGCAATTATAGCAGCATTACTAAAAAATGCTATAAGCGTGGCTTGTAGAGAAATTATATGTTGAGAAGAATTTTTAACTCTTTTAGGTCGGTCGTATTGATGACATCTTTCTTTTCCAGCCAGCCTCTTCTGGCAGTATGAAGACCATATCTCATAAAACTTAGGTGATAGAAATGGTGAGCGTCGGTATTTATGGATATTTTCGCGCCCACTTGTTTTGCCGCCCTTAAATGGTCATCGTTTAGGTCGAGCCGGTCCGGAAAGGAGTTGAGCTCTAAAATTGTGCCTGTCCGGGCTGCCGCTTTTATCAGTTTATCCATGTCGATCGAGTAAGGCGGTCTTCTTCCGAGAATCCTTCCCGTAGGATGACATATCATGTCGATGTGAGGGTTTTCCATTGCCGCGATCGATCTATCCGTGATCTGCTCTTTGTCTTGGTTGAATCCCATGTGTATGGAAGCTAGCACCACGTCGTACCGGCTAAGAAAGTCTTCATCAAAATCGACATTTCCTTTATTGTCTATGTTAAGCTCAACGCCTTTAAGGAGGGTGAAATCTTTGAACGAGCTGTTTAGCTCATCGATTTTCCTCCATTGGTCTTCAAAGCGTTGGGTGTCAAGTCCGTGGGCGACCTTTAGATCAAAAGCGTGGTCCGTGATGCAGGCGTATTCATATCCGAGCATCCGGCAGCTTTTTGCTATTTCTTCCAGACTACTCTGCCCATCGCTTGCTTTGGTGTGGATGTGAAGGTCGCCCCTGATGTCGGTAAGTTTTACCAGCTGTGGCAAGTTGCCCTTTTCAGCTGCCCCCAGCTCACCTTTATCTTCTCTAAGTTCCGGCTCCATAAGGGTCATACCAAGAGCCTTATATATGTCATTTTCAGTTTTGGCGGCGATACTCTTTTCGTCGTCAATCCGAAAGAGGCCGTACTCGCTAAGTTTAAACCCTTTTTTCTTAGCGGTCTCTCTTATGTGAATGTTGTGCGCTTTTGATCCCGTAAAATATTGCAGAGCCGCGCCGTAGTGTTCCGGCTCGATTATTCTAAGGTCTACCTGAAGACCGCTGTGAAGCAATATGCTGCACTTCGTAGATCCTTTAGCCAGTATTGCCGAGGTATCAGGGTAAGAGCAAAACTTATCAGCTACCCGACTTTTTTGGTCGGCGGCGGCCAAGATATCTATATCGCCGATCGTCTCCTGCCAGCGCCGGAGTGATCCCGCCATGTTGATATTTTCTACCAGACCGCTCTTATTTAAATAATCGATAATGTGCTCGGCGATGGGTACCGCTTGATCCAGGAGCAATCTACCTTCGTAACCGCGATAGATCTCCAGACCTCTTTCGATATTTTCTTCAGTCTTCACCCCCATGCCGGGAAGTTCTTGTATTTTTTCATGGGCGACGGCAATTTCCAACTGCTCGATCGTTTCGATCCCCAATTCGTCGTAGAAAAGCTTGGCTTTTTTGGGTCCTATCCCTTGAATATGGATTATCTCAGTCAGGGATCCGGGAAGACTTTTCTTTAGCTCTTCGAAGTAACCCATCCGTCCGGTATCCAGGAGTTCGGTCAGTTTTTCCGCGATACCGGAACCTATCCCTTTAATCGAAGTGAGGCCGCTATCGTTTCTCACCTGCGTCAGGTCCTTTGGCAGGCTGCGGATTACCTGAGACGCCCGGTGATAGGCAAGGTAGCGAAAACGGGATTCACCCATTATTTCCAGCATGTCACCTATATCATCCAGTATGTCTGAGATCTCTTTATTTTCCAAAAAACATCCTCTTGTAGCGGAATTGCGATTATATAAGATTTACCACGGATGGAGTGATACGAAAAGCATATCGATGAAAAAATAGACGAGGGCGACATTTATAAATAATACGCGACTCTATAGGTCGGGCTTGTAAAAAATTTAACAATCAAGGTTTAAAAAAATATCTTAATAGGTATAATTATCATATAGGAGTAGATATTATTAAGATGCGAATGACAAGCCAGCGGAGTCTTATGTTAGAATATCTCCGCCAAACGAAAGAACATCCGACGGCGATCCGGATATATGAGGAGATGAAAGGGCGTCTGCCTAATATCAGCGTCGGCACGGTATATAGGAATATAGGTTTTTTTAAAGATATTGGTCTACTAAGAGAGCTTAATATATCCGGGATCAGCCGTTTTGATGGAAATACAACCGACCACGGCCACTTTTTATGCAAGGGATGCGCTAAAGTGATCGACCTGGAGGATGTTGAGATCTCCGGTCTGGTCGACCTTATCGAGCAGGGCAACGGTGTAAAAATAGAAACGGCAAACGTGAATTTTGTCGGCATATGCAGAGAATGTTTATAACAAGGAGGAATAGATGGGAACGACGGACGATCTAAAAGCGGCTTTTGCCGGAGAATCTCAGGCAAACAGAAAGTATACCGCGTTTGCCAGAAAAGCGGACGAGGAAGGATATCCAGAAGCAGCCAGATTATTTAGGGCTGCCGCGGCAGCGGAGACGGTTCATGCTCTTAATCACCTAAATGTACTTGGAGGGGTAGGTTCGACCGCGGAGAATTTAAAGTCAGCTATCGAAGGCGAGACTTACGAATTTCAGAAGATGTATCCTGGATTTATCGACACTGCTAAAGCGGAAAGCAATCAGGGTGCGGTACAGTCATTTTATAGTGCTAACGAGGTCGAGAAGATCCACGCCGGTCTATACAAGAAAGCGTTAGATGATCTTGGGGATGCAAAGGCTGTGGATTATTATGTGTGCGATGTTTGTGGCAATACGGTGGAAAATGAAGCGCCGGATGTCTGTCCGATATGTGGAGCGAAAAAAGAGGCTTTCTTCGCGGTAGAGTAAACTAGTCGAGCAAGGGGTTTTATGGAATGGCGATGTGTTGTCTGTGGAAAGAGATTTAGAAATATCGATGAGAAGCCTGCGGCTTGTCCTTTGTGCGGCGTCTTGTCAGAGTTTATCGTCGCTGAGAAAGATTATGTAAAGCCAAGCGGAAGCATGAGCGCCGTTTCAAAAGCTTCTTTCGATGAAGCGATGGAGCTAGAGATAATAGCAACTGATAAGTATCACGCGGCTGCCGAGAAAGCGAAGAAAGAGGGCGACGAGACGACTCGCGTCTTTTTTGCCGCCCTCGCCAGAAACGAATTCGGCCATCAAAAAGCAATCAAATATCAATTAGCCAGTAGGCCGGACGTGGAAAAAGGTTAGACCTATTTAGGCAGCTTCTTCTAAAAAGATGACAGTCGGCTCTTCTAATACGCCAAGCTCTGTCATCTTTTCTTTTAATTCAGGCAGACCGGCATATTCTTTAGCCGTGTCAATATCGTCGAATTTAGTTATTACAGTAATGTCATTAGGGTCATCAGGGTTTCTATATACTTGAGACTCGACCTCGCCATGAGAAGTCCTAAAGTCAAATTCCTCGTCAAAAGATGACTTCCATCTGCTGTAATCCGCTACCTTGTGCTTAATAAAAAGATACGCCATTTATACTCCTCCTAAAAAGATTATAAGGATTTGATTTCCCGCGATAACGAATTTAAACACATTTCATAAGGAATATGGTGTGGTCTTAAAAAAAAGTGGAAAATGCTTAATTACTACTGGTGCTCAGACGAAAAAGGGAACTTTTTCTTTATATTTAATATAGTCACTGTCTTGGCCGATTTCTCTTTCTTCGGTAGTACAGACCCGTATATATTTAAATACAAGAATAGGTACGAAGACAAGAGAGATAAGCGTCGGCCAACCGATGAACCAACCGACGATGACTAGCAAAAATCCAAGATACTGCGGATGCCGGGAATATTTATATATACCGTTAGTCACAAGGTTGCTTGATTTTACATTTCTGTACAGCGTGCCCCACCCTACGATTATAAGTGCCGTCCCGACAGTCATTAAGACCGCGGCGTAAGCCATGGCTAGGTCCATTCCGAACCCGACACCGAACATCTGGAACTCTACGACATTGGGAGGGACGTTCATGCCGGCCTGATACAGGTATTTGGAAGCGAAAAGAATGGTGAGAGGTATGCCGTACATCTCAACAAATAGCGACACGAAAAAAGCCCCGACCAGGCCGTATTCTACCCAGTTTGCTTTTCTTCTAAAGGAAAGCGGGATCAAAAAGGCGACGAATAAAAGTATACTAAGGACGACGATATGCCACTGATCGGTGATGATATGCGTTATTACGCCTCCCGATAGGTAGGCATAGAAGTGGTCATAGAAATCGTTTAAGAAGAATAGCGGAAATATAGCGGCTAGTAATATTATTATTCTAGGAAATATGTTTCTCAGACTAATCAAACCCTTAGGGTCGTATTTATGATTTTGTCCTATTCTACTAATACTTCGTCCATTGTAAAAGAAGAAGGCTTAGCTTTGGGAGCAAAAAAGAGATCAGAGAGCGGATTTGAGGGGGTCGGATTAAGAAGTAAGGAGAAAAAAAAGCCGTGAGCAGTTTTTTAAAGGGAAAAGGTAAGGAGTTAGGCATAAAGGATTAGAAGATTCAGGGATTGGATAATTTACGGAGGTTATGACTTCGTCCAAGGGCCGGTCTTAGTAATGATCAGGTACGGTGAAGTTACCGTTCTTATCTAAAACGTTCCAAAGGGCTATTAGCGGAGCAGACACAAGGAAGGTAAGATTTTTATGAGGTGTCAGGTACTTAGGTCCGAATAAAATCGCAGCCTGACGCCGTAGATGCCCGCGAAAAGCTCTCTGGCGGAGGGAGAGGGATTTCCCCTTCGGGGATAAACTTCTCATCCTTGGCGGGAATAGAGGGACACTATTCAAACAACATTATAGCAGCGTATAAGCAGTTGGAGAAGCTTTTTTAGTAGCTTACTGTTGCCAAAAGACACTATTGGTTGCTTATGACGGGAATCAGTATCACACGTTACGCCACAAATGAATTGAGATTTTAGTTCACTCCATTTAATCTCGGTTCTTGGTTATTCTGCAAATTAGTCAAAAATATACTTGCTATAATTGAAATCTGAATAACATGCTTTAAGTGGAGCTAATAGGAAGCTAGCTGAACAATATCGTTTCTATATATAAGCAGTTAGACATTATTGAAGTTTAGGCCTGTAAAGTATCAGTAATTAACGGAACACATAAAGACCTGCATGTGAACCGCCGTAGTTGTAGAAGCCTACTATTTCATCTGCCCCTGAGCCATCGAAGTCACCGCTTAAGATTTTGGTAGATGCCCAGCTCCAGTTTCCTGGGCCTGAGTTGTACCATATGCTAGACGTTTTAAACCTGGACGTTGTTGAGGGAAATACGAAAATGGCAGACTGTGATCCACCATAGCCGTAGAAGATGCCAAGATCGTCAGCGCCGTCACCGGTGTAGTCGCCCGATGTGACCCTTGACCCCTTCCAGTCCCAGTTACCGGCTCCCGCTCTCCACCACATCTGGGAAGCGGAAAATCTTGATCCGGTAGATGGAAATACAAAGGACGCTACATCACGTTGCGTCTCATAGCCGTAGAGTATTGAGAGGTCATCCTTGCCGTCTCCTGTATAATCTCCTACTGATAGCTTGGATCCAGCCCAGTCCCAGTTACCGGCTCCCGCTCTCCACCATACTTGCGATGTTGAAAAGCTTGTTCCACTTGATGGAAAGACAAAAGCTACTACATCTCTTTGTGCTGCATAGCCATAAAGTATTGCAAGGTCTGTTTTGTCATCTCCATTAAAATCACCTGATTCTAACACTGATCCAGCCCAGTCCCAGTTACCAGCTCCCGCATGCCACCACACCTGTGCTCCATTAAATCTAGAACCATCAGATAGAAAGACAAATGCTCTTACGTCTCTTTGTGTTGCGTAACCATAAAGTATTCCGAGGTCCCACCTTCCGTCTCCGTTATAATCACCCGAGGTAAGCATAGAGCCTTCCCAATCCCAGTTACCTGGACCAGACGACCACCACACTTTCGGCGTATCAAAACCACCTTGCGAGTTTCCTTTAAAGAAGAAAGCTTTGACCTCTCTTTGAGCCTCGTAGCCGTAGAGGGCGACAATGTCATCATTTCCATCACCGTCGAAGTCACCGCGTGCTATTTTTGAAGCATCCCAACTCCAAGAGCCGGTTCCGCCTGAGTCCCAACTATTATTTGGTTTAAGTGGTGGCGAATATTTAAAAATAAATACGGTTTCCCAATTCGATATGTTTCCAGCGTTATCTTTGGTGGCTAGTCTTAAGTAATATGTGCCCCCACTTACACCTGCAACGCTTAATCGGCTATCAACCGTATAATTGGAAGATGTTCCATTCTTATCGGTTCCAAAATAATAATAACTACCGGCGATGCCTGAGCCGGCATTATCGGCTGCTCCGCTCCAAATAAATGTTGGTGAAGATATTGATAGCTGTAAATTATTATTTAGAGCACCGTTTACTTCAGTAACTGATGAGGGGTTAATCGGCAGTTCGGTATCGATAACAAAAGGACCTATGTGCGTTGTTGACGTCCAATTCCCGGCGTTATCCAATGTTGCTACATGAAAGTAATGATTATTACCATCAGGTAATACTGTTGTAGTTGCT
>SDBV01003554.1_pt1 | contig 22917 bp, 53 predicted proteins | sample 2277081 | NCBI WGS metagenome assembly SDBV01 (sample SAMN10402039, study PRJNA504765) | marine sediment metagenome | isolation source: marine sediment core GS10_PC15, 223 cmbsf | place: Arctic Ocean: Southern Knipovich Ridge | collected 2010 | reverse complement strand
CGGCAGTTAATGAAGGTCGGATTTATAGGCGTAAAAAGAAACCTTACGGCCTCGCTGCCCGCTGCTTCATCCGTGCCAAAGATATAGAAGTTACGCCAAATATAATTATCATCATTGCTCAACCCAATAATATGTCGTGCAGGAGCAACACCTGCACCTGCGGCGTTGATGTAAACTGTCTTTGTGCCATCAATTCCATCCACATAAGCTTCAAGTGGTGATTGATAATACGCACCGCTATAATCCATATCGCTAATACCTGCCGCTAAATCGGCTCCTGTTGGAAATTCTTTACAACCGATGATTCTTTTGAATGCGTTACGGTCAATTCTCCCCGTAACAGCTGTATTTATTACACCACCTGTGCCGTAAGTATCAACATTGGTCGCTATTGTGTGTTGCTTAACCCAAAGCATAATATTATCATTTACCAGAAATCGAGTTAGAGCATGGTCAATAGTCTTCCAAGGGTCGCCAGGCACCTGGCCTCTACCAGCTGCAATGTCGTCCGTACCAGTTGCGTAATCGACATATTGATGTAATACTGCCATTAGTCTGTCTCCTTATAGAATGGTTTGCCTTCTGGGTGAACGATGTAGACCCACCTACCGGCTAAGCGTGCAGGCTGGAGCTCGGCCTTCGGCAGCTGCGCTACTAACTGTGACGTTAGCACAGGCGTCAGGGTCTTAAAGGCCTCTAATTCCTGAGCAGCTTTCTGTTCCATTATCTCTCCTTTACCAACTTCTTTACCTCGTCAAATCCACGATTCATGTCGCTTTTAAGTTCTCTGAAACGCTCGCCTGTTCTCGTCTCCGCTCCCTCTAAGCAATCTTCAAGGTGCGCATGCTCAGTGGTATTTTTTTCTTGTACCTTCTCACACACATCCTTGTAAACAATATCCGCTGTGCACGGATGTCTGCTACCCCGTGATATGTGTGCCGATATCCAACGCTGCATAGCTATAATGGCAATATAAACACCACCTATCAAGCTGAACGCAGCAGCTACTATTCTCCAGTCCACTGTTCGCTCCTTATGTTGTTGTTAGTATTCTGTCTATTACTTCTATGTCGTTAAGACGTATGTCATTCAGTGTATTCCCAGCTGCGTCGAAAATAACACCAAGTTCAAAACATGTTACTATGGAAGGATTCATACCATTTCCAGCTTGGCTCGCTGGTATGCTTAGAGGTTTCTTAACATGGTTCCACCCCGAAGCCAAATCTGTATCCGGCGTTGCCCATGTCCAATAATTAGTACTATCTGTACCTACACTGTAAACAATTTGAGCCACGTTAGCTATATTGCTAATATAGATATAAAAGCTCATTATGCCCACTGTTATAAAAGAAGAGATGTCCACTGCAGATATCGTTTTGCGCACACCAGAATTTACATCACTACCGCCAGATTTATCCCATTCAAGAGAAACCACTCCTCGACCTCTGTGGTCTACATTGACAGTAAGATTAGCAGCGTCGTCCACTGCCGACCAACCATCCGCTGACTGACACTTATCTAAGAATTTCCAATTCATATTTGTTCCTATGCTACAACAAGTGCTCTATCTATCAATTCAATATCATTTACACGTATATCATTTAACAAATCACCTGGTAAGTTCGTAATTACACCGATGGTTACTTTATAAACTGAGTTCAATCTAAAATCACCCACTTGACCTACTGGTAGATCCATAGGAATCTCAATATGGTTCCATGCGATATTCAACGAAACAACTCCTACTTGCCAATACCAACTACCACCACCATCTATTGCTAATGGTTGATTAAGACGAAACTCAACTTTATCAACATCAGTCAAGTCAGCTAAATAGATGAAGAAACTTATGATACCATTTGCGACATATTTGCTAAAATCCTGGAGAGGAAACTCTTTACGGATACTCGCACAACTAGTAATCCCCGTTTTATTATAACTAATTGATTGATTCCCTCGCCCTTCATGATAGAAGCTATCAACAGCTGGAGCAGAGCAGTTGGCTGATGAGGTCCATCCAACAAGTGTACGGCAATTGTCTATAAATTTGTACATATTTACACCACGAGTATTTTCTCTCGGCTCATAACCTCAATATCATTCAACCTTATATCCGCCAACAAGTCCGTGGCGAGGTTCATTACAATACCAAACTGTACGCCGTCTATCGCATTCGGGTCTATAGGACCATGCACCACACCATCAGATGGGCTAAGTATGTGCGTGACATGATTCCAGCCGTTCGACAGCTCAGCGTTTAGTGTATTGAATACAAAACTATTACCAAAAGCATCAGTAGTAAGGATCAGCTGTATCTGCTTCACGTCTGTAATGTCACTAAGGTAAACATAGTAGCTTAATAACCCATTATTCATGTATGGTGAGACATTTACAGGTTCTATTGCTTTAGAAACATACCCTGCACCAGCTATACCGCTCTTATCAAACTCTATCGAGTGTGTACCACGACCTCGATGGTCTGTACTAAATGCAAGGTTGCTCATCACACCCGATAATAACCAACCAGTTGTTGACTGGCACTTGTCAATAATACTATATCTCACGATCATACCAATTTATGAAAAGACGAGCACGTAAGTCACCATGCGCAGTTAAACGTAAAAGGTACTTGACCCCTCTATCTAGTCGCCACTCGTTAATGCCACGTACTTCAATCTCTGCACCGCTAAACTTCCCTCCGTCACCCGCGAACTTCGTTTGGCAAAGCGTACCATCAGATGATAAGGAGGGCGTATGTGTAACTACAAGCACACTGACACCGCGCCCTCCGCGGGGTTTATTTGCTATAAGGGTGCCATCATTATTCGGTGCCTGCGTTACACACTCTCGATAAAGTTGGAGCGTAACCGCGTTTGATACCCCGGCGCCGTAAACAATATGTGGTTGACGCGCATAAGAATTAAACGCCAACACCATTTCAAGTACATCCGTATCCGCCATTATACTATCAACAACTTCAGCATACCAGCTGCGTTGCTGATGGATAAAGTTGTGTTCTATCTCAATCACGGGCAGCTCATCCACTGCTGTTATTTGCCCTCCTACTACTATACCATTAACGCTTCGCACATAACCTCCTCCACCAACGTCTCCACCACGACAGACGTCTAACAGGTGTTTCTTTTACCTCTTTACCGTTAACCCTTATCATGTTTACCCTTATAGTCAATTTCTAGCCCGTAGGTCGGTCCACTTCCTGGGCAGTTGAAGAGCACCTTATCACCGTGATCAAATTGGTGCGGACGGGGAGGTTGATAGACGTAATCCTCCACACCTGCCATTACCTGTGTAACGAAAAGGACATTATATTCAGGGCCGTGTACGCTCTCGAGTGCTATTGTAAAACCACCTCCCGATGCAACGCCACTTAAATGCAATCTTACCTCTTCTATAGCAAAGAGGTTATCTGATTCAAACACCACGTTTAATGGGAACGGTCCTGTGAAAAGCGCTTTCATTTGTCCTCCAACATAGTTTCCAGCCTCTCTAACCCATCTTCAACTCTCTTTAGCTGCTCCTGTGTTTGTCTCGTCCAACATTCGCTCCGTAGGTCCTTCAACTCCTCTTTGATGGAACTCAGAAGCATTTTCGCTTTCGGTGTCATTGGGCACCTCCCTTTTCTCTATCAGTGTTATAGCCAATGGAACTGTTTGTCCCTGCGCGCCAACAATACCCTGAATTGTTGCTAAACTATCAAGTACACTTAGTGCAAGCCTCAAAGAAGGTACAGTACCTTCTGCAATTGCGTTTTGTAGAATCTTCCTACGTAAATAAACATGCCAGTCAACCAAGCTATCCTCTTTCAAAGCTAAGACGTCTCGTGTACGCTGCCAGTTCTTGTAGATGGCATGTAGAGCTTCACAAGCTTCTTCGTGCGAAAGCTTTTCCTCTACCTCCAACGAGGCGACAATGTCAACATCCGCGTAGCCACCAGCTAACAGCTCGCCTATCTTTTCCTGTAACTCTTCTATCTTGTTTGCGTCCATATTTAGAAAATACCTCTAATTTGATTCTAAGTGGGAACAGCAAAAGAGGAAAGAAAAAAATCTTTCCGCTCCAGAGAAATTTACTTCAACTCTTTGTATGCCAGAGACCGGAAATTTTGAGCCAAAAAAAGCAGTAGCCGCCCCCCAAGCTCTTGCGAGCCTGAGGGGCTAAACCACTTATGGAGATGGGGTGAATACACTTATTCTAATTACAGCTCTTGCTATTGGGTTAAGCCTTGATTATTTCCCACTCGATTGATAACATCTCAATCATGGTCGGTATCCACGGAACAAGACCAAATCGGCTTGTAACGTAGAAATACGGAGCAGTCATCTTTGAATGTTCATCAGGGACTTGTATCTGAATTTTTACTTCTTCAGACCACTTAGGCAATCGTACTGCTTGCCCATCCTGCATTTCCTTAATTGCTCTTCCAAACGTCATAACTTTCCCTTTCACTATAAGTTTTTGTTAAAAGCCCCTGCCGGGAACGGCCTGCTCCTTGGTCGGACTCCGACTTCACCGACAGTGGACTGGAGGGGAGAAAACCCTTTCACTTAATTAAAACCATTGATGAACTTCCTCATCTTCTCTCGGGTATCGAGAAATCCATTGAACATCATTTGGAAACCAAGACTTATAGCAGGATGCTTTTCAGTTTCAGGATGCTTTCTCATATCAGAACCCATTGAAGCATAAGCCTGTGATAAATCTCCTGCATTTACATAAGCCAAAGCCCTATCCTTGCACCATTGTAAATGTTCTGTTCTATTCACTATATACTCCTTTTCTTAAAATAGACAATCGCAAACGTCTTTAGTACACGGGCGTTCATACTCCGTTAGATCTTCTACACCTGCTAACTTGAAGGCCTCTTTCCGTTCCACACATGTCCCACATACCCCGCAGTGTTGCACACCTCCCTTATAGCATGAATAGGTCAAATGTATTGGGGCATCTAATTCCGCCCCTCGTTTCACTATGTCCGCTTTACTCATGCCTACAAACGGGAAGGCCAACAGAACCTTCTGATCCGTTCCTAAGTAAATGGCTTTGCATAACGCATTCATGAACGGTTGACGGCAGTCAGGGTAGATGGCATGATCGCCGGCATGCGCAGCAATGAGAACTGTTTGTACACCCCGGCTCTCTGCAATGCCTACGACGATACTTATCATGATGCCGTTTCTGAACGGGACAACAGTCTTTTTCATGCTCTCGTCTTCATAGTGCCCGTCTGGAATATCCCCGTTCAAAAGGCCGCTCTCGAAACCCCACTCTTCGAACGGGAGGTCTATGAGACGTATCGATACACCCAACTCTTTACATATAGACTGTGCTGCTCTGAGCTCCCGCCATTCGTGTGTTTGGCCGTAGTTGAAATGTACAGCTAATACATAATCGTTCACCTGAAGTGCCTCCACCAAGAGCACGGTACTATCCAACCCACCCGAGTACACAACTATTGCTTTTCGTTCTGGCATGCTTTCTCCTCCTTCCATTCGTCGTAACCAACACTCCTGCCTATTCTGTAGGCAACCCAAACCATAAGAAACATCATTACTGCAGCAACTATAAACATCATTTATCTCCTTTCAAAGTATCTATCATCCAACCCCAAGTTCCCATTCCAACGAGACCAACAATAAACCACAGTCCATTGCGTCGAAGTCCTTCATACGCGGCGGAGGGGTCATCCAAAACATTATCTATCACCTCCTCTCCTAGGATCTCTCTCCTGAACTTGGTAGACTCCGTGCAGTAGTCCCCAGTAACGTACTGGCCCTGCTGGTGTAAGCTTCCAATGCCAGAAACGCTGTTGGTGTTGGTGCTGCTGACGACGCTGTAGCCGCCTACGATCTCGTAGCGCACGTTTTTGTTCTAATTGTCTAACCTGCCACGGGGTCCACTGTTGCTTCACCCGCACATGTTGTTGCCTCTGTACATGTTGCTGTACACCCCACAATGGGAGCATAAAGGCAACTAAGCATGGCAGAAGCAAGATTTGGATCATACCTTTCATCTGTCACTTCCTTTCATTCAGCATAATGCGTATAACCGCTTCTGAACGCCTGTACAATGAACCACGTTATCGTACCCAAACATTTGAACACGAGAAATGGTATGAACAGTACATATACTCTAAGATTTTTCATTCGTCATCTCCTTCTACTAAACTAATGTAATAACCGTTTTCCATTTCGAACACTTCTACCTCTGCTATCTCACCTGGTGGTATCTCAAGCTTAGGGAACATAATGTGTATATTTGTCACATCCCAGAAATTCTTCTCCGTGTTAGTAAAACGGATCCCTATCCGCGGCAGATCATCTTTCGGCCATTCCACTTCAGGACGTACTGTCCAAAAAGAGTACATACACGGCAAGACAGTTGAACGCGACATCCACAAATGCACTATAGCACCTCCTCATAAGTTTTCTCGAAGATATCCGGTTTACAGGGATAGAGCTCTCCATTGACTCCCTCGATTATCCAATCACCAGGAGAAACCGTTATTGGACCAGAGGGGGTTCGTACAATAAGAGGATCACATCCGTTAGTTGCCGCGAGCACCCCGGACTCGAAAGCAGAACAGATCCAGTCGGCTATTTCTGTCACATTTCCTGCTCCCTGGTATTGAACAGCTTCAACAACTATGGGTTTCTTTCGATATTTCATTTTACCAACACCTCCGCATTTACTGGCGTCACCATTGTCGTTGCGTTCCACGCTTGTACCTCGCCACTCCCTAAGAACACAATACCTATTGTACCCTCCTCAATTGGAGCATACGCTCCAGCAACGGCCAAACGCATAGCGACAGCGCTCTGGATTGATAGGCATTGTCCTGGTACAATGTTTATGAGCTCTACTTGCACACCTGTTTTTATTTTTACTTTCACTATCTTTCTCCTTTAGCATAGCTTCTTTCGTAAGTTATCCCCCACTGACACTTCTGGTATTCAACCCTCTTGGGTTGCATACTCCGCATCCTCCTCAACTGAGTTGCTGTGAAGAACTTCTCCGGCGGGCTACCGAACAATGTAATGTATTCCTCACGCGACATCATTGCAGACCTCTTTCAAACAATACCACCTCGTGCTCCAATTCCTTCAACAACTTCACGAGCTGCATTACCTTCTTTTTGGTAGAGTCCCGTGTTCCCCCGCAGATATACTCTAGCTCCTGTCGGTGTCTTTCCACTACTGACGAGAGATAGAAACCTATTAAGGCTTGTATCGCTCGCCTACTGTTATCCGTGGCCCACACGTTGAGCAAGAAGGCACCGAATAAGAGAAACTCCTCATCAGTAAAGCTTTCCATAATACCGGTTAGCTTTTCCAACTTCGCGTCTATAAGGTCAACCATGTCTGTTTGTTTCACTACTCATCTCCTTTCTGCACCCCACTAATGCTTGATGCAATAAACCTGCCAGCGTTTGGAAGAGCTCAAATGTTTCAGACGCTGGCTTTAACGCATATACCTTCAGCGGTACCTCTGCTAACTGGTAAAGACTTCCAGGGTCGCTACACCCGAGCTTCGTATGTATACAGAGAAGACACTCTTCACATGTTCTAGAAGCGGGCCCCGCAAGGTTTCGTCGGAAGCAACATAGCGCACAAGACTGGACATCTGTGGGCGACTCTGGATCAGACGTTCTGAGCTCTACCGCCCGCACATCATACTCCTCTTGTGTACAGTGTACATAATTGGACCACTTCTGGATCGTACTCTCCAATGCCTCTTTCTCTCCGAGACCTGCTGCATACCGCGCCATTGTACTTGTTACCCATTTTATACTCATTATTCAGCTCCTTTCTAATTAAGTTTGAACCCCTAACGGTACTCCTCTCTCCGACAACAACTGTCCCTTGAACCGGAAGTTCCACCCATAGTGACTGGCGAGCCAATTCATTCCAGCAATCGCCTGCCTCGACCACTCCGAGGCATAGACGAAGGACACCTCACTCGTATGAGCTGCAACCAAGAGACACTCAAACACTAACTCCTCCTCAAGCTCTTTCACCTCTCCATAAATATCCAATATCCCTTTCTCCAACTCGTTCGGTGGCACGAGACAGAGCACACCTCCTTTGGCCCACTTCAGCATCTCTGCCTCTTTTTTCTTGCCCATGATCTCTGCAAAGTCTCGCCAGTCCCTACCCAGATACTCCATATCCCGGAAGTCCTTAGGCAACCTTTTCAACCTCCTGAGCTGCTTCTGGAGATGTTCAACCTGAAGCTCACCAATAACCTGGGTTGTTTCCTTTTTAGAGCCCTTCATTCTCAACACTCCTTTCTAAATAGTTTCAAGCCCTATTTTACTCGTTTTTATGGGAGATCTCGTCCCCCAAGCGTTCATTGGGGATACTACATTAAGTACCTAATTATATATACATTTATATTATTTATATTTATTATATATATATGTATATAATTAGGTACTTAATGTAGTATCCCTAATGAACGTTTGGGGGAGGACCGCCTACACACAGATACAAGCATTATCGTTCTGCACCACCTTTCTTCATTTGGGCTTGCTCATAATCCTCTATATCTCTTCTGCGTGCGGCTTGGATACACTGTGCTGTTTGGGATGAGTTTTCCAATTCCGTGATTAACCACTCGGGAGTGGACCTAAAATTTATTCGATTCAAAATTCTCTGTAATGATTCTGCTACACTCGTTGCCTGATTGTAATGGTATCTTCTTGCTGCTTCTGTACTCATTTTCCACCTTCGCCTTTCAGGGCTTGCTTCCATTTCTTTTTTAATCTCGCATATACTTCTGCCCATACATAACCGGTTGCAAACACAATAATTGGTAAACTCCAAAATATAACAGCAATCTGCCACGCTTGTTTCCATCCCATTCTATCCACCGCCTTTCTTTGTTAGGGCTTTAATATACTCCCAAAGTCTTTTCCATTTCCACCAAACATCAAGGTAATTGTTACAATCTTTTCCATCACAAAGTTTTTTCCACTTAATAAGATATTGACACTGATAACGCCTAAAATGATGTCTATATTTAAGCCACCAACAAGTTTCGCAGCGCTTACTTGCCATTCTAACCACCACCTTTCAGGGCTTGCGTAATTTCCCGTCTTTTCTTTGCAAAACCACAATCGCATTTTTTAACCTCAATATATCCTATTTTATGAGCAATGTTAGGGTCTATAAAATGTGAATCACAAGACTTGGTATGTCCGCCATATTTAAGCAAATCCGCCTCTAACTCCTCGATGCGTCCATCTTTAGCTGCAAGGGTGGACTTGAGTTGCCGTATGGTTTTACCCAATTTGCAGTTGATGTTTACTAATTGTGCTATTGTTGGTGCTTCTTCGTATTCTTTAACCATTCTATTTTCCTTTCGTTAGGGCTTGCCGTGCAATTACATTTCCAACACTATTACCCAACATCGGCTCATTGCCAAGTCGTGCAAGTTTATCGAGGGCTTTTTCGTATCTTACTATGCGTTTGTCTTTGGCTGCAAGGGTAAACTTGAGTTCGTTTACTTTTACCTGCCATAGGCTAATTTTATATTTTAATGCTTCATCTTTGGCTGCAAGGGCGGACTTGAGTTCTAAGCCTGAATCTTTAAGATTTCTGGCACGTTCCATATAATGCTGCACATCCGATGCTCTTTGCTCACTTAATACCTTCTCGTCTGCAACCTCGGCCTGATACCTATCGTGAGTAGCTCCGCACATATCAAACGATTGACAATGATGGCCCTCTTTGAGTTGTTTTTTTAAGTGTTCAAGCTCGGCCTGTTTGTCCCGAATATGGTCAGCCATTTTTTCCCATTTTTTTTCGTGCCAGTTATGATAACATCGCTCCAATTCCACCATATCGTGATGTTCCCCACAAGTCTTGCATTTCTGCTCGGACTGTAGCTCGGCAAGGGCTTGACTAATTATTCCTTTTACTTGATAAAACGCTGCCAGACAGCCCTCATAACCTGTTGGCGCTAATACATTTTTTGCCTCTTTCAATAATTCAATCGCTTTCACTTCGGCCTCCTTTCTGGATACTTTATCAAATAACGTTCCATTAACTTACCTTGGTTAACAACCTTAAAAACCTCCCAGTTTATTACATCACTAACCTCCATGTCGTCGTCAAAGATACAACCGCATTTTATCCCAAGCCCCCGCTTCATCCAGCTCCAACGCGCAGCAGCGTCCATAGGCGTCTCTACGACCTCAGTTGTACCATTTGACTCTGTAGTTACCGTGACCAATCTCCTTATCACACCTACGATAGGCCGATTCTCCCTTCGAGCCAGCTCCTTGAGCTTCTCGTGTAACTCTTCGTCAACATAAACAAGAGCCATTACTTCCTCCTTTCTGCCCATGGTAAGGGCCACTCATATAACCACTTCAACCACCCAAACCAGAGGCAATGTGCGTGAAGACCATCGAAGTGTTTTCTACTGGTATATCCAACGAGCGGTAAGAAGAACCACATCCCGTTCCTCACACGTTCTAATTTCAATTTCATATCTACTCTCCTATAGCTAAACTTGCGTAGTAAACTACTTTCCTTAACCAAGGCCCTCCACCGGGCCACTGTACCGCCGAGACCGCAGCTTGTGCAGCCCTTACCGCATTGTACTTCGCCCAAGCCTCCGCATTCTTGTTTCTGTAATAGTTCGGGCCTCTACTCTCGCGTGCATGTTTCAACACACTCCGTACAGTGGGTATGTCAGCTAATGCTGCGCTCCTATCACCACTAAGCCACTCCTCGCACCAAGTGTAAAACACAAAATCCTCTGCGTAAACACCCATCGCTAACATGACTGCTGCCTCCACAGTATCGACTGCAGTTGTTTGGGGGACCCCACCTAAGTGAAGGTCCCCTATAGCGAAGTCTTTAGCCTCCATTGCGAGGTTGTCGTCAAAATCAAGATCCATTTATCGCCTCCGCCTCCGCCTCTTCTTTGTACTCCCCACACCACCCGAGAGCAGTTACGAGAGGGGACATGTAAGCTGTTTTCAGCTCAAGCGTACCGGCTAACTTTCCAGGCAACGTTAACGTTTGGGGCAGCGGAGGGAATCTTTTGCACACCCACTTTGATGCATCCTGTCGACTGTACATGCACGTTGCACATGTTTGTATCATCATAACCATCCTATTATCTTAGAGATGACGGGTGTGAACCCGCCGAAAACATCAAACTTTAGTGTAATCGCCTGCATCACATCTGCCTCTCCGGGATCTTTTGGTGAGGACAAAAATCTATACCACTTGCAGATCTGTATCCTGTCCGCTTCCACTACATCCTTTAATGTTGGATATGTTATCATACGTTAGTCTCCTTTGAAATGCCTTCAGTTCTATTTTCGTCTCCCTTGCCAACTTAGCTTTCCAATCTTGTACATTCGTTAATACATACGTTATTTGAACGCCCAGCGCTTTTGCAGCAGCTCCCGTGGTAAGCATCTCTAACAGCTTCTGCGCATAGCTACAAGCCTCGTCACTTGGGCAGTTCCGCATGACTGCCAGTACATGTTCACGCACTTCATCATACATAATCTAATCCTCCTCAGGATCAACGTAGCCCGCATTGAAGCCTACAGTATAACCACTCTTGTAAACCTCCCCAAGCAACCTCGCCAGGCTCTTGGCCATCCTAGTACATTGGTCAGCGCGAAGGTGTTCTTTAACGCAAGACTTACTTAAATGCTCATACATGATCTTGTTGCGGCTGAGGTATCTTCTCGCCCTTTTTAAGAAATTCATCTTCCAACCTTTCTGTTATTTTTGGTTTCTCTGTTTCGTGAAGTATGTACTCCACATCAATAGCCATCCCAGACTCCAGTTCGTCGAAATGTTCACCAATGAAACTATGAGCGGTGCGCATCGTTCTACTATCACCCCAACGGTTAGGGTCATACTCTGCCCGTGTGCCTTCTAGCTTTACGAGGATAGTATGCCGCGACTGCGCACCACCGTAATGGCCGTAATTTGCACGCGACAGCAAATACCTATCAGCTTCACAGGTAGGCATCAGTTGTATGGCCAGCACTGGTATAAAAGTCTTGCGATCCCTAATCTCAAACGTCTTCGCTATCATTTTCAGCTCCTTTCGTAATATGGATTCGCAATCCTATAATAAAATCATCTTTGATAGGTACGTCCCCTTTGACTAAAAAACGACCTATTTCGTTAATATTTTGCTCAACCGCAAGCAACGTCCGGCCCTGTTCTTCCTTCGTTAGAATTCGACCAATGTGGGGCGTTTGAATAATAAGCTTCGCCTTTGCTTCAAACTTCATTCTTTTGCCCCTTTCGTTTCTTCTCCAAACAAAATCTTGGCGCACATTTTGTTTGTGGTTTCTTCGTCTTTCATTCCGCACTCATAGCAAATACATTCTTCATTTGGACCATAGGGACGCAACTCGGCAATTTTACCACAGAAGTCACACTGCTGCGGTTCTTCTGCACGTATTATGATTGTGTTTCCTATGCGTTCACTCATTTTCTTGCTCCTTCCTTGTAACTATAATTATATTCATCTCGTTCACGATTGCATCTACTAAACTCGTGTACTTTTCATCCTGCGGGTCGAACTTCATCCCCCGAAGCTTATTGTAGACCACCACCCAAGGTATATGATACTGAAACATTACGCTCATCAAGACTGCCAGAGCTTTAGCGAATCCTGAAATAACATGCCCCCGTTTAGCTATCGTAATGAAGACTTCGCTAGGCTCTCCGTCTTCGTAGAAGCTAACATTCACGTAGCATTCGTAACCGCAGGCGTTGACGTTCTTGCGTATGATACCGGTTCGTGTCTCCGAGACCCGTGTTCTGTTTGGCATTTTTGGCTCCTTTCATTTTTGGCTCCCTACCAGAGTAGCTGGCACTAATCACACTTCGGGTGGGTGCACTCCAACCAATTCGCAATGTAGAGTACAAAATCCTCCATGTTGATATAACAGTCTCCATTAACATCACCCTCTAGAATAAGATGACATTCGTCGCCACATTCTTTCTCTCCCAAGGTAAATACCGCGGTAATCGCTTTGTCTGCATCAATTAACACTTTAGTATCTGCTAAATTCGGGTCAAGAATATCATTACCTTCCCAGTGATCCAGATAGTATATTGCAGGACAAACCAAGAAAGGTTCAGCACTGATACTAATCCACCTCTCATAAGAGGAATACTGGCCTATAGATGGTGTTACAGTATTGATAAAATTAGGTTCAGTTTGAATTGTGAAGTCATATGTTGGAATATGAACTATCGAAACATTATCAATAAGCATTTGAGCATGTATAGGGGTGGCAATCATTAAATCTAATGTTGTGTCTGATGCAATAAAATGCACGCTCTGATACAGCATATTGTTAAGAATCCCCCATTCAACTTTAGTTTCTGCCACCATAACATAATTCAAGTCATAAACATTAGCGTCCGAGTTATGTAGCTGTATAATAAGCTTGTGGGGGTAATAGAGATCGCGGCCGCTTATCAACGCTAACTCAATTTCATACAACTCGCCAATATCAAAACCTGAAATCGTCTGGGTAATAGCACAGAGGCCTGGCCATGGGATCCACGAGTTCTTAGCCATACTAAGGTATTGTACACCTTCAGGGATGTATGTCTCTTCTATAAAACCTTCACCAGTTCTGTCTCGATACAAATAGATTTGGTCGTCAATTGAAGTGTTGTCACTTGAAGCAATAACAGTCCAAGCACCTATGGTTTGCCCATCAGTATAGCGTTCATGACCGGCATCTTCGAAGTACGGAACTTCAAAACCGCCGTTCTCGACCATGTTGGCACCGATAGATACTGCAGTAAACATTAGAACAATTAAACTAATAATTAACGTTTTCATTTTTGTCTCCTTAAATTTGGTTTTTCATTTCGTAACATAAATAGGCCCAGGCGGCGTTTCCCACGACGTCCAGGCCTTCTGGGGAGGAGGATTAAATGTGTAAGTGTGTACGTATCCTCCGTGTGTGGGCTTCTAGATTTCTTTTCCTTTGTTCCTCAAGCTCTTCAATTGTCGTCTCCTCTACATCTTGTGATGTATATAGGCGACGTCCGCAGAAGGCCGTATGTATGCCCCTGCTGCTGTGCATCTGCGCAAGTAGCCTACCGAAATCTTTGAAGTTAGCTTCATTCAATTCAAGATCCATCTCTATATACTCCACTATCTTCTAACGCTTGCGCCTTCACCGGGTCCTCGTACGGGAAGAGTATGTAGTCGCCTTCGTCTATAACTTTAACAAAGTAGTTCGGTTGGGGTTTACATTCTCTTCTAACGAACAATGCCGCTGTCATGAAACCTTTCTCTCTCCACTTCGCAAGTGTCTTCCCCTCGTCAGCTATATCGTCAACGACAATTATCTCGTCCAAACCGAACAGCTCGGCGTATCCAACTGGAAAATGAGGATTGAGAAGCTCTACGAGTTCACATCCCCAGTAACTTAGCATGCCTGCTACAATCGCTCCTCCGCGAGGTATGCCATAGACTTTCTTGCCGCTTAACATTTTGGCGAGTGTCTGTACCGCATCTGACAACTCTGCCCAGGTTATTATAATCATCTCGAATCCTTTCTGAAAATAGTGGAGCGGACGCCCATTGTGAAACGCCCGCTCCTCGTTAAAAGGGGGGTGAAAACTCTTTACTTTTTCAAGGTCTCAACCAATGCTTTATCATCGAACATCTTAGCTGCCGGGAGACGTACCATATCATAAGCTCCCGAAGCCACCAACCCGATGATCAATGCCGCTATCACCGCATTTCCCTCTATTCCGCCACTTACCCAAATAATCGCGTAGGTGAGTCCAATAGAAATGAACGGGAAGTACTCCTTAATGTTCCCAAAGAGTTTGATCCGCTTAGCTACCTGTAAGATAGCTGCGATAAGCGGGATGAGCGCCATCATTGCCGGTGTGATTGTCACGGTCATATTATCCATAATCATACACCTCCTTTGAAGCTTTTGAGAAGAGCGACGACAGCGAGTGCCAAACCGCCTACGGCTAGTACAGTAACACCTACCGCAGGATTTACGGCCGCAATACCAGGAGCTGCGGCAGTAGCTATCTCGCCAACATCGCTAGCTATCTTGCTAACATCAGCAATCGCTTCTTGGTTCTTCTCGATCGCTGCACACCCACTTAAAAACAGTGGTGGCAGCATTAACAGCATTTTAACTACAAAGTTCATCGTTCAATTCTCCAAGCAATTTTTCGTGTTTTAATACCCTTTCCGCATGTTCACCTCCCTTCTTTTTCAATGTCGCAATACAAGTTTCGTACATCTCAACTGCTATTTCCCCGTGTAAGGCAAAACAATGCCGTGAAGCTCCCACGCCTTTTCAAGGTAGCACACTGCACACATTGTCTCGTAAGTACCATGCATGAAGGCGGGTGCTATGCAACCGTCTAGGTACTTTACCTTACATACTGGGCATCTCTCGCTCATGTTATAACACCGCCTGCCCCTGTTGGCTCCTTTACCTGGCTAAGGGGACATTCATCTGCAATCTTCTGTAACTTTGCCGCACGGAAAAGAGCTTGCGTATGCTTTTCTGAACAAACTGGACATCGCTGAAAAGCTCCATCGATAGGTGCGTCCCACCCGAGCTTTGAAGCAGCTTGCCAGGTGTCGAGCATAATACTTGTTCCACAGTCATCACAAATTACCTGTACTAAATTGATACACTTAATGGCCATTTTTCTACCTCCTGTTAAAGTTAAAAAGTCAACTCAACTTCATTTCCCCTCCAATGTACAGAGTTCATCACAGAAGTACATCACCTTCACAATAGGAAAGTGATTCCAAACGTTTGCCAGTCCGCCACCACGCAAGGGGTATTCGCCCTTCTTCTCGTCGAACTCGTTTAGGCCGTAGAGCCCCATATGGTACTTGATCATCATCTCCTCAATGGGGGTCAACACGATGTACTTCTTAATCCTCTCGAGCGATAGCTTTGCATGCCCCTTTGGTTGCGCAAGGTTCCATTTATACTTCGTGCCGCTTCCAATGTAAGCCCCCATCTTGCACACGTCGTGAAGAAACGTAGCAATGGTTATCGTCTCAGTCTTTGCGCCCAGTTTAAGACGCGTATCGAAGTCAACCAGCATCTCGCAAACTGCAAGCGAGTGGTCTGCTAAACCACCTTCGTAAACACCATGCCACCTTGTCGAGGCAGGTGACTTGAAGAAACCACCACACCTCAGGTAGGCAATCATTGCCCCGATACCCTCGCGCTCTGTACTCAGGAGCAGCTCCGTAATCCTCTTTTCTGTGTCATTCATCTTCATCTCCTCCGAAGACCTCGTCTTGGCATTTTTGGCACAACCCGCTAATACGAAACTCCTGTAAACTAAGTTCGTCTCTAAAACTACTCTTACGAATCTTTTTCCTACAGAACGGGCAAAGTCCCATTTCAACGTCTTTAACGTGTTCGCCGAAGCCTGCGGCCCTCATCAATTCTTTGTTCATACAACTTCCTTTCTATTTTTCTATTATAAGGTTTTCCCCCAATGAACACCACAAAGAAATTTTATTACCATTACCACTACCACAATTGAAATTTCTTTATCATCCCTGCTAACAAAGGTACGAAACTCCAGCGCATTTCGTAAGAGTCGCGTTCACCTAAAATGATCCTCGCTATGTTCAAGTCCTCTAACCACATTCTAACCATACCCGAGGGGATACCCATTACCACACTTAGTTTGTGCGTCGTTGCACCAGGGTTCCTATAGATTGCCGCGCACAACTTCTCCGTCTTAGCGTCCATACCGCTACGTATCAACGTTTTCAAATCTTGGAACTCCTCATCATCATTCCCCCCCTTCTCCCTCAGGAAGGCCAAGGCGATGGCAACCTTAGCTAGTTGCTTAGCATACCTGGTTGCTTCCTCCCACTCTGGGATAACAAGTACCTGCCTTGAGTAGGCGTGTCGTGCTACAGAGGTTCGGAGGATGGCACCGAGTTGAGCTAACCTCCCTATTTCTTTTTGCATCATAAGCGGCGGTAAGCTTGCTTCTTCTCTGGTTAGATACTTCAAATACCCAAGCGACACCTCCTCAATAGTAGCATCTATATGGTCTTCGTCGCGTATATTCGCCAATGATAGATCGATCTTACCATAAACCTGGTCAAGCGTGCTTCCAACCCTGAGGCGCAAGAACCTCTCACCTAGTCGTGTGTTGAGGCTCCAGTGCGTATCGATGTCTGGCGTTGCTGCACCAATAAACCCGAACCTACTCTTGTAGCTGCGTTCTACGCCTGTGCCAAAAGCACGTGAACAGAAGCCATCGTACGCGTCACGGAGTAGGCCCATGATTTCGTTTACCACCTCAGAGTGTTGTGAGAGAAGCGAAGACATATCCTTAACCAATAGTACTTTGTTATACAGTTTGGGAATCATACTCATGTCCTGTCCCCCTTTCAAACCCCATCCCGAAATCAGAGCCGCAGGCCTGAAAGAAGAACAAGCATAAGTAAACGGTGAATGTTGTACAGCTATCATGGGTAGGGTTTTGCCACAACCGGGAGGGCCAACGATTAGCAACCAAATAGGCCGTCCCGTTGTCTTAAGATTGGCAACCAGGGTAGCAAAGAAGATATCTAGCTGTTGCTTTTGTTCTGTACCTATAACTAATTTTTCGCTGAGCTTCATAAAATACTCCTCCCTCGTGACAGGGACGATATCATTCCAACTACGTGTAGGGACTGCGCGCGTTTCTACGCGTTCAGCTTTAACTAGTGTCCTTTCCAGGTATTCCTCGCTGGTAGAATGTATTGTTCCTTCAGGTTTGTTAAGAAGAGCTTCTCGTGCAAGTTCTGTGGGAAGTCCTTTTGCGAGTAACGCTTGCGCTAAGGAGAAGTCGTAGCCTGAACGCGAGCGATCGCCTCTTTTCTTACCCTCGCCAAGGTAGAGTTTTTTTACTGAAAGACCTTCTTCCAGGTGTAGTTTTGTATGTTTTATTTCTTTCAGAAAAAACCCTAATTGCTTCATAGGTATAGGCACCCCCTCCTCGTTTAAGAAGGCGCTTTTACCTGATGCAACTGCGTCACCCTGGCAAGGGAGTGCAATGAGTACACCTAGATCGCCCGTTGTGGGAAGGGGATACAAACTGCAGTGGCAACCGACTTTGCGTTTCACGCATGCAATCGTCTCGCGACAGAGTTTTTCGAGCGCTGTTACTTGAATGTCCTTCCCGAAAAACATCCAGACGTGATGGTTGCCGCTACGGCTCCTCTCTAGGTAGTTCGGTTGTGGTAAAGCCTCTTGGACATACCTTGCTACCTTCTCGTCGGGTGTATCAACATCCACCGCAGCAAAGCGGCACAACCCACCACGTTTGAGAGGGTAAATCCCGATGACTTCCTCACCCAAAAGGTGTGAAGAAAAGTTCTCCAAAGTTAGTTCTTTCCCAGTCACTCTAAAGTAGGAAGCCTCCCCGTCGCTCCCTACACGTTGAACCGCCCACGTATCTCGTCTTCCATCAAATAGTTTGTAGAACGTTTTAGCGAGAGGATGCATTGCGAAAATTCTCCTTCATTAGTTGATTCAGCTTGCCCATATCATTTAGGAACTTCTTATCTATATCTGAGCCGCGCAGTGCTGCAGAGGGGTGAAAGCTGCAAAAGATCGTTATTCTCTCTTCGGGGTGCCAGGGTTTGTCGGTCTCGAAGGAGTGCCCATGCAACTCGCCTACTCGAGCTAAGGGTTCAAACACCTGCAAAGCTTGGTTACCCAACGCTACGATAAGCTGCAGTTTCTCCAGGGCCGCCAACTCCGATAGCAACCATGCTTGTCTGCACACCTTCAGGCACGCCGTAGAGGGGGCGACTCCCGAGGGCGTGAAGCACTTGCTTACATTAGTCACCCAGCACTCGTTCCGAAGAATCCCTGCGTAGACGAGCCCCTCGTTAAGCTTCTGACCCGCTCTACCGATAAAGGGTCTCCCCGTTGCATCCTCCTGCGCACCGGGATTCCTCCCAAGCAAACAGACACGCGCAAGTTTCATATTACCCTCACCGTATACGGGTTCTTTACCGTATTGCCTCTCCGGGCAGAGGCTACAAGTTTCAAGACTCATTGTGGTTCTCCATAGCGAGATTAAATTGTTCTTCGCGAGCGATTTCTTCATAAAGCCACGCATAGACGAACTCCTGCTTATTAGGTTTATGCCCACAACGCGGTTCGGTACACTGCCAGTCCATGGGGATAGCATAGAATACATTATTCACACCCCATTCTTCAAGAAACTCCTTGATGTGTGCGTGCACCATCGTGTCAGCGTCAACATTAGCGGGCCTTCCGGGGGCCTTCTCCCAGGTACTTGCTACGTCTGCTATGAACAGTTTAATCTCGCTTCTTGTCGGGTTCATTTGTTTCTCCTTTCTTTATATTCCCTATGTGGCGCTGGTAGCGTTCCTCAAGCAGCCCGTTAAGTATAAACATCCACACAGAGATATCATCCATTGACTCTCTCCACGCACGCATCTCTGCATCTTGGATAAGACCTATGCCCTCGTCGAGCTTCTCTGCGTAGTCACACAACACTGCGGCATGCTTCGCGAATTGTGTGGTAAGGTATCTTTCAGGTGTAAGCCCTGCAAGTGCCGCAGCACGTTTATTGTTCCTAAAGACATCCGTGACGCTACCGTATTGCCTTTGCTTCACGTTGAGTTTCATCCGTAGAGCCACCTCGCGTGATTTACACAACACCTCAAAATCTACTATGTTCATTTCTTAGCTCCTTTCGTAATATAGTGATCTCCAATTCCTACGGCATCGCTTTCGTCATCTGTTTTGAATTTAACGCTATATTTTGCTTCCATACGCCTTTGTGTAATTTCCTTGCTCAATTGGCCTTTCCATTCCGAAACGGGCACAAGATGGGCTTTGAAGAAACGTGTCTTGCCCCACCAATACAAAGCTCCTACTAAGATGTGTAGTGCGAGGAGGGCGCCCGAGTGCATTGAAGCCACAGACTTAAACGCTCCCCATAATTGCGGTTTTTCAATAATAACCGCTTCACATTTCGAGATGGGAAATGTTAGTGAGGTTATAGCCTCCTCCAACCCCTCAATAATGACATCTATTCTTTGCTCAAGGGGTAAGCCACCTGTTTCACGTTTCACGGTTCCGAAGGAAACCAAATGAGGGTGTGCATCTGCGCACGGTATAAAAACAGCCCAGCCTAAGGACATAATAGAGGGGTCAATGGCAAGCAACATTATACGCCTCCTTCCTCTGGGAAATTTAAGTAAGCGAACTCTCCAAATAACTCTTTTGCTGCACTATCATAAGCTCTGGCAGCTTCTTCTTCATTCTCGTAGTGCCCTAAATTGATATGCTTCCCGTTAGAGTAGCTTTGAACTCTCCAGTTGTCGTGTTCGCGATCCCAACTGACGCCTCTAAAGCGCGAAGAGCCTTTTTGGGGGCGTTGTGCGCGAAGGTTGTCCTCGCGAGAACAGATGCGGAGGTTACACCTTCTATTATCTAACCCGCTATAGTTGATGTGGTCAACCTGCATATTTTCGGGGATGTGCATTATTTCGCGGTGCATATAGGACAGTTTTATGGGGCACTTTACTCTATCAGCACGTGCGGCATAGTGAGTTTTGCTTGATTTCATGGCGAACCATTTATGCCTGTTCAATCTCTCGAAATCTTCCGCGTCTACGAGGGCGAAAAGCCCCTGCGTGAGCGGTATTGCCATTATGCTAAGTATCATAGTTTTGACCGCCTATTCCAAGCCTCTGCAGCAGCCTCTTTAGTAGGGTAAACGGTCGTGGATGGAAAAACTGGGCACTCGCCTTTCCCTGTACCGTAGGCGTTTGTGCAGAATACCCAAAATACGTCCAACCCAGAGATCCGTGCCTCCCCTTTACAGAAAGGGCAGTGTTTTAATTTTATTTTTGTTTTTGGCATTTTTTGTCTCCTGCTATCAACTCGTTTAGGTCAACATTATATACCTCGTGTAACTCTCTCAAGATGAATATCGCAAAAGGTATTTTACCCTTTAGCCAAAAACGAACTGTAACATCGGAGCAACCTAGATCGTTCGCGATTTGTAGCTTCGAGTGATCACCCACTACCTTTTGCAATCTTCTACCGAATTGTCTTGAATAGTCATTTTCCATTAGTTTCGTACCTAGTAGGGTCTTCGTGACCCTCTTTTTCGAATGCTTGTTTTCTCCGGATACAACCTACACACTTCCCACAATGTCTCCTACCACCATAAAGACACGACCATGTTATACTCCAATCTATTTTCCACTCGTCCCCCAATCTCAAAATGTGCTCTAACCGAAGCCGCCTAAGAGGAGTATCTAGTTCAAGACCCCCTAGCCATAACCCGGCATCAGTGTAAGCGGGTAACGACAGGCGCAAGAGGTGCTGCAACCCTGTAATGAACTCCTCCGCGAGTTTCGGATCGGTGATAAAGGAGAGGTCATCACGGCTGAGGCCGTGGTAGAGTTTTGAGATATTAAAGTGACGTGCCATCGGGATAGCTTTGCAAAAAAGGCAAAGAAAGCGAAGCAAGGGTTCGTCGAGAGGAGGGAACCCTTGGAGCTTCACCTGGAGGAGGGTGGCTCGGCAACGCTTCGCTATTTGCTCTGCCGCTGCTATCTCGCGTTCTCGACTAGCTTGGTTGTGGTCAATGAACAGTAAACTTACCGCGCCTTCTTTTGCAGCCTCGAGGGCAAGAAAGGCGCTTTTTATACCTCCGCTGCATAACACTAGTGATCTCATTGTAACATCTCCTGCGCTGCAACTATTGTTTTAATTGGGAACTCTTCTATTTGTCTCGTAGGTTGCAAATCTCTAAATAGTGGTGTACTCGCCCTTCGAAGCCCTTTAATACGAGATTTGCCGAAGAATTCGATTTGCACACACCCTCTACGTTTGCTGATCACCTTCGCTAAGGAGAAGAATTCTCGTTGAGTCTCGATTTGATAAACCTTTCCAATATGCAACCAGCACACACGTCTTAACCCATAAGGGGCCGCTTTTATTGTTACATCTCCATGTTTTGTCTGCATGATACATTTCTTTCCAATTTTAGTTTAATAGGTTTTCCGTAAAACATCCATAATAGGTTTAACTATTTTGCCCGTTGAGATACAACGCGAAGTCCTTGAGCAACAATTCTTTGCGTTTTGCCTTCCAGGTTGCGACATCATATATGACGTCTGTTGAGACTTCACTACACTGTGCTATACGACCTTCGTGTTCATGCTCGGCAAAGAACTCGATAACAGCAGAATGCAAGTCTGCATAGACGTCTGCCTGATATACATACATCATCGTCCAGTCTATCTGGTCTTTTGTTTTTAACATATCCTTTCCTTTCTGGTTAAGTTATTTCCGTAAACATCCGTCGTATACGTTTAAGTCCCGAAGCGTCAACTTCTACATCTTCCATCTCTAACAGGTTGCGCCCCACTGTAGACTCTACTTTAATGGGAACATCAAATTGTGGATAGTCTTCCATTGCTTGTTTTACTAAAATTAGCTGCTCAACATCCTCGGGGTAAATTTCGAACACAAGATCATCATGAATGTCGAGCACCAACTTCGTACGTCTTCTTTCAAAGATTTCATTCGTTCGTAACAAAGAACTCTTTTTAATGTTCGCTGAAGTGCCTTGACAAATCCACGAAACTATTTTGTAACCCCATTCCGGTACATATCTGTACCTCCTCCCAAACACATCTGTGATATAACCCTGTGAGCGCGCTTTGTTTTCCATCAAGCGTTGTGTGATACGCATCTCTGGGAGGTTTGCTTCGTAGCGCGAAAGAATGTTACCAGGGTTAAGTCCCTCGTTGCGCAACATTACATGTAAATATGCTCTGCCCATACCATACAAGAGTCCGTAGTTGATGACCTTAGCGATATGC
>SDBV01003553.1_pt1 | contig 22917 bp, 13 predicted proteins | sample 2277081 | NCBI WGS metagenome assembly SDBV01 (sample SAMN10402039, study PRJNA504765) | marine sediment metagenome | isolation source: marine sediment core GS10_PC15, 223 cmbsf | place: Arctic Ocean: Southern Knipovich Ridge | collected 2010 | reverse complement strand
AGGAATTACCTGCACGTTATTGAAGGCACCTTCGGGAGTGATCTTGCAGCAGGGATGTTTTGACGTGGCTTGTTGGCGCGGGTGGCAAAAAGTATGCCCGGAAAACAAGCTCTTACAGGTTTGTAATGCGGGGAGGAAAAGAAGAAAGGAGCCGAAATGATGTGGACTCGCGCGGCATTGATTGTATCGACGTTCCTTGTATCCCAAACGACTCTAGCACAGACGGCCAAAAGCGATGACGCCGCCACGCGTCACCTCGTCAGCCGGATCGACGTGAAGGACTTCGGCGCGGAGACACTCAGGATCGGAGACCTCAACGGCGACGGCCGCCCGGACCTGCTCTTCGTGCAATCCGTGTACGGAACCCGCGAAATCACTTGCCTTACGGCCACCACCATCTTCGGTGAAGTCCTCTGGCAAGAGGGAGATCCCTCGGCCCAGAACGGCCGCATCTACAGCGACCTTCCGGTCCAGGTCTACGACTGGGATTGCGACGGACGAAACGAGGTGCTCTACGTCCGCCAGGCCAAATACGCCCAGCCGCCTTACACGGGCGGGGTGCGCGAAAGGGCCAGCCGCTACGAGGGTCACGCCACGATGGTGATTCTCGACGGGGCAACGGGCCAGCAGAAGAGCACGCTGACCTTGCCCGCCCCCGCCGACGACTGCTTTCTGTTTGCCGATCTTACGGGCCGCGGCCGGCCGCTGGACCTGGTTCTCAAGGATCGCTACTGGAACATCTGGGGCGTAACGCACGAGGGCCGGGTGCTCTGGCAGTGGACGGGTTCGGTCGGGCATTTTCCGGCCATCGCCGACGTCGACCGGGACGGCAAGGACGAGGTGTTCGTGGGCTTCGCCTTGATCGATGACGACGGCAAGGTACTCTTTGAAAAGGACTCACAGGGGGCGCATCAAGACGCCTGCTACATCGTGCGGCCGGCCGACGGGAAGCATCGCCTGTTGTTCGGAAACGGCGGCATACATTGCCTGACGGCCGACGGAAAGCGGCTCTGGCATCACCCGCTGGGCGAGGCCCAACACGTGGTAGCCGGCCGGTTTCGGACGGACTCCGAGATGCAGTTTGCGGTGGTCGACCGCACCCCGGTTCCCACTCATCGCCGGGATCGAAACGCCTGGGCAATCCTCTATCTCTACGATCTCGACGGCAAGGAGATTTGGCGGCGGCAACAAGAGAAAGGGGCGTGGTGCATTGCCACGGTGCGAATCAACTGGTTCGGACACCACGCGCCGCACGGAGTGTTCGTCTACGGCCAAGGCGAGGGCCGCCCGGCGGTTATCTACGACGGCCAGGGGAACGTCGTCGATACGTTTCCGATGGCCTACGCGCCCCACGCGGCCCGGGCCGACCGCCGTGCCGAGTTCTATGGACTTGCAGCCGACGTGTGGGGCGACGGCCGCCAGGAGGTCCTCATTTTCAACGCCCGCAGCGCGTGCATTTACGCAAACGCCCGCCCGTCGGCAATCCCGACTTTGTACAACGAAACGCTCTACCCGGGCATGTGACAGTCGGCGGGTGAGACTTCGTCAGAATCGTGCTGCCGCTATCAGCCACTTTTTCTCGCTTCAACCGCCATCGTACACCAAGGAAGAGCCCCTGGCGACGAAGCCGCAAGTACGTGAATCCCCACGCATGGGGGGACTTCAAGCGGCCGGGCGCCTTTCTTGCCGGGCAAACCTCAAATACGCCACTTATCTTCCGACGGGTCACGTCAGCCGGGAGCCAAGAGTACTGGACAGGGCCCCCTGCACCATGTCATAATCAACCAATGTTCCGGGCTTTGGGCGCCAGCGAACAAACGACCCGGTGAAGACGCTCTGGGCCTGCGAGTGTCCTATGCGGATCCGGATAAGACGCCGCACGCAGACGACAAGAGGATTCCAGGACGTGGCTTGACAACGACTTGCGGTCTTCCGTGGGCGCCAGTGGCAGGCGTGTTATGCCGACAGGATTTCAACGTTCCGGTTCTTATGCGGATCCATGTAAACATTGTCAGACGCCATAGCCATGCCCACAGAGACCCCGCAGCAGACAGAACGCGAACCCTACGTGGCGAAGAAGACATGCATCGTGCTTGGCTTTTTCGACGTACTTGCCTTCTCCAAGCGGGTGGAGACTGAAGGACCAGAAGAGACCGCGACGGTGTATCGTCAGCTCATCGAAAGCACCGTCAAGAAGGAGGCCGCCCGTTGCCTTGGTGCGGTGTCGGATGGCACCGGCGCTCGATACCTCACGTTGTTCTCACTCGACGTTCAAACCGCCTACTTCAGCGATACCATCTTCATGTGGGTTCCGCTGGAACGCGTGTTCGCCGATGCCTTTGTCAGCCACTGCGCAACCTTCGTCTGCGAAGCTCTCGCGATGGGTGTTCCGATTCGTGGCGCAATCGCCCTCGGCGAGGCCGTGATGGACCGCGAGACTGGAACGTACATTGGAATGCCGATCGTCGAGGCTGCGGAATGTGAAAAGATTCAGGAGTGGCTTGGTGTCGCATACGCTTCGTCCGCCACTTGGCCACCATTCATGGCGGAGGTGCATCCCAACCTGTTCATGGAATACGACGTACCCGTAAAGGCTGGTCACGAGAAAGATATTCCGCCCGTCGCGCTCGATTGGACTCGTCGCTGGGAGGAGCTCTATGGAACGTCGGCCTCGAGCAAGCTCAGCGCGCTAAACTCTGCAGCACCGCACCAGAAGGTAGTAAACGCGATCGCCTTCGCGGAACACTGCGAGAGAAACCGCGACTGGCATAAGCAACCACCCGAGTTCTTCGAGGGCAAGCGATTGCGAATGATGAAGCAGTGCGACAGCGAGCCGAAAGGAGGCGTCTAACCGATCATTGGACCGGACGGCGAACAACGTCGATCCGAGTGGCGACGGTTTTCGCGCCGCCGGTCAATTCAATCGTTAGACAGAAGAATGAGCCTCTATAAATACGCGGGCCCCGATTTACTGAAACGCGTGCTAACCGATGACGGCAAAGTGTGCCTGAAGTTTGATCACCCGAAGAACTATAACGACCCGCTCGAACTATTCCTCACACTACGTGGGCAGGAAAGCGACCCTCACGTAATCGCGTATTACAAGACTATTCTCGGGGATATTCCTCAGTTGCCGACTACATGCTTTTCGAAGCGACCCGATGTCATCCCCATGTGGGCACATTATGGCGCAGAACACGCGGGGTTCGCGATTGAACTCAACGAGGAAGCGTTATGCGACAACATCTCGATTGGGTATCTCGAAGATGTGGAATATGTCGATGAGACTGGAGCGGTAGAGTGGTACACCATTGAATTCGCAGCGACCACGAAGAAGCCCCGACACACGTACTTTGCACAGACGGCCGCTTTCAAAAGTGCTTACTTCACAAAAAACCGCTGTTGGGAGTATGAGTTGGAAAGGCGACTCATCATTGACCCAAAGGAATTCCCAGATGAAAATCAAATCATGCTGCTCAAGCTTCCACCTGAATGTCTCAGTGGCATCATAGCGGGAGCCCGTACGGACAATGGTCAGAGAGGGAAGTTGAGGCAAGCTGCCAAGGAGTTCGCCTGTTCCTATTACGAGATGAGGATTGGGCGCTCATCATGCACCCCCTACTTCTCCGATGAGGCGGGCAACACTTACGTTTTTGATGAATCTGAGATTAAAGAAGCCGACCACGTCTGCCTGGGGTGCTCCGAACCATTAGACGGCGACGAAAGCGAATACTGCCAATGGTGCACAATTGATAAAAGCGATGAGGAGGAGGCATGGCGATCCAACCCATTTACCTTGATCGATCATCTGGGCTTGCGGGAAAAGTTTGGTTATGGTTTCAGCCTTCAAGGATTGACACCAGTTGGCAGGTCAATGAAAGACAATGCCTAACTAAACGCTGGGCCGCAGCCGCCGATTCGGTTGGATTCAGATTTCAACGCTGACTGCGGCGGCCCGGTCAGCTTCGTCGTTTGATGCCTCAAGTTCTCTCTGATATCGAATCATGAACGACTACTATCTCGCCCTTGTCGATACGCCGACTGACGCGACCAACGCCGATGCTCGGGCAGAGTGACTGCTGGAGGGTCTGCGGCTGCTGTGTCTGTTGTTGATCCTGTTCTGCTTCGGTCTCGGCAAAGTCCAGACGGCAAGTGCCCAGACGTGGACGCAGTTCGAGATGAATCGACGCCGCGCTCGCGGCCGCTATCTCTGGACCGAGGCAAAGAACAGGAACCGGGGGCTTCCCGACCGCGGTTTGTCGGTGGAGATTGGCGACGATCACTCGGGCAAGGCCGTTGACTGCGTCACATGACCTTTCCCATCACCGTCGCAGCCGCGACTTTCCGTTTGACGGATCGCATCGAGGCCGGTACTCTATCGATAGTTCGCATTCTATCGTTAATCTGTGATCTATTAAACGCAATGTGCCCAATGACAGGCAGCGCATGATGGGTACACCGCGAATGTGAATCACCCTGGAGACAGACATGACACTCGCAAGACGCTTCACGCCAGGAACCGGTACGGTGATGCTCGCGATGGGCATGCTTTCGATCGCTGCCTTGGCAGACCCCGTCAAAGCAGGCGGGGATCCGGCGCAGATCCATCAGGATTTCTCGACGGACCCACACTGGGAGGGCGCAAGAAACCGTCTGCCGGCGACTTTCCCGCCGCGGGTCATGCACGGGAAAAAAGGGGACATCACTGATTATCGTCCGTCTTTCGTGGCCGCGAAGGGTCGTAGCGTCATGGCAACTATCATTTGCCGCCAATATCAGTGATGTCCCCTTTTCTCGTTCCGGCCCTACCGCCCGAGATGGAGCGTCACCAGCGGTTTCAGTGGATCAAAAGACTCGTGCATGGTCCAGGCCATGGCCCGCAGCAGAATGATCCGAAAGTAGGGATCGTTGAACGTGAAATAGTTGTGGCCGGCAGCCGAGACGAAAACTCTGCCCCGGCCTACCTCCTTGGTCCACATCACCGGCCACGCCTTGCCGTCCAGATCTTCGATCTTGGGAGGACCGTCCAGTGGTTTGTTTGCGATGGCCGGGCCGGCGGGCGAAGTCACCAGCGTAGTGACACCTGCCGGGTCTCCCCGCAAATGCCAATAGAACTCCTCCGCCAGATCGAACTTTGCCGGAAAGCGCTCGAAGATGGGAGATTCTGACGCCGCGTCAGTAAGCGTCACCGGCGTGGGCAACAGGCCCCATTTGGTGGCGCCGTTTCTGGTGTCCCATGCCATCCCAATCCGCTTCGACAACTCTTCACCCGAACCTTCCATCAGGGCCATGTGAATGAATATCAATCCACCGCCGCGCTTCTGATAGGCGTCGATGAGATCGTAATCCCATTGCTCACGCTGCCGTTGCTCGCGCGTCCACAAATAGAAAACGACCAGGTCGGCTTTTTCCCATAGTTCCTTCTTGGGGAAATCCATGGCGGGAACGACCGTGACGCGGGGGACCTGAGGCAGAAGCAGATTCACGTAGCGGTCCATGACCCAGGCGTATTCGTGGGTTTCTTTTTCGTGGAATTTGTCGATGCCCCAGGCCCAGACGATGTTAAGATCGCGCGACGGCTCTCGCTGCCGAATCGGTCCTACGATGCGCTTTATTTCCGCCGGATCACGCTTCACTGGGGTCTGCCAGGAGAATTGGCCACGGGCAGGGCTGGTTACGAAAAGGGTCAGCAGCACGACTAGATACGTTTGACTGATCGTACGAAAAGTAAACATCTCCCCTCCTTTCGATCTGTCGGATAGCGTAGTTCTGTCCGCGTGTTCATTGCATGATCCATTTCCACCGAGATTTCCCATATATGGACCTGCCCATGGGCGCCGGGGCTGTGATTCTACGCATTGTAGGCGCACTGGTAGGCGCTGTCAACACAACGAAACCTCGCGCCGGCCTTCACTGTTTCCCCCTTTATTGACTCAGGGTCTGTGCCCAGACTGCCGACTGCGGATCGAATCCCCTGGGAGTTCCACCAGCGACCACCAGGCGGGAAGCCAACTCGCCCGAGATTTCCAATCTTTTCAGGACAATGCAGCGGCTTTGACTTGTCCCCTCCGGTATCGGGCTGTAGGATAAGACTCGCTGCACTCACCCCATTTGCAGCCACAAAAGGACCAACGCCAATGCTCACCACACACCCCTCGTCCCGTTGGATCATCCAGATCGTCCTGTTTGCCTGTCTGGCCCTGCCGGCGTTGGCCGACGGTCCGTCGTGGCCCCAATTCCACGGCCCCAATCAGGACAACAAGTCGCCGGACACGGGACTGCTCGACCAGTGGCCGCAACGGGGACCCCAGTTGATCTGGACGGCCAAAGCACTAGGATACGGATACTCCAGCGTGTCGATCGCCGACGGCCGCATCTTCACCTCGGGCAACATCGACGACCAGACGGTGGTCACCGCTTTGGACGCCGCCGACGGACACATCCTCTGGCAGACACCCAACGGCGAGGCTTGGACGAAGCAGGTTGCCGGCACCCGGGGAACGCCGACCGTCGACGGCGAGCGGGTCTACGACGAAAGTCCCTTGGGTGAACTCGTCTGTCTGGAAGCGGCCACCGGCAAGAGAGTCTGGGGGCTGAATATCCTCGACGCCTTCGAGGGCGAGAACATTTTTTGGGGGTTGTCCGAATCGGTGCTGATCGACGGCGATCGGCTCATCTGCTGCCCCGGCGGCAAGACCAGCGTCGTCGCCCTGGACAAACTAACCGGCGACGTTATCTGGAAGGCCCCCAGCGTCGGCCAGCCGCCCAGCTACGCCACACCCACCTTGGCCGAGTATCAAGGACTGAGGATGATCATCACCATGTCGCTGAAGTCGATGATCGGGGTCAGCGCCGACACGGGCGAACTGCTCTGGCAGGTCAAATTTGCCACGTTGCACGACGAAAACGTCCTCCAGCCGGTCTATCACGACGGCCAGATCTTCCTCAGCGGCCTAAAAACGGGCTCCGTGAAGTGGAAGATCGAGGTCGACGGCCGCAAAGCGTCGGTGGAAGAAGTCTGGCGATCCGAACAGATGGACAACCATCACGACCACGTCATCCTCCTGGGCGGCTACCTCTACGGCTCGAGTGCCATCCGCAATTCGGGAAAGTGGATCTGCCTCGACTGGGATACCGGCGAAATGCAATACGCCGAACCGGGCGTGGGCAAGGGGACCCTCACCTACGCCGACGGGATGCTCTACACGCTCAGCGAACGCCTGGTCGTCGGTCTGGTCAAGCCGACCCCGACCGGTCACGAAGTCGTCAGCCGGTTCGAACTCGTCCCTCAGGGCAAAGCCCCCAGTTGGGCTCACCCGGTCGTCTGCGGGGGGAGACTGTATTTGCGCCATGCAGAGATTCTGTACGTGTATGATGTGGCCAAGTAGGGTGGGCCGAGTACCAGCTTCTAACGGCCTGGCACCGGAGGGCATTTCTGTTGCCGAGTTTGCCCCTCACCGGGCAACGTCGAAAGCACATGCTAGTGCTTTGTCACGTTAAGAATTAGGGTAGCTGCACTCGCCAGAGTGCGGAAATCCCACGGTCTGGCGACCGTGCCTACCCTAACATTAAGGCGTGACAAAACACTAGTGGGTGTCTTCCGATTTACCCATACGTTTCGCGGAACGTGTCAAAACACGGCCGAATTTGAAACGCGAGGTCGGTGCAAGACGCTACTTATCCGTTCCGTGTTCGACCGATGAGCGATCCAACCGTTCGGTCGTCCGAACGTGATCACCCAACCCAGTAGACATCGTTCGAAAGGAGGTCCTTGTTTCCCTGTCCGCGGATACCGGCGGCGAAAAGTACGCCGGGACGCTCTGCAATCACGTGATGACCGGTGGGGCGTTCCAGGTTCGGCCACCATTTCCGATCGCGCGGGAGTGAAATGCCGGGACGCTCCAGGGAAAACGTCTGGCCGGCGTCGCGGGATTCGAGCAAGACGATGTCACTTTCGTTTTCGCGGCTCAAAGTAGCGGTGATGAACATCGTACCTTGTCTGTCGAAGGCCACTGCGGCAGCCGGTCCGATTCGCCAACCAGGCCACTGCCGGGCCACGTGCCCCGCCAGACGCGTCCGTTTCCAAGCATCGCGGCCATCGGGTGCTGCGATCAGCATTTCAGCCGTCGAATTGCCTCCAGCCGAATACAAGATGTGCGGAACGCCGTCGGGATCGACGGCTATGCTGCCGCACTTGTGACTCAGTTGGCCCTTTGATCGACCTCCGGCGGCGATAACATCCATCGTAGCTGCCGTGGCCGGCAACTCGATAATCGAACCGTCGCGGCGCCGCCAGGTTTTGCCGAAGTCGTCGCTGCGCATCGAGGCAACCGTCTCGCTGGCTCCTCCATTTTCGTGAATCCGGCAGGAAAGATGCAGCGTCTGTTGGTCCGGACTCCACGCCAACGCCTCTTGGAAGTGACTGTAGCCGCGTGACGTCGAGCGGAGGATCGCCTGCCGTCCTCGCCATTCTGCTGTGACACTTTTGGTCCACCGCTGAACGAACCAAGGGTGATTCTCCCGACTGCCCCGAGCGGTCAGGTAGAGGGTATCATCCGGACCGCAGACGAGGGTCGGATAGGTGAGTTTCTCGCCGAACCGGATTTCCTCATCCCACTGGGAGGCATCGTTGGGGCGTTTCGATCTTCGATAGCGGAACGGGTGATGGTGAGGATAGTAGACGACGTGCAGAAAGCCTCGGCTGTCCACGGTGAGCGCCGGCCCACCGTGGTTATCGAAGGCCGTACCGATCGTGAACGTCGGCGACCACTGATTCGACCGACGATCTAATGTGCGAATGCACACACGAAATCCCTCGGTGACTGAGTCCAGCCAAGCCACGTGCGTCTTGTGTTTGAAGGTCACGATCTTGTTCGCTTCGCAATAGGCCGTGGCCCGGCCGCTCCCATGGCGGGACAGCAACATCGTCCGCCTGCCCTTCGGTTGGCTGCGAGCTGCTGTCGGTTTTTCGACCGCAAGAGCGATCATTCCCCCGGTCAGCGCTGCCAAATACTCGCGTCGGTTCATAGTGGCCTCGGCCTGTGGAATTGTCTGCGCGGTGTGCAACGAACAAAGCTCAGTATTACGAATGTCGATACTCCGAGCAAACCACCCATTTTGGAACGCAGTTCGGGGCGAGCGGAGACGGGGCACTGCTGGGGGGTAGGGTAGTTTCGTAAGGCCGTCGTGCCCAGGTTTCTCGGACACGTTGGCAATCGAACCATTCCCGGCACCCTCTACATCGTCCGATCCCTCTCGTCGCGACGCCGCGCCCCACCCAATCGCAGATTGTTGCCCCCAGCCGGCACGTCGAACAGACTGGACGGCCATCGAAGGCGAGCTCGGCGGACCGCTTGCTTCAGAACGCTGGCGGATACCGCGCGAGCTACGCGATACCGTCGAGGGGCTGTCACTCCTGCGCCGGCCCGTGCATAATGCGACCAAGACCTTTTGCAGCACCGCGAGAAAGGGGACTCTCCCATGGCAGATTTGCAGTCCTTCGAAGTGGCCGAAGGCGACACGTTTGGGGACCTGTTGTCCGCCGATCGCATCCGCAGCCGCCAACCGGTCAAGGTCGGCCTGCTCAGCGGTGGCTTCTTTGAATACTGGCGGATGTATCCTGAGACGTTGAAAGAAGCGGTGCTGAAGGACAACCGGGTCGTGCTCGACCGGCTCTCGGCCAACCAGCAGGTGGTTTTTCCCGGGCTGGTCGACAGTATGGACGCCGCCGACCGCGCCGGTCGCTGTTTTCGCGATGAGCAGATCGATCTGCTGATCGTCACCGAGCGGACCTACGTGCCGGACACGTATATCCACCAGACTCTCTTGCACGTGCCTGATGTGCCGCTGCTGCTGTATGTCTCTCAGTCGTCCGACACGATCGACCTTAAGGGCAACTACGAAGCCACGTTGCGCGACAGCGGCATGATGTCGCTGGTGCAGTTGGTCGCCGGCTTCCGCAAGATGGACCGCTACCGGAACCTGGAAGTCGTGGTCGGCAGTATCCACGACGACGAGGCGTACGAGGAAATCGATCGCTACGTCGACGTGGTCACGATCCACAAACAGTTGAAGGCCATGACGATCGGGGTCGTCGGCCACGTGTTTCGCGGCATGTTCGATTTCGAGTTCGACAAGACGATGGTCAAGGGCGTGTTGGGCCCGGAAGTGGTGAACGTGCAGATCAGCCATCTTCTGGAAATGTGGGAGAAGATCTCGCCCGAGGACTCGGAAGTGACGTCTTTGGTCCAAAAGGTGCACTCGACGTACGAGGTCGAAGGCGTCAGCCAGTCCGATATCCTGGGCGCCGCCCGAGTCGCCGTGGCCATCAAACGGCTGGTGGCCCGATTTCGGCTCGACGGCCTGGTGCTGCTGGGGCAGCATTACGTCGAAGCGCACACCAAGGCCACCTCCTACCTGGGTATGGCCGAGTTGCACGCCGAAGGAAAGACGCTCGGCGTCACCGAAGGCGACGTGCTGGGCCTGGTGATGATGAAGATCCTCAGGCACTTTACCGGCCGGACCCCCTTCTTCGGCGAGTGGGCCGAGTTCGACGTGCCGCGCAACGCCATGATGCTGCTGGCGCACGGCTACGCCGATCCCACGCAGGCCAAGCGGGGTTCGAAGCCGCGGATTACGCCCACGCCCGAGCAATGGGGATTCGAAGGCAGCGGATTCAGCTACGAGTTCACGTTCGATCCCGGGCCGGCCACGTTCGGGCACTTCATTCGCGACGCGCAAGGCTGGCGGATGCTGATCAGCGGCGGTGAGATCCTCGACGTACCGGCGATGCCCATTTACGACTGCAGCCTGGTCGTCAGGCTCGAGCGCCCGATCAAGCAGTACGTCGAGATCCTGACCAAACGCGGCTTTCCGCACCATTGCATTGCGGTTCGCGGCGACGTACGTAGGCAACTCGGTCAGCTTGCCGACCTGATGGCCATGGAGCAGGTGTTGATCTGATGACTCCGAATCCCTTCTTGGGCGTGCTCTTTCACGCGATCGGCGGATTTGCCGCCGGCAGCTTCTACATTCCCTTCAGGAAAGTCCGCGGCTGGGCCTGGGAGACCTATTGGCTCCTTGGAGGCCTGTTCATCTGGGTGATTTGCCCGCTGATTGCCGCAATCGCTACCGTGCCCGGCCTACTCGACGTTTACCGGCAGGCCGGATGGCTCACCTGTGGACTGACGTTTCTCTTCGGCCTGGGCTGGGGGATCGGTCATCTGACGTTCGGGCTGTCGTTGCGATACCTCGGAATGTCGCTCGGAATGGGGTTGTCCCTGGGATTCTGTACGTTTTTCGGAGCGCTCGTTCCATCTCTGATCGACGGCGAGTTTGTAGGGTTCTTCGGGAACGCGGCCGGACGGATCTCGCTTGGCGGTCTGGGAACCTGTCTGGCGGGCGTCTTTTTTTGCACTCTGGCCGGTGCCTCCAAAGAACGGGAGTTGCCCGACGAGGTCAAGAGGGAGACGATTCAGGAATTCAACTTCACCAAAGGCGTTTGGGTCGCCTTCTTTGCCGGCGTAATGAGCGCCTGCTTCGCGATCGGCGTCGGACAAGGCAAACTGTTAAAGGTCCTTGCCGCCCAACATGGCGCCGAAACCGTCTACGCCAACAACGCGCCGCTACTGCTTATCCTGGGCGGTGGCGGGGTCGCGAACGTCGTCTGGTGCCTGGTTCTAATCGTCCGCAACCGCAGCGGAACCAACTTCATCGACCGAAAGACGCCCCTTTCCGGCAACTACTTGTTTTGTGTGCTGGCCGGCGTGATCGCCTATGCCGAGTTTTTCTTCTTCGGCATGGGCGAATCGCAGATGGGTGATTTCAGCATCTTCGTTAGTTGGCCCATCCACATGGCGCTGATCATTGTCTTCAGCAATATGTGGGGACTGCTCTTTCACGAGTGGAAGGGCACCAGCTTGCAGACGCGATTGCTGCTGGCGATCGGCCTGCTCCTGCTGGTCGGATCCACGCTCCTCTCGGCCTACGGAAGCAGTTTGATGGAGAGTAAGCCCTGAATCCGCACAAGGAGCTTCGCAAATGCCCGACCTCAACGCCCGCATGCCGCGACCGCGAATCGGTCTGTTGTCCACCGGTCACTTCTACTACTGGGACCAGTTCCCGCGGCTGAAGGAGCTGGGGCTGCGAATGTACGAGCGGCTCCGGGCACATCTTCAACAGATCGGCGAGATCATTGCGCCCGAACTGGTCGACACGATGGAGAAGGCCCGGCGGGCCGGAGAGTTTTTCCGGCGGCAGGATTTGGATATCCTGCTGGTTTTCCCGTTCGGATACACGCCCGGCATGTGCGTGCTGCCCGCCCTGGAAAACGTCGACGTGCCGATTCGCCTGCTCAACGCCCACGAAGACAGCTCCTACGACTACAACCATGCAGATACGACCGTCTACCTTCACCACGAGGGCGTCTGTTGTATTCCCGAGTATGCGGCCGGCCTGGTAAGCATGGGCCGGCAGTTCCGGGTGCTCACGGGCCCTTTTGGCTCGCAGCGATTGTGGGCCGAGGTGCGCGCAGATTGCGAGGGAGCTGCCGCCGCGCGGGCTTTCCGTTCGGCCAACATGGGGCTGATCGGCCAGACCTACACGAACATGGTCGACATGCCGATCGACGAGCACCGGCTGTTGCGGGCCACCGGCCGGATGCTCATTCGGCCGGAAGTCGAGGAGATCGAGGAAGCCTACCGTCGCGCCACGCCGGATCAACTTGAAGAGATGGTCGCGCAGTTCCGCGAACTGTACGAAGTCGACGACACGGTGACCGACGACCACCTGAAGTCCTCTGCGCAATTGGCAGTGGCCTACGACGAGGTCATCCACAAACACGACATCCAGGCGTTCGGCTACTTCTGGTGGGGCGAAAAGGAACTGATCGCTCAATTGCGCAGCCAATCGGCGCTGGCCGTTTCGCGCTTAGCGGCGCTGGGCCGGCCCGGGGTCACCGAAGGCGACGTGAAAACCGCCGCGGCCATGAAGATCCTCGACCTCCTGGGGGCCGGCGGGATGTTCGTCGAGTTCTTCGGCATGGATTTCGATGAGGACTTCCTCCTGCTGGGACACGACGGGCCCGGCAACATCAACGTCGCCGAAGGCCGGCCGAGGCTGCAACATCTCGACGTCCATCACGGCAAATCCGGCCACGGCCTGGGAATCGACTTCGACGTGAAGCAGGGACCGGTCACGCTGTTGAACCTTTCGCAGTTCGATGCCGGTGAAACGTTCAAGCTAGTCTATACCACGGCGGAAGTGATCCCCGGCGAAATCCTCCGGATCGGCAATCCCAACTGCCGCGTTCGGCTCAGCCGGCCCATCCACGAGTTCATCGACGCTTGGTGCCAGCAGGGCCCCGCGCACCACATCGCCCTGGCCATCGGAGACGTCGCTCGCCAGATCGAGACCTTCGCCGAAGCGATGGAATTCAAGATGCTGCGCATCTGACGGGGCCGTTCGGCTTGTTGCCCTTACGGCTGCTGATGGGTATCATGCGGGGGGCTGTGAACCGCGGCTTGGGAGTCCGGGCCGCCGGCTTTTTGTCCAGTCGCCTTTCGAAAACCCTTTGCTGAACAGGAGAGAGCCGCCATGCGACGAGTCGCGATCACGACAACGCTCCAGGCAATCCTGCTGATTGCCGGAACCACCCTTTCCCAGGCCGGTGAACTTCTACCGGTCCCGGACCGCCTGGTCGTGCTGACCTTCGACGACGGGAACAAGTCGGACGTCGAGTTCGTCGCCCCGCTGTTGCGGCGCTACGGCTTCGGCGCGACCTTCTTCGTTTCCGACTGTGACTGGTTTCGAGACGACAAAAAGACCTACATGACGTGGGAGGAGGTGCGGAAGCTGCACGCCATGGGCTTCGAGGTGGGCAACCACACGCGCAGCCATCCCAACCTGACGAGACTCTCGGCCCGTGCCATCGCCGCCGAGGTGGAATACATCGAACGGCTTCACCGCAAGCATGGTCTGCCGCACCCCACCAGCTTCTGCTACCCCGGCTACCAGGTCAACCGGACCGCGGTCGAGGTTCTCAGCCGGAAAGGATACCACTTCGCCAGACGGGGCGTGGGGCCCGAGTATCCGTATTCGGATCACGGAGACCGAGGTCCCGCCTACGAAAAGGCGGAAGACCATCCGCTGCTGGTTCCCACGACCGGCGCTTCGGGACCGAATTATACCTGGGAGGACTTCCTCTGGACGGTCAACCGGGCCCCCCGTCTCGGCAATACCGACGGCAAGATTGCCGTGCTGACCTTCCACGGCGTGCCGGACGTGAAGCATCCCTGGGTAAACACCGATCGGGCCGTCTTCCAGCGCTACATGAAGTACCTCGATGATAACAAGTACACTGTGATCGCCATGCGCGATTTGGCCAAGTACGTCGATCCCACCAAGGGGCCCAGCGACCCGCTGGCGCCGATCGAGCGGCGAGTCCGCTTGCAACCGGCCGAGTTGAGATGCGAATACCTGGTCGATCCGCCGGGAATCGACACGCCGCGGCCGCGGTTCAGTTGGATCTTGCAGTCGCTTGGCCGCGGTCAGGTGCAGGCGGCCTATCGGGTCCTGGTCGCCGGCAGCAAGGAGAAGCTCCGGGACGACATCGGCGACAAGTGGGACAGCGGCCGGGTCGAGTCGAACGAGTCGGTCAACGTGGTCTACCGAGGCAAGCCGCTGACCAGCGGCGAAGTGTGCTATTGGAAGGTCCGCGTCTGGGACCAGCAGGGCCGGCCGCGGGCACCGACGCGAGGCGTTGGTCGGTGGAGCAAGCCGGCCGAGTTTGGGATGGGATTGCTTCGCAAGAGCGACTGGCAGGGAACGTGGATTGCCATGGGCGACCTGGCCAACGCCGCCGGCGGCAAGTCGGCAGCCGCCGTCGGAGCCGAGACCTCGCCGGCACCGATGTTCCGCAAGCAGTTCGAGATCGTCACAGATGTCCAACGGGCCCGGGTGTACATATCGGGCCTGGGATACTACGAGTTGTATATCAACGGCCAGCGAGTAGGCGACCGTGTTCTCGATCCGGCCACCAGCAACTACCACAACGACCAGCCGTACGAGATGTCCTCCCGCGCCGCGTACGTGACCTACGACGTCACGGAATACCTCGAGCCGGGACGCAATGCCCTCGGTGTGCAGCTCGGAAATGGCTGGTACAGCGCGGTCAGCCCGGCGGAAGGTCGCCAGCCCTATGGCGACCGTCCCAAGCTCCTGCTGCAAATGAACGTCGACCTGGCCGACGGCCGGCGGATGAGCTTGGTCAGCGACCGGACGTGGAAAACGTCCGGCGGGCCGGTTCTGGACAACGATATCTGCCGGGGGGAATCGTACGATGCACGACTGGAGATGCCCGGCTGGACGTCGGCCGGATACGACGACTCCTCGTGGCAACCGGTAATCTTGCCGGAGCCGCCCAGCGGTGTGCTTGTCTCTGGGATCATCCCGGCGGCCAAGGTGGTCAAGACCTTCAAGCCGGTGAAGATCCTCAAACCGGCCGGGGGCGTCTACGTCTACGATTTCGGGCAGAATATGTCCGGATGGACGAGGCTGCGGGTGCGCGGTCCCCGCGGCACCAAGGTGCAGCTCCGCTATTCACCCCGGGTATACGACGACGGCCGGCTCGATACGCGGCCCAACGGCGGGGCGACGCAGACCGACACGTACACGCTCAAGGGCCAAGGTCTGGAACAATGGGAACCAAGATTCACCTTGCACGGTTTCCGCTATGTGGAGATCACCGGGTTTCCCGGCGAACCAACGGCAGAGAACCTCCAAGCCCGGTTCGTGCGCAGCGATCTGGATCTGGCCGGAGATTTTGCCTGTAGCAACCGCCTGATCAATCAAATCCACCACAACGCGCTTTGGACGTTCCTGTGCAGCCTCCAGGGCATTCCCCAGGACGCGGCCGAACGCAATGAGCGCGTGGCCTGGTTGGGCGATACGGGCTTCGTCTGGGAAGACTACATCTACAACATAGACATGGCCGCCTTTACCGCCAAATGGCTTTGGGACATCCGCGACACGCAGCGGCCGACCGGTGAGCTGGCCGTTACCGCGCCGAAGTGGCGCCGCAGCGGTCAGGAAGGCCCGCGCTATGCACCGTACCCTTGCTGGATCAGCACCTATCCGCTGTTGACCTGGTACGCGTACGAGTATTACGGCGACACCCGGGCGCTTCGCACACACTACGACGCCCTGAAGAAGATGGTCGCCTACAAGGCGCAGCACGCCCCGGCACATATCTTCACTCACGGACTGGGCGACCACATGGAGCCGCAGGCCGGCGGCGTCTCCCATTTTCGTCCCACCCAGACTTCCCCGCTGCTGACCTCCACGGCCTACTATTTCTATGACGTATGGCTCCTGGCCCGGATGGCCAAGGTCCTGGGCCACGATGACGATGCCCGGCGCTACTTCAAGCTGGCCGACGAGATCAAGCGGGCCTTCAACGAGAAGTTCTTCGACGAGTCGGCCGGATACTACGGAACCGGAACCCAAACGGCCAATGCGTTGGCGCTCTATTTCGGCATGGTCCCCGAGTCCCGGCGTCAGACGGTCGTGGAGCACCTGGCGCACGACGTCGCCGTCAACCACAAGGGTCACCTCTCCACCGGCATCATCGGCACCAATGCCCTGGAACAGACCATGGCCCGGCACGGACTGGCGGAGCTGATGTACGGGATTGCCACCAAGACCACGCCTCCAAGCTGGGGATATCAGGTCCGCCGGGGAGCGACCACGGTTTGGGAGACCTGGGAAGGCGAACCGAGCCACTGCATGAACATGAAGATGCTCGGCAGCAGCGAAGTGTTTTTCTACAGGGACCTTGCGGGGATCGCGCCGGCCGCGCCCGGATTTCGGCGGATCACGATCCAACCCCGCGTCGTCGGCGATCTGACGTGGGTCAAGGCGTCTCACCACACGGTCCGCGGCCGCCTCGCCGTGCATTGGCGCAAAGGCGACCGCTGGCTGGCGCTGGATGTGACCATTCCCGCCAATACCACGGCCAAGGTGAGCGTGCCGGCCATGGAGTTGGAGAACGTCGGCGTCACCGAGAGCGGCAAGACCGTCTGGAAGGACGGTTCGTACGTCAACGGGGCCGCCGGGATTACCGGAGGCAGTCGAACTGCCGACTACGTCACCTTCGACGTCGGCTCCGGGACCTACTCGTTCCGGCTGACCGGCCGGTAGGGTTGTGGAAAATGCGTGCCGACGTTGTTACGATGGTGTAGAGCAGAATGGCGGTTTCGTCGTGCGGCAACGAATGAACAACTCCGAACCACGTACGATAAAGAGGAGGGTGAAGTGATGATCCGGCCCCTGGTTGCTTTGGCTATTCTCGAAGCCATGCTGCTGACTGCGGCGGCGGATCCCGCTGAGCCGGTCGAGCGGCAAGGAAAGCTGACGGCGTCGGAGCTGACGTGTGAGTATGCGGTCGATCCGCTGGGTGTCGACGCGGCCCGGCCGCGGTTTGGCTGGGTTCTGAAGTCGAAAGAGCGGGACCAGGTGCAGTCGGCATATCAAGTCCTGGTGGCCGGCAGCGAGGAAAAGCTCCTTGCCGGCGTCGGCGACAAGTGGGACAGCGGAAAGGTCGATTCCGACCGGTCGGTCAACGTGGTTTACCGGGGCGAAGCACTGGCTAGCGGTGAGAAATGCTACTGGAAGGTCCGGGTATGGGACAAGCATGGCCGGCCGCGGGCACCGACGCGCGGCGTTGGTCGGTGGAGCACCCCGGGCAGCTTCGAGATGGGACTCTTGAAGCAAAGCGACTTCAAGGGCCAATGGATCGGAGTCGGGCCTTCCGCCTCGCCGCTGCTGCGAAAGGAGTTCACCGTGACCAAGGACGTCCGGCGGGCGCGGGTCTACATCTCGGGCATCGGGTTCAGCGAACTCTACCTGAACGGCCGGAAGGTGAGCGACCACGTGCTCGACCCGGCCGCCACCGACTACGACAAGCGGGTCTTGTACGTGACCCACGACGTGACCGGCCGGCTGAGAAAGGGTCCAAACGCACTGGGCGTGATGCTGGGCAACGGATGGTACTGTGAACCGGGACGTCTGCGATATGGTGACTCGCCTCGCCTGTTGCTGCAGATGCAAATCGAGCACGTCGACGGCAGCACGGCCAGTGTGACCAGCGGTCCCGCCTGGAAGACCATCGACGGCCCCATCCGGCGAAACGACTTCTGGAACGGGGAAGTCTATGACGCCCGCTTGGAGAGACCCGGCTGGACCATGCCGGGCTATGACGATTCGGCGTGGGCGGCCGCGGCCGTCAAGCAGTCCCCCGGCGGCTTCCTACAGTCGCAGTTGATGCCGGCCATCAAGGTCAACCAGACGCTGCGGCCCGTGAAACTGACCAATCCGAAACCGGGCGTTTACGTCTACGACCTGGGGCAATTCTTCGGCGGCTGGGCGCGACTGCGGATGCGCGGCCCAGCTACCCGGGAAGATGGCACCGTGGAAGACGGCGGCGCCACCGTAGCGATCAAGTATTCGGCCCATTTGCTGCCCGACAGTGGCTTGATCGATCAGGGCCGCTATCGCAGCGGCGGCGCGACGGACCACTACACGCTCAAAGGCGACGGCGAAGAGATCTACGAGCCGAGATTCACCTACCATCCGGTTCGCTACGTCCAGATCGAAGGCTATCCGGGCAAGCCGACGATCGATGACTTACAGGGGCGCGTAACCTACTCGGACGTCGATCTGTCGAGCCGCTTCGAGTGCTCCAATCCCGTGCTTAATCGGATCCATCAGAACGTGCGCTGGACGCTGACCAACGGCCTGTTCGGCATGCCGCTGGACTGCCTCTATCGCGAGCATTGGGCGTGGACCGACCCGGCCACGATCACCGGGTCGCTCTATCCGCGAAAGCACATGCCGCTGTTCTGGACCAAGTGGCTCGAGGACGTCGCCCACGCCCAGCAGCCCGACGGCAGCGTCCCGACCATCTGCCCGTCCTACCCGTCCGCTGCACACTTCGATCCGGCATGGGGCGGGAACTACCCCTTGCTGGTCTGGTATCTCTACCAGTACCTCGACGACGAGCGAATGCTCCGGCGGCACTACACCGGCATGCGGCGGTGCGTCGATTACCATACGTCTATTGCTGAGGATCACATCGTTACGCGCGGATCCTACGGCGACCACATGCTGCCGGGCAGGTTTCCCGGCGACGAGCAGTTCATCTCGAAGCAGACGCCGCCCCCGCTGGTCTGGACCGGCTACTACTATCGCGGCGCGTTGATCGTCTCCCAGGCGGCCCGCCTGCTAGGGAAGACCGAGGACGCGAAGCACTACACTGAGCTGGCCGACCGGATCAAACGAGCGTTGAACCGCAAGTGGCTAAATCAGGAAACGCACCAGTACGCCTCCGGCTCGCAGACGGCCAACCTCCTTCCCCTGGCGCTTCAGATCGTCCCGCGGGACCAACGCTCGGGCGTGCTTCAGAACGTCGTCGACAGTATCGCCAAGCAGTACGGCGGGCACCTGCACACCGGCAACACGGGCACCACTTGCATGATCGACACGCTTGCCGCGGCGGGTCACGCCAACCTGATGTATCGCGTGGCCACCGCAAAGACCTATCCCGGCTGGGGATACATGGTAGACCAAGGCGCGACCACGATCTGGGAATCCTGGGGGGGACGCCCGCGGGCCGGCGGAGGCTCCGGGGCCGACAGCATGATCATGTGGGCCACCATCGACGAGTTCCTCTACAACGACCTGGCCGGTATCCGGGGACCGGAGTACTACGGGCCCGGTCAAATGGTGCCCGGCTTTCGCCAGATCGAAATCCGGCCGCACGTCGTCGCAGATCTGACCTACGCCCGAGCCTCCGTCCGCACGGTCCGAGGCGTGATCGCATCCGGCTGGAAGAGGGACGCACACTCGCTGACCCTCGACGTGACTATCCCGGCGGGCTCCCGGGCCAAGGTGAGCGTTCCCACCATGAGACTCAACAGCGTCGCCGTCGCCGAGAGCGGCAAGACGGTTTTCAGAGACGGCGTCCCCCGCCGCGAAGGACACGGCGTCCCCCACCGCGCAGGAAGCGGTGCCTACGTGGCCGGCGTGGCCGGGATCAGCGGCGCCAGCCGGAGCACCGACTACGTTACCTTCGACGTGGGTTCCGGGGCTTACTCCTTCCGTCTGACGGGCCAGTAGGACCATGCACGTTGCCTCCAAACGTCACAAGAGCAGAGAGAAGATGGCAAGCAGGGAATTGCCGGCCTACCTGCGTGGCAACCCTTGGAGGCAGGAGGATTCCGCAATGCAACTGCGTCCGCGGCCAATAGCCGTATTTCTTGTTTTTTTGAGCGTTGTCGGCCCTGCTGCGCCGGCGATCTGCGGCCAGCAGCAGCCAAAACCTGCCAGACCCTCCGGCAGCGACGGCTTCGTCTCCATTTTCGACGGCACCGCGCTCGACGGCTGGCACGCGGTGCCGAAAGAGAGTGCGTCGGACTGGACTATTCGGGATGGAGCGATTGTCGGCCACGGCAGCGCCGACCGACTGGCCTATCTCGTCTGGAAGGATGAGCATCTTACCGACTTCGAGCTCGAACTGCGTTATCGCCTGCCGGGCAAAGGCAACACCGGAGTCGAAATCCGCAGTCAACCCGACCCGACCGGCAAGCGGCCTTTCGAGGGCTATCACGCCGACCTGGGCCACGTCGGCATTGGTCCTCAGATTCTCGGTGCGTGGGATTTCCACTTCGCCAAGCGAAAAGAGTTTCCGTGCTCCCGCGGGACTAGGCTGGTCATCGACCAGCACGGCAAGCCACATTCCAGCACCATCCGCGGGGCGCTCACTGTGGCGGACGTCCGCCCACACCAGTGGAACGACGTCCGCATCATTGCCCGCGGAAACCACTTCCAGTTCTTCATCAACGGCAAACCCGCTTCCGAGTTCACCGACAACGCGCGGCGCGGACGGCTGGACCACGGAGCCATCGCCCTGCAGATCCACGACAAGGGCATGCACGTCGAATTCAAAGACATTCGACTGAAACGACTGGTTTCCGCGACGCAACCCGAAGAGCGAGTGTCCGTGGGCCTGCAGAAGCAACTGCTGGTGGACGACTACGTGATCGCGGAAAAGGAATACGTTACCCGAGAGTTGGGCAAAGTGAAGAAGTGCGGGATCGTGCTCGAGCCCACGTTACCGACCGACTTCACCCCACCACCCGGCCGTCGCGGCAATTCGGGCTACGAGCGCGACCTGAAGTCCGGCAAAAAGCCCGACGGCTCACGCGTCGCGCTGGATTTCGGCTTCTATACGACCGTGCTGTTCAACGAAAAGGACCAGAAGTTCCAGATGTGGTACATGCCCTGGCGACTGGCGGGCATTGGCTACGCCGAGTCGAAGGACGGAATGCATTGGACCAAACCGCTGGTGGGAAAAGGCGGCCGCGACAACATCGTTCACCTCAGCCAGAGTTTCAGTTGCATGATCGATCCGACGGTCCCGTGGCGGCATCCGGAAAAGTACAAGGCGGCCTTCGACAGCAATCTGGACCGGGTCTGTCAGCCCGGCCTGGCCTATTCGGCCGACGGTATCCATTGGTCGGACTACAACGACGGCAATCCCGTAACCGGCCGTGCGGCCGACTGCTTCGACCAGATCCTGTGGGACCCGATCATGCAGAAGTATCGGCTGACGTGCCGCACCGACATCGGCGGTCAGGGTGGCAGGAAAGAATACCGCTCGGTTCGGATCATGGTCCACGACAAGGACAACGACCTGCTGAAACATCCCGCGGCCTGGAAAACCATCGCCGACAAGATTGTGGTCGACGACCCGAAGAAGGAAAGGAACCCCTGGGGCAATCCGCGGCTGCAGTTCAACTGGATGACCTGTTGGATCTACCAGCGGATCTATTTCGCGCCGATGAACGTCTACACCATGGACGAATCGGACTTCTTCGACGGGTTCGACTACCAGACGCGCCACGAGAAGGACGTCTTGGACTTCTACATCGGCACCAGCCGAGACGGTGTGAACTTCGACAAAAGTTGGATCTACGCGCGCCAGCCGCTGGTGCCGCGTGGTCCGGCCGGCAGCTTCGACAAGGATGGGGTCTTTCCTCCCTCCCAGTTTGTCACCTACAAAGACGAGCACTGGATCTTCTACGGCGGAGCCAGCGAGCGCCACTACAGTATCGGCCGGGATATGAAGATCGGACTGGCAAAACTGCGGCTGGACGGTTTCATCTGTTTGGAGGCGAGAGACAAGCCGGGTACGGTCGTCACGAAACCTTTCAAGCTCGAAGGCCGCCGGCTGGAAGTGAACGTGGATGCGCGAGCCGGCCGGATGCAGATTGAGATTCTCCACGAAAACGGCACACCTATTCCCGGGTTTTCCGGCAAGAATGCCAGAGAGTATTTGGCAGTGGATGACCTGCGACTGAAACCCGCCTGGGAGAACGACAAAGACTTATCGGCCCTGAAGGGCAAGGTGGTGCGGATTCGGTTCCGTTTGCGCAACGCCCGGCTTTATGCGTTCCAAGTTCAGTAGGAAGATAGATGGAGAATGCGATGCTGAATCTAGACAACAAGAGCGCAAATGCGAAAGTGACAATCGCGGCAGTGGCCATGTTCCAAGTGGTCGTTTGCGGCACCGCGGCCAATGGGCAGCCGGGGCACACGCAACCAACCGAGATACAGGCCGCCGGCCATAGGTATCTGCTCCTTGATTCCCGCATCATCCAGAGCACGGAGAACGCAAAACTAACCGTCGGTGCCGTTCGCAAGGACAAAAACAACCCGTTGTTCAAAGAAGACAAGCCCTGGGAGCCCCGTTTCGATAATCCATATTGTAGCGTGATCTATGATCGAGAGAAGAAGCTCTACAAGTGCTGGTACAGCATTTTCATTCAGTGCAGCCAGGAAAGCTGGCTCACGGTGCCACGG
>SDBV01003552.1_pt1 | contig 22922 bp, 30 predicted proteins | sample 2277081 | NCBI WGS metagenome assembly SDBV01 (sample SAMN10402039, study PRJNA504765) | marine sediment metagenome | isolation source: marine sediment core GS10_PC15, 223 cmbsf | place: Arctic Ocean: Southern Knipovich Ridge | collected 2010 | reverse complement strand
GGCTACGATGGCCTCCTTGGTGCTTGCCATACAGCATATCCTTGAGCAGTATGGATAGTTTTTGATGTCGCGGCTGCCTACGCATTGTATGAATCCGATGGTTTTGGGCGGCTTGCCGTCGCTGGGTCTGACCACGTGTCCGGCTGTGGGGCCTGCTGCTGAGAGCATTCTCTCGAACTGAAGGTTTAGTATCACGTTTTTGAAGACTTTGTATCCGTATTCTCCCATGGCTGAGGGGTCGAATTGGTCATATCCTGTGGATGCGACTATGGCACCGACCTTTAGCTTTATCTCCTCCTCTTCCTGATCATGGTCTATTGCTCCGGATTCGCATATTATGCTGCAGAGTCCGCATCTTATGCAGTGCTCACGATCTATGGTGTAGACGAGGGGCGCTGCCTGTGGGAAGGGTATGTATGCTGCTTTTTTACTGCCCAGCCCTCCTACGAACTCGTTGGGCAGATTTATTGGGCAGACGGTTGCGCAGAGTCCGCATCCTGTGCATTTGTCCTCGATGATGTATCGTGGTTTTTTCTTCACTGTGACTGTGAAATCCCCGGCTTTTCCCTCTACGTTGGTTACCTCTGTGTACATGAGGAGGTGGATGTCTGGGTGTCTTGTCACACCTACCATCCGGGGTGATATGGTGCACATGGCGCAGTCGCCTGTGGGGAAGGTTTTGTCAAGCTGCACCATCCTGCCGCCTATACTGCTGGTTCTCTCGATGAGGTAGACTTTGTATCCTGAGTCTGCGAGGTCTAGGCTGGCCTGCATCCCCGTTATTCCTGCTCCTATTACGGCTACTGCTCCGCTCTTTTTCATTTTCATTTTTCACCTTAGGTGTAATCTGGGATTATCTTGCCCTCTTCCTTCCTCTTTTTTGTGGTGGCTTCCTGTTTTTTCTCTTTGAGACTTGTGTTCTTTTTCACCTGTTCGAGGTCTATTTTGTCTGTGGTCTCGATGTATCCTCCTTTCACTGCTTTGTTGAGGAGTTCTTCGCCTTTTGGTGTTCTGACTATTACTGTGGACCATCCGTCTTCTGATCCTACTGATCCCACGGATATGTCGCTGAAAAATGAGGTGAAGTTTGTGCACATGAGGCAAGCCTCGGGCACGTGTTTGTCGAAGACTTTCACGTGTTTATCAACGGTTTTGTTGTCTTTGGTTTGTACGATGAATTTGCCCCGTGTGATGTCTGTCTTTTTGATGTCCTCCATCTTGGTGTTGAACTCGGCTTCTATTGTTTCTTTAAGGCCGTCGTATGGGAAGTTTTCGAAGCAGAAAAGGCCGATGTTTAGGAGTTCTACTCCGGGGAGGTCTTTTAGCAGGGTTGTTTCGAGTTTTCTTGCTCCTGTCATCTGGCATCCTGTGCCTACGACCCCTATTTTTCGCACGGTTCTCAGTGATTTGCCGAAGTTTACTATAGAGGGTGCTCTGGTGTATTTGGTGCCTGCTCCTGCTATGAGTTCGTCTTTTGTCTTGGCGATTGTTGCGTCTGTTGTCCAGTCGTCTTGTCTTGTGGCGATGGAGGCGCCCTCTATTATCTCGTTTTCTAATGCGCATAGTAATAGTGAGGTTACGACTCCTCCGTCTTGTCCTTTTTGCTGGATCTTTTTGTCTTTTGATCTGGCTGCTACTATCTTCGTGTAGTATCCGATCTTTTGGTCTTCTCTCTCTTTTCCGAAGACTGTTTTTTCAAGTTCCGGTATCGAGTATGAGATGTGTGGGCAGTGGTCGTAGCAGATGCCGTCTATGTTGCATTTTACAGCGCCGATGTCCATGTTGCATTCTCCTGCGGCTTCTGGGCCATTGTTTTTCCACTCGACTCTCTCGCAGAATGCGGCGCATGTGCCGCAGACGCTGCAGAGATCCTGGTCTATCACATCTTTTTTTAGCTCTGCAAATCCTTTGCTTTTTTTCATTAATGGGACGAAGGTTTCAAGACCCTCCATCATAATCACCTCTTTAGGTTTTCAAAGAGGACCGTTGTGAGGTCCGCTATTCTAATATTATAATCTGGCTCGGATTTTGCCATCTGTAAGCACTTGAGATGTATCTGGCATTTTGGACACGGTGTTACAAGCGTCTCTGCTCCTGTGTCTATGGCGTGTTTCATCTTCTGCCTTCGGATTAAAGTATTTTCGTCGTCGCAGTTGACGAAGGCCGAGACCCCACAGCATAGTGCTTCTTCCTTGTTTTTGATCATCTCTTCTAGGTTGTAGTTCATCTTTTCTAGCAGTTCTCTGGGTGCTTCGTAGATTCCCATATGTCGTCCTAGTCTGCAACTGTCGTGGTATGTTATCTTTTTTTTGCCGCCTTCGTTGGGTGTGAGTTCTTCTCCTTTTTCTTTTAAAAACTCTGATATGTGTTTGACGTCAAGTTCTATGCCCAGTTTTTCTTTGTAGTCTTTTTTCAGTGTTCTGAGGCATTCTGGGCAGTTTGTGACAATGGTTTCATAGTTTTTTAGGTATTTTATGTTGTTTTTGGCGAGTTCTTCGAAGAGCTCTACCTGTCCTCTCCATAGTTGGTCGTGTCCGCAGCATTTTTCTTCGTCCAGAACTGCTGGCGTTATGCCTACGTGGTTTAGTAGTCTTATAGTGTTGTTTGCGATGTCCATGCCCTCAAAGCCTACGTCGTCTTTGAATATGATGTCAAAGTAGGGCAGGCATCCCATGAAATACAGCACTTTGCTTTTGTCGTCTGTCTTTACATCTTCTGCGAGGTGTTCTTTTCTTTTGGGCTTTATCTGCTCGTTTTTCATGATGTTGTAGAATGATCCGAATTCGTTGTCGTGTGCTATTGTGCATATCACGTTTTTGCCCATCATCTGGTGTCGTGTTTCGCGGACCATATCTAGGAAGTTGACGTTCATGGGGCATTTGAGCTGGCAGAGTCCGCATGTTAGGCATGTCCAGGCGTCTCCTGAGTCTATGGCCCTGTCTGGTGATCCTGAGATCATCTCGTAGACCATTTTTCTGGGTAGGAATCCGGGTTTTACCCTTGCTTTTGGGCAGACTCCTGAGCAGATGCCGCATTGATAGCACTGTCTGACAAGATTAGAAATTTCAGCTTTGTTCATTCTCTCACCGCTATAGGGGGGAGTGGTTTAAAAAAAGTTTCTATCTTAACGAAAGTCTTAATAACTGAAGCTTCCAGTAGTTATGTTGGGGTTTTGTCTTTGTCTGAGTTTGTTGCTGCGCTCTCTGATCTTAAGTATGTTGATAAGGTGCCGGAGGACTTCCGGGGTGTTGTGAATTTTAAGGCAGATCTTGAGAAGAGGGTGATTAGGGGCGATGAGCGGGTTGCTATCTTGAATATTGCGGATACATTGAGTTATTTTGTTGTTTTTTTGGATAAGGGTAAGTCTATCGAGGATGTTGATCGGGAGGTGCGGGAGGGTGCTCATGCTGTTTTGAATGCGGATACGAGGGAGGTTTTGAAGAGGATTTTGGGGGCGAAGTAGTTAGTTAAGGACGTGGGTAATTTTGGAGTTACAAAACTGGGTAGTTTAGGGAGTTACGTGACATTTTATTATTTTTGTCTTTTATAATCTGCTGTGCCTTCTAAGCATAAGATTTAAATGCCATTTTGGTTGTATTGAGTGGTATTATGGAGTTTGATGCGATAATGGATTTATTGGAAAGGGGCGATATTGGCCTTAAGATATTTGTTGAGGATACTGATGTGGTTGAGATCAGGGTTAAGGATAAGAACATTGATCTTGACATTCTGGATATGGATAAGCTTGGTAGGCTAAGAGAGGAGTTTAAGAATGGAAAGTTTAAAAAAGCTTAAGGGTTTTGCTGAGGAGCTAAAAGGGAAGGGGTATACGGTTAATGTGCGGCATGAGGGTAATGTGATCCTTAGGATGGGTAAGGATGCTGATCCTGGGATTCTTTCTCTTTTTGGGCCTATTGAGATTAAGGATCTTAAGGCTGTTGCGAAGTTTCTGATTTAACAGCTCCCCGTGGTGTGTTTTTATGGAGAGTTCTCTTGCGGGTGGTGTTGTAGGGCAGGTTCGTAGACATTTGAGTGTTGGGAGGCTGAGGGAGGCGCTTAGTGGTGATTTGTCGTCTGAGGAGCTCCGGCTTATTACTGGCTGGGAGTTGTTGGGTGATATTGTTGTTCTTGAGCTTCCCCGGGAGCTTGAGGGACACCGTTTTTTGATTGGTGAGACTGTTCTTAGGCTTCATCCGAAGGCTTCAAGTGTCATGAATCGTAGTGGGATCAGGGGTGTTTTTAGGGAGCCTCGTGTTGAGCTTATTGCTGGCTCTGGGTCTATGACTTTGCATCGGGAGAATGGCTGTGTTTTTAAGCTTGATCCGACGCGGGTGATGTTCTCTTTTGGGAATCTTGAGGAGAGAAAGAGGATGGCCGCTGTTTCGGATGCAGATGAGGTGGTGGTGGATATGTTCAGTTGTGTGGGGCAGTTCTCTATTCCCGTGGCTTTGCATTCTGGTCCTCGGATGGTTTATGCTGTTGAGAAGAATCCTGTCGCTTTTGGTTTTTTAGAGGAGAACGTGGGGCTGAATAGTCTTTCTAATATGCGTCCTATCTTGGGTGATTGTCGAGATGTTACTCCTAGGGGTTTGGCTGACAGGGTTATAATGGGATATCTTTTTGAGACTGAGAAATACCTCCCCTCCGCTGTTGATGCGTTGACGGATGATGGGGGTGTGATTCATTTTCATACTACGTCTCATCGTGAGGAGATTGGGGATGTGGAAGGGGCGGTTGAGGATATTATCAGTAGCTGTGGCAGGGTGTTTGATTCAGTTGAGAGTAGGGCTGTTAAGTCTTATGCTCCTAAGGTCTTTCATTATGTCCTTGACATCACTGTTTCATAGTGCCGCTTGTTGTTCAGGTATCTATCTTTTTTTATCCATAATTATATTATCTTGCAATGTTTTACTGTAGTTATTATGTTAGATCATCTTGCTGAGCTTGAGAAGAAATATAAGCTTGGTCCTTTGCAGAGGATTTTGCTCACAACTGATGGTTCGATTACTAGAACTCTTGAGGCTCTTACTAGCGAAACTGTGGGGGTTGAGACTGTGACTCAAGAGGTAGTGGCAGCTGATGAGGATCTATCTACCCGTCTTGGTGTTGATGTTGGGGATAAGGTGAATTTTCGGGTTGTTAATTTAAAGGCAGATGATAGGGTTTTGGTTCATGCCACTTCTTTTACGCCGTTAAGCCGTCTTAGGCCTGAGTTTCGGAAGAATATTATGAAAGAAGATGTCCCTATTGGCCGGATATTGGCCAGGCTTAAGATTGAGACTAGGAGGGAGATAAGGGATTTTGGTGTTATTCGGGCGGATAAGGGTTTGGCAGATATTTTTCAGGTTTCTTTGGGGTCGACGTTATTGCGGCGGAACTATGACATAATCCATGACGAATCTGTTTTTATGAATATCACTGAGGTTTTTCCGTTTGATCTGTAAGCGGTTGGTTTCGCAACCCTGAGACTGAGACCTGTTGGGTGTTTTTCATTTTTCTATGTGGTTGGTAATTACCGAATGATTTAAATCTTGACGTGTTTCATTCAATTGTTGTGAGGTTTTTCTTGTGAGTAGGACGAAGCTTATGATCCCGGGTCCTGTGGAGCTTTCTCCTGGTGTTCTTGAGGCGATGTCGCGGCCCGTTATTGGGCATCGTACTCCTGAGTTTGATGAGGTCTTGGAGTATTGTTGGGATATTCTTAAGAAGCTTTTTCGGACCCGGAATGATGTTGTCGTGATAACTGGCTCTGGCACATCCGCCATGGATGCTGCTATCTCTAATATTATAGGTGTGGGGGATGAGGTTGTCTGCTGCACGGGCGGCAAGTTTAGTGAGCGTTTTGTCGAGATCGTAAAGTCATATGGCGGTGTTCCGCGGGAGGTTGAGGTTGAGTGGGGCTGTGCTGTTCGTCCTGAGGATGTTGAGGAGGTGCTTTCTGATAGCAGTGCGAGGGTTGTGACTCTTACTCATAATGAGACGTCCACGGGTGTTCTTAACGACGCCGGCGCTGTGGCAAAGGTGGTCAGGGACTATGGTGCTGTCTTTGTCATGGACGCCATCACATCTGTGGGCGGTGATGATGTCCGTACTGATGAGTGGGGTGTTGATATCTGTCTGTCTGGTTCTCAGAAGTGTCTCGCCGCTCCTCCTGGTTTGGCCATGGCGGCTGTGAGTGAACGTGCTTGGGAGATGATGGCTGATAACCAGTCTCGTGGTTATTATCTGAATCTCCTTAAGTATCGTGGTTCTCTTAAGAAGAGCACTACACCGTTTACTCCTTCTGTCCCCTTGGTTATGGGTCTTAAGCGTGCGCTTTGGGAGATTATGGATGAGGGTCTTGAGGCGCGGATCAGTCGGCATCGTGGTTTGGCGAGGGCTAGTCGGGAGGCTGCTTTGGCTTTGGGTCTTGGTCTTTTTGCTGATCCGGCTTTTGCGTCTAACACTGTGACTGCGATTAATATCCCGGATTCTCTTACAGACGACGATGTTCGTGGCCGGATGAAGAGGGATTTTGGTATTCTTCTTGCTGGTGGTCAGGATCATGTTAAGGGCAAGATCTTCCGGATAGGGCATATGGGAAATGTCGGCCAGGAGGATCTGCTTGAGGTGTTGTCTGCTTTGGAGATGTGTCTTGATAAAAGTGGTTTTAGCTTTAAGACGGGCAGTGGTGTGTCTGCGGCTGAGGATGTGTTTTCAGAAAAATAGTGGCTTTTTTTTATTTTTTGTCTTTTTTGTAGACGCCTTCCAGGACATATGTCTCTATGGCTTGCATGGACTCGAGGATGCTCTTGTTGCTGTTTGTTAAGTCGTAGATCTCTTGGTTTATTTCCATCATTCTTTTGCTTACGAGCCAGTGGTGGAAGAAGATGCCTACAAGTAGTATGTAGATCCCCGCCAGTGCTAAGAGCATCTCCCATTCCATCATCTTGTCCTACCCGTATGTAGTTTTGATGGTGGCGCCATATAAAAGTTTTCAAAAAAAAGAGCGAGAATGGGGTGTTTTGTGTTTTTTTATGCCAGTGCTTTTATGATCTGTTTTGTGCTGATGATGTTTTTGTCTAGGCCGAGTTTTTTGGGTTCTATCTCGAGTGCTAGTCCTATTAGCTGTGTGAAATATAACACGGGTAGTCCGTATTTGTTGTGGTAGTGTTTTTCTATCATGGGTTGTTTTGCGTCTACGTTCATCTGGCAGAGTGGGCAGTTTACGAGTACAAGATCTGCTCCTCTGTCTTTGGCTGTTTTTAGTATGTTGTTTGTGAGATCCAGTGCTAGGTCTTCTCTTGTTAGTAGTACTGGTCCTCCGCAGCATCTTGTCTTATAGTCTCTGAATGGCACGGTCTCTGCTCCGAGTGCTGTGATGATGTTGTCCATGCTCATGGGGTCCTCTGGGTTTTCGAATTGCGCTATATCTGGTGGTTTGACTACTAGGCATCCGTAGTATGGCGCTATCTTTAGTCCTTCGAGCTTCTTTGTCGCTTTTTCAGCTATTTTGTCTATGCCGTAGTCGTTTACCATTACATCCAGCAGGTGTTTTGCTTTGATGGTTCCTTTGTATGTCTCTCCTGTTTCTTTTAGGACTTTGTTTACTTTTGTCATAAGCTCTGGGTCGTCTCGTACTGCTTTGTTTACTTTGAGTAGGTTATGACTGCATGCGCTGCATGGTGCGACTACGTCTAGTTTCATCTTTTCTGCGATTGCGAGGTTTCTTGCGGGCAGTGCGTATGAGACTATGTTATTATAAGAGTACGCTGCGCTTGCTCCGCAGCAGTTCCAGTCCGGTATGTCTACAAGCTCTATTCCTAGCGCTTCACATACTGCCCGTGTGCTCATGTCGTAGTCGATGGCGCTGCTGATGAGTGTGCATCCTGGGTAGTATGCGTATTTCATCCTGTTTCCTCCATCTTGAGGCTTGCCTCGTAGATCTTCTGTATCTTGTCTATGTTTTTGACTTTGTGCGGCATTAATGTGAGTTTTCCGTGTGTGAACATCGCCAATCCCATGGGTGCGTCTTTTATCATGGTTTTGATCATCGCTAGGGGGTTGTCGCTTCCTTTAATGTCGAACATGATGGATCGTATCATCTCTGGCAGTAGTCCGTATCGTTTGAGTTCTTCGTTGAACTCTTTGTAGAATACCATTCCTTTTGGATATCCGGGTTTTATGTTGTCTCTTATGGCTATGCTTTTTAGTGCTCCCATGATCTCAGGTATCCTGACTCCTCTGGGACATCTTGTGATGCATGTGTTGCAGGATGCGCATGTCCATATGGTTGTGCTTTGCAGTACCTCATCTCTCATGCCTAGCTGTATCATTCTCATTATGGTCCTGGGCGGGTAGTCCATGGCGTGTTGTGTGGGGCATCCGCCTGTGCATGTCCCGCATTGGAAGCAGCTTCGTACATTCTCCCCCCCCGCTCTTGTTATCTCATCCATGAATCCCGGGTCACATTCGTCGAGTTTTATTATCTTGGTTTCAGCTGGCATTGTTTTTGTCCTCAGAAAAGGGTTTTGTTCTGTAACGTTATATAGGCTTTATATAAATCTTTTTTTGGTGGTATTCTGTTTTTAGTCGTTATTTCTCTCTGTATTTGTTTGCCCGGTGCTTCGAAGACCTGTTTGAAACGATGATAACAGGAGCAAGGCACTTATGTATTTGGGTACACTGCTCTGTATGGGTCCCTGCATGAGGACGCATAGATTGCACTTTACTGTGATTGTATGGCCAACCCCAGAGCAGAACAAAAGTTTTTGGTTCGTTGGATATAAATCGCCCCTTCCTCGAGGGTTCCTCACATGAGCGTATTTGACCGAAAGTCATTGCTATGAACGTGAGAGTTAGTGAGTAGGGTACACAACGAACCACCCTTTTTATCTCTTTTTTTTATTAGATAAAAAGAGGGAGATTATATCTACTAGTTGCTTAAGTCTCTTATTTTTCTAAGTTTTGTTTTAAGCGTTTCTTTTTCTTTTTCGCTGAGGTCTGATTTGTTGAGCATCTTGGAGAAGTCCTCGTATTCTTCCTGTGTGACGATGCCGTCCTCCATGATCTTGTCTATCTCTTTTTTTAGGTCCATGCCTGAGATTTTGCCTTCAGCTTTGTTGATGTCTTCTATATATTCATCGATGTACTCTCCCAATACTGTTCCGGTTATTTTGTCTTCCTCTTTCCATTTTTTGAAAAGATCGTTTAGTTCTGTCTTCTCTTTTTTTCCCATATCTTTGGATTTTCCGAGTATGTTCTGGAGGGTCTTGTATTCGGTTTCGTTTATCTCTCCGTCCTCTAGCATTTTATGGACCTCGTCTTTGAGGCCTGTTGGGACTTTTCCGAACCTCTCCTCCATTATCCTCTCTCTTATCTCGCCTAGGTAGTTGTCGATTCTTTTGTCCAGGATGTTGTAGCTTTCCTCGTTGATCCTGCCTTTTTTTAGCTGTTCCAGGACGATCTCTCTGTGCCTGTATAGTTCTGCTTCACATCTTCGGCTGTTCATCTTGAAGGATTCATATGTCTTGTCTACGTCGTCTAGGAGTTTTTTTATCCGTCTCCTCTTTCTGTTGCTTAACAGTCCGCCGATTATAGCACCAATTATTGCGAGGATTACTCCGATTTGTTCCCAGTTGATCTCTTCTTCTCCTTTGTCTTCTGCTACGAGGGGGTTTGGATCCATGGAGTCCCATAGGCCGTCTCCGTCTGTGTCCTTTGAGTAGGGGTTTGTCCCGGCTCTTCTCTCCTGGTCGTTGGTCCATCCGTCTCCGTCGCTGTCCTCTTCTCCTTCTGGTTTGGGTGTTTGTTGTGTTGTCTGTTGTTGTGTGGTTGGTGCCGATGTTTGTATTGGTGCTGTGGTTGCTGTTCCTGTGGTGGGTGCTTGTGTTGTTGTCGGAGGTAGTGTGGTTTTGGGTTCTTCTAGGAATCTGGTGGTTGTTGTTACGCCCTCCATGTTTATGGTAATCATGTCCATGGTTTGTGGGTGGAAAGCTAGTGTCTCTTTTGATTGTACTTTGATAGTTCCAATATCTGTTGTCTTTTCAACATTTGTCTCTATGATGGTGTTTTCTTCTTCTTGTGCGCTTCCGACGCCTATCCATAGTGATGGTATGTAGGTTGCTTTTTCTTGTAATGGGGTTATTTGTAGCTGGACTTTGAAGGTGTATTCTTTTCCTTCTTCTGCTCCTTTTACAAAGTATATTATCCCCATTTCTTCTGTTCTTTCGTAGTATTCTTGTGAGGTCGATATGACTTCGACATCTGCTATTCCCTCATATTCGTATCTGTCTTGATTTGTCATGATGTTTATACGTATTCCATCGATGTCTTTCTCGGGTGTTACTGTTACGGTTACTAGCTGATACCCTGTTGTTTCGAAGTATGTTATGTCGATGTCTCTTTTGATTGTGATGGGTACGTAGGTTTTCTCTTTGGTGGCTGTCATGATGTTCATTTCTGCCACTTGGTTTGGGGGAATGTCGTGCCATACTGCTATGTATGGGTCTTTTGATTCTAAAGTCCCTCTCCTTGTCTCGACTCTTTTGATGATGTCTGGTTGTTTGGGTTCGAATGTCATTCTTATTTCTTTGATGCTTTCTCTTGATTCGTCTGGCCAGTTTGAGACTCTAAAGCCATATTCTTTCACTAAGCTGTATTCGCCTGCTTTGAAGGTGTTTGTGTTGATGCGGACACGGTTTTGGATGTCTACTTCGAATCCTACCTCGTTTTTTTCTGATGCATATGCTGTGCTTGTGGCTAGGATTGCTATGGTTAGTATGAGTATTAGGATGTGTCGTTTTTTCATCATTTTTTTTGTCCTTGTTTTTTTAATGGTTTTTTTGGTTTATGTATTCTTATATTATTAAAGTTATTTAAAAAATATTTTGTAAACGTAGGTGAGTCTTCAGGTTGGGGATTTGATAATAAGTTTCAGTAATTCGCAATCGGTTGACAAATTGTAGCACGGTTATTTATATACTACTCCTTTGGGTGTTGTGTTGAAAATACGGTTGTTGAAAGGGGGTTGGTACTAAGGTTTTATCCTCAATTTACCCTTTTTGTGTCATATATGTAAACCCAATCTATATCCTTTCAAATAATAAAATTAACAATTAGGCAGGCTAACTTTGAGGGAGCTAGGGTTACCATGAGTTTTTGCAACCCTAAGGTCATAATTAGCCTGCCCATCCATTTTATCTTGTTCAACTGGATATATTATCTGGATATATTTTATATACAAATATATAAAAATAGTTCCAGAAGGCTGTGTTAAGTTTGCGTCACCTTTAGGAAGGGTGTTAAATAGCCGTCACCTAGAAAACTTCTATATAAAAGTTACCCTCCGAGGATAGTGTTAACTTATTGTGTATTGGGGGATTCTGTTAAGTTTAGGGGTATTTGCTCGAGAGAGGGGTTTTAACATGTTTATTTATATTAATAATCATAGTATACCTGAATGTTATGGTAATAGCAGAGTTAATCAGGGCTATAACAGAATTTATAGACAGAGTTTCAAAGTTGGAGGATGACAAAGTTATGAGAGCTTTGTATCTACTAGGTTCTATTTTATCCCCTCCAGCACTTGTTTTTTTTTATTTAAAAAATTTCCAGAAGAAATTGCTAACGAATTTAATACTCTATTAGATAGCGTCTTTTCACTTGCTGAAAATACGATTAGAGAGTCTGCAACAAGTAGTGAGAAAGCATTGTCTTCTTTTGCTGAGACACAATTAGAAAACAAATCAATGATAGAAAAACTTGAAGAAAGTAAAAAAATATATTTAAAAAATGTTTCGCTTGATTTTCTTATCAGATTTTTTATTATATTTATTATCTTAATTCCTATTCATTTATTTGTAATATCTATCTCTTTTAATATATTCATTTTTTCATTATCTTTAATGTTTATTATTTTATTATTGTTAGAAACTACATACAAAAAATCTAAATTAAATAAGTTTTTAAAAAAAATAGTTACTTCGTATGAGGGATTTGAAGAGTCACATATACTAACAGAAAACATCTCTAAAATGTTTAAAGAATTTGTAGAAGAAGGAGATCAATTATTGTCGTCAGATTCTCAACTTAAAACTTAGTTCTCCAGTATGCTTATATCGTCTATTTGTTATCGGAGTTTTTGACTTTCTCTTTCTATCTCTACTCTTGAGTATTTTGAAAAGACACCATTACCACGATGATAATACACTCATGCCATCTCAGCAGGTGTAAGGCCATTTCTCATTTTATCTTTAAAATCAATATCATCAAATGAAAACAAACCCTTATTACCAACCACACCCAAAACAGATCCAAATCTGAGGTGACAACATTGGAACTAGATATTACACCCAAACTAAAAGAGAAATACCCTGACATGAAAGTCCTTGTAAAAACTATTGAAGACGTAGAGATAAAGAGAGAAGACAAAGCTCTTGAGGAGTTTAAAAAAGAGATAACAACAAAGATCAAAGAAGGATATGATATAGAATCTTTAAAAGACGACCAAACCGTCAGGCGCTACAGGGACTTCTTCTGGAGAATAGGAATAGATCCTACAAAGATAAGGCCAGCCTCAGAGGCTTTGATAAGACGTATTGTAGCAGAAAAACCCCTCTACAAGATAAACACACTCGTTGACGCATACAACCTCGCATCCATCAAAACAGGCATACCACTTGCGGCGTTCGACGACAAGATGCTAGAGGGTGAGCTTTTAATGAGACAAGCAAAAGAAGGAGAGGAATTCCCGGGAATAGGCATGAAAGAGTCAAAGATATTGAAAGGAACCGAGGTCGTCATAAGCGACCAAGAAAAACTCGTAGCAATCTATCCCTACCGGGACGCAGACAGCACAAAGATAAACATGAACACCAAAAATGTAAAACTCCTAATATGCGGTGTGCCGGGAATAGAGATGGACCATCTAAAAAAGGCAGAAGACACAGCAGTAGAGTATATCACAAAGTTCTGTAAAGAAAAATAAGACAGTGATAAAAAAAATGAAAAAAATAATCATACTAATAATACTAACCGTTTTACTCCTCGGATGCATAGGAGTCAATGGCAAGGACGACCCAACACTATTCAAAGGAATCACCACAGCAGAGATACCCGGCGCATGCCTAGAATACCGCGACGACGTATGCGGATTATTCGACTGCACAGTAGACAGATGCTGGTGCAACGACCAAACACCAGAAGGAGCAATACTAAGCCAAAGATCAGGAATTACAGTACAAACAGAAGCAGAAGCTATAGCAATCGTAGAACAATTCACAAAAGAAAACACAGAATACCAAGAATACGCAAACGTAAAAAGAGCAGTAAAGCTCAACAACATCTACTTCAACGTATTCGCAGAAGACAAAAACCAAGACGAAAAAGTCTTCACAGTCGCAGCAGACGGAACAATCATCCTTACAATGTGCGGAGTATAAAACAACCCCCTATATTTCTAAAGCTACCACGCAGGAGAACACCTAACACCATGCTCACGACACAAAGACAAAATATCAGACCTAACCCCCTCAAAATACCCCCGATCAACACCTCCATATTTTTCCAAAAGCTCAGGATAAAACTCAGAATAAAACGCCCGCAACTTCACATCTAGACCAGGCTTCATATTAAGCCGATCAACAAACACAACATCCACACCAGCCCTAGAAACACCCTTTATAAGACATTCTAAACTATCACCCATGTTTGTGATATATGGCATGATAGGACCGATAAAAACCCAAGTCCTAACACCAGCCTCACCAATCTCACAAAGAGCAGAAAGACGCTCACCAACAGACGACGCAAACGGCTCATACCGCATGCATGCTTCATCATCAAACCCAGTGATCGTAAAACCCACATCCACAGAAGAGAAACGAGAGAGAAGATCAAGATCCCTCAAAACCAAGCTAGACTTCGTCTGAACACTAACAGGAAAATCACGCCTTAAAAGCTGCTCCAAACAAAGCCTCGTAACCTCATACCGCTTCTCCAAAGGCTGATAAGGATCAGTAACAGTAGAAACACCCACCACCCCCTTCTTCTTTTTCTTAAGCTCACGAGAAAGAACTGTGGGCATGTTAACCTTCACATCCACAAAACCACCCCACAGACGACTCTCACGCAAAACAGAAGGCGCATAACAATACACACAACCATGCTGACAACCACGATAAGGATTAAGAGCATAATCTAAATCAGGAAGCCTAGAAAAGCTAAGAGCACTACGACAAAAAACCTCAGAAACCTTCATCCCCCAATCATCCCCTCATAAATTCATCAAGACGACGCTGGTAGAGGAAGTCCTTCAACAACTTACTGTTCAAGATCCATCTCTCACGAGGAATATCAAGCCTTGAAAAAACATAATCCAAAGCACTAGAAAGAGTGTCAAACCGATTAGCCTTACCACGAAGAGCATTCCTCACATTCTCACGAACATTCCACACACCCACAGGCATAATATAACCCGGATGCGCCTCACGAAGAATCAAAGTCGCAGCCTGACGCCTCTCACCAATAAGCTTCTCAGTGACAGCCAAACGAGCAGCATAATAACACCCACCAATCTCAGCATACTTACTACGACCCTCAAAACCCTCACTGCTAGAATAAACAAAGATCCGGCTCCCACGAGGATTCCAGACAGTATTCGGATACCAAGCCTCAACAAGCTCATAACACCAAGAAGATGGAATCTGCAAAACCAAGAAGCGATTATCAAGCCTCCAAGACTCATACACCCGATAATCGCTAATCAAAGGAAAATCCTTCACCTTCTCACGAAGATCCTTACTGATAGTATCATCCACGGCAGTGATACTCCACCTGGTAGGCACAAACCTCCGATTCTTACCAATCCCAAAAGCACCCACACTAAAAGACCTCTGAATCTGAGACACCAAAGCACCACCCTTATGAAGCTCGATAACCGCCTCAGAGGCAAGAAGATCAGTATCATCATAGGCACGGTCAATCTTCCGATCAACCTTAAGATTGCCCAAATCAAACCTCTCAAGTGGAGCAGAAGGACCGAAAGGCTGGACTTCATCGTCCAAGACAAGACGACCAGAGGGTTTTTTAGAAAACAAAGCCTCAGAATCCACAGGACCATGAGCCATAGCAAGCTCACGAGTAGCATCCACAATCCGACCCCCATCCTCAACATTATGCACATCAACCAAGTGCTTACCACGCACAAGCTGAGAACGAAAAGAAACAATATCCCGGATGCTCTTATCAAGCCACAACTCAGGCATATCCAACATAGAAGTATCACCCAAGATAGGCGGGATAAGAGGCCCCACATACACCTTAGGATAACCCATACGACCGATAAACACACTCGGAGGAGAAGAACCATCCAACCGCAGATCATCAATCAAAGGACGGGCTTTCATATCATAATAATACTTCACAAGAATCGGACAACTCGACTTACCACAAAGCATCCGAGAACCCTTACAAACTACACAAAGAGACTCCCGCCCCCTCCCTTGTAAGCCATCAGCACTAAACGGACCATCCATACAAAACACTATAGTAATCACACAATATTAATCCTTTCAAAAAAGATTGTCCAAGCAACAAAAAACTAATCACCAAAAAAACCCAAGAAAGGATAAACCCCCCCACCATACTTCACCAATTGTGGGGATGTTAACCACAAAAGCCAGTTATCATCCCATAAACGGTTTATCTCCACACACCCATCTCTTGTAGAAAAGCCTTTACAGCATTGGTCACATCCTTTGCAACAGTAATAGCTCTTCCAACAACCAAGATCTCAGCACCCGAGGCCATTGCCTCCTTAACCTTCGGCACCTTGATGCCGCCCGCGACTGCAACCAGACCGCCGATAGTTTCCTTTATCTCAGGAATATTATCCCACTGATAACCCGCCCCAGTAAGCTCCAAGTCAATAGCACGGTGAAGCTCCACTATATCAGGCTTAACACTTAACTGGTTTAATACTTCAAGGGGATCGGGAAGATTAATGGTGTCAAGAAGAGGGATTACACCCATACTATGGCACTCTTCGATAAACTCCTCCTGGGTCTCAATGGGGGCCAGCCCTGAAAAGGCCGCTACATCGGCTGTGGCATCTCCTGCCATCCTAGCCTCCCTTTTTCCAGAACTAAGGGTCTTAAGATCTGCCAGAACCACCGACTCAGGCTTTAATTGATGGATCTTCTCAACTACACTCACACCATACCTCTTGATCAACGGAGTCCCAGCCTCAATAACCACAGCCTCATGATCCGGCAAGGCTCTGATGATACCCTCAACCCTCCTCCAATCGGGAATATCAAAGGCAACTTCAAGATAAGGGGGATTTTTCAGTTTATCATTTAGCACAGACATTTTCTTCATCCTCATTAGAAATCGGTCATGACCCTGAACTGATCGACCTCATAGATCCCAAGCTCCTGGAGATAAGCACTAGCGGTGCCAGTTATGTCATTGGCACAGGTGATAGCGTCAGTGATCATTAAGATATCAGCACCTGAATAAATGGTCTCCTTTGCCTTAGACACATCAATATCTTTGGCCACGGCAATGAGAGCGCCACCGCTCGCCTTTTTGATCTTATTTGTCATCCCCTTATCAACGACATCCTGAAGCTCAACAATATCGGGGTTTACACTTAACTGATTAATCACCTTCAAGGGATTTTTCACGTTTATAGTGTCCATATATGCCAAGATACCCACCTTGTGGGCCTCCTCAATAAACCTCTCCTGAGTACTGAGGGTCGCCAGCCCAGAGAAGGTTACAGCATCAGCTGTGGCATCTCCTGCCATCCTAGCCTCCAAGTTCCCAGTATCAAGGGTCTTCATATCAGCGATAAGTACAGATTCAGGCCTTAACTGATGAATCTTCTGACAGACCTCTACTCCGTACTTCTTGATGAGTGGAGCACCAACTTTAATTATTATTCCATCCTTCCTCGGAAGAGCCATAAGGATACCCTCAATCCTCCTCCAGTCATCAAATTCCAGTTCAATACCAATATATGGCGGTTGCTCCAAATTATTTATCCTAAACCCTATCATATCATGGGCAGACTTAGGCTTCTCCTCCAACACCACATCAATATCCGGAAAGCCCGCCATAGCCCTTTTAATGGCAAGTTTGGTAGCAGCATAATTGTACCTATACACCCTCTGATAGTCTTTTCCACGGGGATGTATGAACACAGAAATCACAATAGCCAAATCCTCAACTGCATCCAAAGGAATAATTCCCTCATCAACTGTATCAGCAATTGCTTTTGATATGGCACTCTGAGCTGGTCCAAAAATCAACTCAGCACCCTCCAGATTCCGCAGGGTCACCTTAGGCACAATAAGTGCTGCAGGCTTAACTGGCAGATTAGGTCTTAACAAAGCCATAATGGGGGTGTGCCCCTGCCTTGGCTGAGCCAATGAACTGGCAAAAGCCTGACCCACTGGGCCATATTTACTGCCAATTATCAGATCTATATGAGCGATTTCCGGGGCTTCTCCAACAAGGGCTTCCCCTATTAGAAACCCAGTATCAGTCATAGTGGCCAACTCTATACTCGTAATCGTTGTTTATTGCAAATTCAACGAGTTCACTCTTCTCATGCCATATCGTTATATGGATGGATCCGGATTTATTATCCAAACCCATTACCTCTCTTGCAAAAGAAGGAAAATCGGGAGGCAGTGTTTTTTTATTTCTGATAAGATAATTTAGATAATCATTAAGGAATTGTATCCTTCCTTCGTCGCCCTTATCCTTTAATTTTAGCTTCAGTTTTTTATGAAACACTGTTACCTGTTCTTTGGAGGTTTTGGATGGAGTAGGGGGGACTTCGTTTTCAATGTCCCTAGGCAAATCTTCCTTAAAAAATTCTATCTCTTTTAGGTATTTCATTGTCTCCTTAGCTTTAACAGCGTTTTTTCTCGCTCGGTGCAGCAATCTAGAAAATTCAGGCTGGCTCATCTGCATTTTATCTGCCAGTTCTGATTGAGTAATTCCCTTAGAATCCAAATCTATTTTTAATACTTGCGCCTGTTTATCTGTCAGTATTCCTTGTGTATTTTTTTTCATCGTATCCCTCTGTTTATTACATAATATTGTAATCTCATAATCTTTATACCTATATCTAAAGTATATTTATATGTTTTATGGTTAGATTCCGATAGAAATCGCGGAAAACAATCCTAAAAAAAACAAAGAATTTAAAGTTATTTATTTAGCTACCTTTGGTTCCAGTAATTCCAATGCAAACACCCGCCTCCGGAACGCAGTGGAAACTATATTACATGTTTTGATTATAATTTTCAATTCATTAAGCAACAAATTAAATACTTTCACCCTCTACCAGTTGCTTATTTTATATGGAAGATGATGGTTAGAAATAAACTACTGCTACATTAGTACTTAGGCAAGTTTAATAAATACCGAGCCATTTACTAATTATAATAGATGATTATGAACATAATAAAAGCGCAAGAAAGTGAAGACTGCACCCAAGATGAACAGTACTATAATGATTCAAATAAGGGGGGCAGGTTCCAATCCACATTGACGGTAGCTGGTGGAGAGTGACGGCTATGAGCATCTCGCAGACCCGGAGAAATGGCAACTTCATTGACATTGCCACGGCTTTTGTCATAGGAAGCCTAGGTTTTTTCATCAACGCCATGTACTTTACCTTCGAGTATTTTGAGAGAACTGGCAACGTCTTTATCAGGATCTGGGCCGAACCAGTGGTGCACTCCCTCGTGATAGCGACAATACCACTCTACCTGATCATAGGCTACCTATACCTACGGGAGAAGAGGAATATAAGAGAACTAGAAGCTTCCAACAAGATGAAAGATCTCTTCACCGATATCCTCCGACATGACCTATCGAACCCTGCATGGGTAATACAAAATAAAACAAAACCCATGCTCGAAGATCCAAGTGCTGATGCAAACAAACATCAAAAGATAATAGAGAGGAATGTCAATAAACAGATAGAGATGATAGGTAGCGCAAGCAAGCTCTCCAAGCTTGAATCTACCAAGGAACTGGAGAATGAGAGTCTAGATCTGAGGTGGGTGATTAACAATGTGGTTAAGGATACCAAGCTCCTTTTTAAAGAAGCCGACATGCATGTGGATAACAGAGTTATAGAGAGCATAGAGATAAAGGCCAACCCTATGATAGAGGATGTCTTCTTCAACCTCATGTCTAACACAACCAAGTATGCTGCCGAAGGTAAAAAGGTGATCATAGAGGCCCTTGAGGAGGGTAAAAGCTACAAAGTTGCGGTTAAGGACTTCGGGCCAGGGATACCTGATAAGTACAAGAAGGACATATTCACGCGTTTCAAGAGGATGGAGAAAGGTGGGACCAAGGGGACTGGCCTTGGACTTGCCATCGTGCAGAGGATCGTGGCCTTACACAATGGCAGAGTTTGGGTTGAAGACAACGCCCCTAGAGGTAGTATCTTCTATGTGAAGTTACCTAAGACTGCATGAAACAAAACACTACATAAACTGTTTTACTTCAGCTTAACAGCCGTACCATACACCAAAAGCTCAGAAGCAGCCTGGGTTATATGCGAAGTAACAAACCGCACATTCACCACAGCATCAGCACTCAGACGCTCAGCATCCGCAACCATCCTATTAAGCGACTGCTCACGAGCATCCTCAAGCATCTCCGTATATTCCTTAACCTCTCCACCCACAATATTTCTAAGACCCGCTATTATGTCCTTACCAAACCACTTAGCCCTAACAGTGCTTCCCCTAACAAGACCCAAAGCCTCAACTGTTTCCCTGCCCGGTATAGTTTCAGTATTTACGATCAACACCTTCATCATCCTCCACAGATTGTTCCTTTATCAAGGTTATAAACAACAAAACAACGCCAAAAAACACGGCCAATAGACCTAGCCTAATAGGCAAAGGAGTCCCAGGCGCCTCAAGCATCTTCACAGCGCCAAATCCTAAAAGCACTAACAACCCGCTCAAAAACAGGAAAAGACCGACATCCCTAAGCGTAGGCAAAACAATTCACCACTAATAGATATTAACACACAACTATATGTTAAAAGTTTTCATAACCTTTTTTAATCAAAAATAAGATGATAATAATAAGGGATAAAACATGAACGAAAACACAACACCCAAATTCGGAGTCGAACTTGATCTGGAACAAATAGACAAAGAACACGGGCTAGTCATTGAAGATTCCATGGCAACAACCATGACAGAATACGACTACGAGACCATGGAACCAATGGGAGAAACCTATGAGATGGGTGCCACCCTCTCATTCAAGATCAGAGGAGATATCAACAAGCTGGGTATAGACCTGCCAAATCTAATTGTACTATACAAAAAAGCAAAGACAAAAGGGATCGAGATCAAGCTCGGAGACCAATACCACCACCAGGTAAAGGCTGGAGAAAACATCATGGCACAAAACCTCGGATTCAACATCCTCGATTATGTAAGAGAATGCATCAAAAAAGAGAAAGAACAGACAGACTATATGTTCGGCTAGAATAGATAAGAAGGGAACCAAAAAAAATGACAGAGGAAAAGAAATCTAAGTTCGTTTTTGAATGCCAAAAAACAGCTAGATGCTGTGAACTAAGACATAACATAGAAGTTTTCATAGAAGACATAGATAGATGGGCAAAAGAGGGAACATACACAAAAGCAGTCACAGAGCTTCAGATAACCACCCTGCCAAACGGCATGCCCACAGGCATATCCATAAAAAAGAAAGAGATCGATGGCAAAGCCATATGCACCTTCCTAGTTGACAAGAACTGCACTATCTACAATAGCAGACCCCTCTCATGCGTCGCATATCCACTTGGATACAACGGCGAAAACTATGTCTTAATAGACAAAGAATGCCCAGGCTTAAACAAAGGCACAATGAAAAAAGAGCAACTAATCGAGATGAGAGATACAGCAAAAAAGGTGCACGAAGCAAGACTACAGATGATAAGAGTCCTACCTATTATCCATGCCGAAGTCGTAAAGATGATGGTGGAAGCATCAGAGAAGGTGATGGATGATCTAAACGAAGAAGAAAAACAAGACATCCAGAAGATCCTTAGCAAAAAAGAGGAAAAGAAAGAGGAGAAAAAACCTGAGAAAAAGAAGCCAAAAAAGAAGAATAAAAAGAAAGGAAAGGGCAAAAAATAGTCTATTATAACATCAACGCAGTAGGGTCAAATATCAAAGACACAGTGTCAACAAGAATTATACCGATCGTTACACCAAGAAAGATAATAAGATAAGATGACACGCATAATCGGGCTAGCAGGAAAGGGGGGAACAGGAAAAACAACAACTACAGCGCTAATCCTAAAAGCTCTAATCGATAGAGGGGAAAAAGACATACTCATAATGGACGCCGATCCAAACGAATGCCTTGCAGACGTTCTGGAAGTAGAAGAGTATACTAGGCTCTCTGACATGGTTAACAGCTATGCAGGCAAGACCATCAATCCAATGGATTTTGAGATGAAGTTCAAGTCCATGCTGATGGAAAACGAACAGGACAACTTCGACTTCATAGTCATGGGCAGGGGAGACGGTAAAGGATGCTACTGCCTTATCAACAATCTGCTAAAAAACTCTTTTGAAAAGAGTGTCTTGGGAGGAGGATTCGCATACAACCATGTCATCATGGACTGCGAGGCAGGCATAGAGCACATCTCCAGAAAGACATCATCATCAATAAAGGACCTTATCATACTAACCGATGCCAGCAAGATGGGGCTTGAGACAATCCAGCGGGTAAAAAATGTCTCAGACGAAGTTGATGCAGAGGTTGAAAACTTCTATGTCATTGCAAACAAGGTTCAAGATGAAAAAATTAGCAATAAGATAGCTGATAAAGCCAAAGAACTGGGCATGACATACTTAGGCAATGTCCCGTTTGATCCATCAGTTGAGGAATACAATTTTGAGGGCAAAACTTTGCTTAAACTACCGCCAGACTCAATAGCGCTGAAAAAAGTCGGGGAGATGCTGGACACGATATTAAGCAACTAAAGTCAACAAAATAATAAGAATAATATAGAGACATCTGCACACTTTATTCATTTTTTTCTATCCAAGTTTTCCTACTTCCCTAACAACCTTATCAAACCAGACAGTCCCAAGATAACGATTAACACTCCACCTCCCCTGGGATAAGAAATTTCTAAAAAGCTTAAAAAAAGCATAGAACCAGAAAAAGAGCATAACCCCAAAAGAATGTCTCTTACCATCCAAGCTAGCTATATATTTGTCGTCCTCAACGTCATTATCAATAAACATAACCCTACCAATTACATCAACATCGATTTCACAGCCCATATCAAGCCTATCACCAAGGACTATGATATCAAGAGGAGAACCATCCAAGCCCGTAGTCCCTTTTATATATCCATAGTTAAAGGGTGTAGGGATGGGGGACAAAAAAGCCCGCTTAAACCTACCACCAACCTCCTCCATCTTAATAAAGCTCCACTTCGGCGTCTCAATAACCACGCGCATAAAAAGAGAATAACTAATCGACCATTAAATGATTTGCTATAAAGACCTCAACGCGTACTCAAACTAAAATCGCCCTTGTCATTTTTAGAGATAGAGACGATCTTCCCCAACCGAAGCTTGACCAACCCACTCACATCAAGATAATAGTGCTCATGCGGCTTATCAGGACCAACACTCTGACAGGGCACACTGACTATCTCAACATAATAGTCTCTCCCACAGTAGGGAAATTCTTCAGCATATTTTTGGCAACGAGCACAGAGCCCATGCCAGCCTCTTCCCTTGAGATCCTTCTTCTATAATTCATCAAAACACCAATATGTAGCCATGTTTAATATAAATTACTACTCCCACTATCCTTGAAACCACCCCACGATTGTCACAAAAAAACATAGTATATCTTAG
>SDBV01003551.1_pt1 | contig 22924 bp, 28 predicted proteins | sample 2277081 | NCBI WGS metagenome assembly SDBV01 (sample SAMN10402039, study PRJNA504765) | marine sediment metagenome | isolation source: marine sediment core GS10_PC15, 223 cmbsf | place: Arctic Ocean: Southern Knipovich Ridge | collected 2010 | reverse complement strand
TACTCTATTAAATTAGAAGATCCTTGTGGTTCGGGAGATGCTTTTTCTGCAGGATTTATTCATAGTATTTTAAACGGTAAATCCTTATTTGAATCATGCCGCTTGGGCAATGCTCTGGGTTCATTAGTTGCTAGCCAGAAAGGAGCAACACAATTAATTACAATTTCTGAAATTGAGAACTTTATCAAGACAAGGGAATTCGCAAAAATGGATCCTGTATTTAAAAAGTTTTTTAAAGTTAAAGAATAACATACAAAAAATCACTTATGTCAACTTATGACTGTATAAATATTTGGAGGTGTAAAAATAAGAAAGATTATTATTATTTTAATGATTTTAATTTGTAGTGTTAATGTTTTTAGTTACACAATGGAGTTTACAGGTTATGACTGGATTACATGGTCTGAGGAAGAAAAAGGTTTGATTATCGTTGGGTATTTTTTAGGAATTGCGACATTTGCAGAAAGCTTTAAGCAGACAGCAGAGGAAAGCTCAGCTGGAAGCTTTTCCGGAAAAGGCAGATCTGGTAAAAGAAATGTTTGCAGGTATGACTTTTGAAATTACAGCAGAAACGATTAAAGTAAATGCAATGGGTGAATCAGAAGAAATGCCTTACGCAGTTGTTTCATCTACATCAGATACTATAGATATCGAAGTAGACGGCGAAACAGAAACTATTAAAGTTGTTAATGATTCTCAGATTGAAATTACAATCGAAGGTCAGACTTTGGTTCTTAAAAGGCGATAATAGTTTAAAACAAATTAAAAAGATTGTTACAATAGAAAGAATAGTGTAATTTTATTTAAGAATATTTATTTTTTAATAAATATAGAGGCGTTAAATATGAAAAAAATTTTATTTTTTCTATTATTTCTAATTATATCACAATTCTCTTTTGCCCAGACCTTATCACTATACGGTGGAAATAATTATAATAATTTTATAGGGTACTTAAATGTTTCAAAATACGACTAATATTCTGTCTGGAATGAGTTTGGGAATTATGGTTCAAAGTTCAGTAATCTTTCTATATGGAATCAATTTGTAGACTATGGTTCACAATTTAGTAATCTCTATGCTATTAATAAGTTTGTCTCAAAATCCCCAGCAATTGTTTATATCATAGGCTATCCCTGGGCAAATATGAAAGTAGGAACTCCTACAGTAACAAAAGGAACTTTAAGAGGTTTTACGGAAAATAATATGTATCTTATTACAGATGCTGCTATAAATAGAGGAAACAGTGGAGGACCGTTAATTGATATAAACGGGAATGTGCTTGGTATAAATACTTTTATTATCCGTGAAAATGATATAGAAGGTGGCGGATTTGCTGTAAATATAAAATTAGTTATGGAACACGGAGATGCTTATGGATGGTAGTTTGTTAAACATTGATGGATATGAAATAATATCAAAAATAGGCCAGGGAGGAACATCTGAAGTTTTTCTTGCTGTTCAGAAATCTTTAAATAGGAAAGTTATTTTAAAGCGTATACTTAATGAAGATAAGAACATAGACAGATTAAAAAAAGAAGCTTTAATATTAGCCCAACTTAATCATAAGAATATAATAACTGTATATGATTTAATAGAATCCGAAGGAAACAGATTTATCGTTGAAGAGTATGTGCAGGGTGCTTCCCTGGATGAACTTATTAAAGAATATAAAAAGAATAATAAATATTTTAATCAAAATGAATTTTCAAATATTGCATTGCAGATTATAGCCGGGGTAAAAAAAGCACACGAAGCAGGTATAATACACAGAGATTTAAAGCCAAGTAATATTTTAATAGACAACAATAATAATGTTAAAATATGTGATTTTGGAATATCAAGTATTGAAGGAAACATAAATTATACAGCCCCTTTCCAATATATAATCCCTCGGATAGTTTATGTTTTCAAGAGTGATAATACTATGATAATAAGAGAAGATTTAAATGATAATGATCTATTTGAAGATAATGAAATACAGGAATATGAATATAAGTTTAAATGTAATAATAATACTGATGGATTCGAATTATTCTTTAAAGAAGGTGTTGAATATTGGAAACATGGATCATTATCTTATAATGAAAATATTTTCTGGTTAAAATCCTCTCATTCCGCATCCGGTTGGCAAATTAATTTGTTACAAGAAGATAATAATGGCAATCATACAAACATTGTTTTATATAAAAAATGATAGATTTTACTTATAATATTTTAACAATAAACTTCCCGTAATGAACCATCTGTCAATTAGTTAAGATATCTATATATCTGCACAGAAGATATGTTCTGTGCAGAATTTCGATAGGGGAGGCAACATGAATTTTTTCATACCATACACAAAAGATGAAATTGAAAGAGATGATGTTTATAATTCAATTGTTGAATATACAAAACAATCTACTGAATGGGATATAGATATATGAGTGCGTCAAGAAAAATAATTATAACTCTACATCTGGAACATTACTCTATTATTTCAATGTCATTCTTAACTAAAGCTAATCTTAATTCACTAAATAATTTATTATCGTTAACAAAGTTAACTATTGAATCTAAATCCAAAAAGATATATTTAAATCCTTGTTTTTTTTAATCTTTTGCCATCCAGTCATTTTGGGTTCAACAATATTTTTAATATAACCATTAAAAACAAGAATCCCAACTTTACAACTTATTTTCCCTTTATCAATAATTGCTTTAGGTGGTTCAATTTCAAATATTTCCTCCAGTTGAGGTTTAATTTCATTTCTCCATATATTTGTAGTAATATTCCCGATCTTTACTTGGTACATTTGTAGGGGATGTAAGAAACTATCTTGCACAAATAAAAGATGTCGCATAATTTTAATGAAAATAATACAATAATTTGAAGGAGATTTATTTTATGAAGAAATATATTATTTTATTTTTACTTATAACCTGTCTACTAAGTTATACATTTGGTGATGATAGAATATTGTTATCAAGTCTTACTTTTGAAGATCAAAACCTTGCAGATTTTGTGTATAATAGCGGATGTACTTATGCTGATGAGCTTATAGAGTTATTTGCGTATAATGAAAATATTAGCAATCTTAGCGGTATTGAAAATCTTACTTCTCTTACTTATTTATATCTTCACGATAATAATATAAGTGATATAAGTGCCTTATCAGGACTAACAAACCTTACTGAATTACACCTTGGTGATAACACCATAACAATAGGAGTTGCAACTCTTGTTACATTGGTAAATGCTTATTTTATTGATTTTCGTGGTAATTCTGGTATTCCGGCCGCAGACTTAGATACCCTGGAAACAGCACTTGGTGATGAAATAGTAATACGACCTGATGGAAGTTAAACAGTGTCGTTGACACTGATCATATTCGCTTACAATTATAACTATAAGAATAGGAAATTAAAAAAAAATCACGCACAAAAGATGCCTTCTGTGCGGATTATGAGTAGGGGAGAGGTAAACTCTTTATCCTGTCTTATTTCAATACAATCTAAGATTTAAAATATTCAAATCTCTGTAATATTTTTTAATCTTAAGCAATTAATAAGTAAATAAGTTGTACCCTAAAATCAGGATAAGTAGTTAAGCCTCCGATATTAAATATTGAGGAGGACAGAGATGTCAAAAACAAGAAGAGATTATGCAATAGAATTTAAAACGGAATCTGTTGAATACCTAATTCGGTCAGGAAAAACAGCAAGGAAAATTGCTGCAGAATTAGGTATTAGCAGTAATTGGTAAATCTTCTTCGCATAATATTTTTCTTTACATAAAAGCCAAAGACAGAATCCGTTCCTGTCCCAATGTAACATTTTCAATCTATTCTTTGGTTTATTACAGAATAAAAACAGACTCTTATCAAATGGATCATGTACCAGGATTGATAATCCGTTAATTTGTTTTCGCTTATCTGAATTACCTACACGAATATATATTTTTAATTCAAGATGTGGTTAATAACCCGCTTACAGCCTTTTACATCAACTGTTCATTATCTTTCCTTTGTGGTCTTCGTGAGCTCTGTGCGAAATTTATTAAACAACAAGAGTTATTAACATCTTCAGTTTAGCTCCATTTCATTTCCTTTACCTTCTTTGCGATCTTGAGCGAAGCGAGCGAGAAATTTTTTCAATAAGAGTTGTTAGCATCTTCAGTTTTAATAGTGACAGTGTCTAACTGTACTCTATCATTTTTTCAAGAGATACGCTTGCTCTTTTTATAACATCTTCATCCAGTACAATTTCTGTTTTATAATTTAAAAGAGCTTCATAAACATCATCTAATTTTGTTTTCTTCATATTGATGCACGTTCTTGGATTCCCGGCACTGTAGAATTCCTTATCCGGATTCTCATAAATAAGCCTCTTAATAAGGCCTTCTTCTGTTCCAATTAAGAATCTTTTACTTTTACTTTCTTTTGCAAGCCTTACCATTCCGGATGTACTTTCTACAAAATCAGCAAGGTCTATTATCTGCGGAGGGCATTCCGGGTGAACAACTAAAACAGCATCCGGCATATTCTCTTTTGCTTTTTTTACTTCGGCAGGGGAGAACTGATTGTGAACATAACAATATCCATCCCACAATATAATTTCTTTCTCTGTAAATCGTTGAACATAACTTCCAAGATTTTTATCAGGAACAAATATAATTTTTTTTGTTGGCAATTTGTTAACAATTTTAACAGCATTTGCAGATGTGCAGCATACATCACATTCCGCTTTTACTTCGGCAGTTGAATTTACATAACAGACTACCATTGCATCTGGATGCTTTTGTTTAAGGTTAATAACATCTTCAGGCGTAACCATATTAGCCATAGGACAACCGGCTTCAATTACCGGCAACAGAATAGTTTTTGTTGGGGAAAGTATCTTGGCTGTTTCTGCCATAAATTTTACACCACAAAAAACAATGGTATCAGATTCTGCAGTTGCAGCCTTTTTGGAAAGGTCTAATGAATCGCCGAGAAAATCAGCTACATGATGAATCTCTTCTTTCTGATAATTATGAACAAGTATTAAAGCACTTTTTTCTGTTTTTAATTTAAGTATGTTTTTTTGTAACTCTTTATAATTATTATTATCCATATATTTTATTACCTTTAAATATTATTTTTTACGAAATAGCTTAACAAATATTATCATAATGTCTAATAAATAATACAATTAAGGCTATTATTTAAATTTAATAATTCAAAATTTGACAAGGATTTACAAGATTAGTACGGATTAAATAAAAATTTATAATAATGGTACATTTAAATCTGTGGAAATCCTGTTATTCTTTGTCTGATTATTTAAACCCAAAAGATGCAGTATCCTAAAATAGTTTATAATAATCCATATTTCAAATTCCTGGTTTAATATTTATATTTGTAATATAAATATAAATCTATTTCCAGGCTATACAATTATAAGATATATTTATTAGTAGACAGAATATACATTATCGGAAGTTACATATATTAAGTATCCACTAAGAATATTCTGATAAAATACCCTCCTATACAGCTATAACTCATGAAGAACTTAATTTTGATAAGAACCATATAAGTAATATTGATGCAAATACTGCCGCGTATATATTTACATCATTAAAATCAGCAAGCCTGTTAAAAATATCAGAAAAAGACTGATATACAAATCCTCCTAAGAATGATCCTATGCATCCTACTACTAATGCACCAATAAATTTACCAGGTACATTTCTTTTTAAAATGTAAAAGATAAAAATAGCTGCTGCAAAACCTATGGTTAAATAAGTTAATGCAACTATAAAGAAATATGGTAAAGTCATAAAAACCTGCCTTAAATTTATTCTGTATATAAAATAGTTATATATTGAAGATATACAGCCTTGCTGTATAATTTTGTTGTTAGATCATATTTTCCATAACTGATAGCGTATAGTAATAGTGTTAGTGTATCACCATACGATAAAGTCTGAGTAATATCTGAAAGATCAGAATCCGTAGTAAGCATATCATTAAAGGGCTTGCATTTGTTATTATTTGGTCCACCAATATAAGTCGATTCTCTGTACAATTCAAAATGTGGAATTATTGGAATATCAAGGCCAGGAACTCCAGCAGGATCTGCATATAGGTAAGGATCATCAATATCAGAAAAATCAAGCGTTATTTCAGATTCAAATCCCCTATCAGCCAGTGGTACAAAAACTAAAGGCTTTGAATAATTGTTTATTGAATCTGTAGAAGACGATAATCTTTTAAAATTAGCTGCTGTAAGATCGTCATGAGTATCAAGATTTATTTCTAGATTGGTATCCGTTTCATGGTAAAATTTATAATAGAATTCTACTCCTCTAAAATATTCTTCATCATTATCATCTTTTATTTTAATCTGAAAATATTGACTACCAGGACTTCTTAACAAGAAATAAGGTGGATTAAGGTAGGGAATATTTTCCTCCAGTCCGCATGAAATAATGAAGCATGTTAGAAAAAAGACGGATAGTATTTTAAGATATAGACATTTCATAATAAAAAAAAATTAAGAATCTAATCCTTCGATAATATCTATTAATTCATAGATTAATACCGGTTTATTTTTACCTTTAACACGTATATTATCCATTTCCCTTGCAATAACTCTATCTTTAACAACGCCATAAGTAAATTCACTAATTATAATATTTGTCTTATACTGTTTATTTGTACCTTCTAAACGTGCTCCAAGGTTTACATTATCCCCCATTAAAGTGTAATTCATTCGTCCCTGAGAACCCATATTACCAACAGTCATTATACCCGAATTAAGTCCAATACCGATATCGAATCTCTTATCCGAAGGCCAATTTTTATTAAGTTCATCTAAAGCCTGCATTTGTTTTATTGCACATTTACATGCGAGAATAGCGTGTTCTTCCTGAGGTATCGGAGCACCCCAGAAACACATTATTTCATCTCCGACATATTTATCTAAAGTGCCATTATATTCCATAATTATATCTGTCATTACAGTTAAGTAATTATTAAGATGATCAACAAGAGCCTGAGGAGACATCCTTTCAGATAGAGTTGTAAAACCTCTTATGTCAGAGAATAATACAGTTAAGTCCTTGTCTACACCACCAAGCTCAGGGGGTGAAGTCATCATTTGTTCAACAACAGTCGGATTAACATACTTACCAAACATGTTCTTTATTCTCTTTTTATCTCTTTCCTCCGTCATAACTCTGTATGCAACTATACTTAAAAATGTAAGTATAGATGCAAAAAATGGAGCGGAAAAAGTAAGTATATAATTGAAAAAGTCAAAGATTATAACTACTGCTAAAAAGAATGCTGCTAATAGTAATATTGTTATTACTAAAGACCATATTGTTGACAATCTTGAGCTCATAAAACTTACTATCATAATTATTCCAAATAGAATTAAAGTACTTACCCACACCGGAGCAGAAATAAGAAACCTGTTCATTAAAATTGTATTCAACGCGTTTGCATTTATTTCAACACCGTACATAAGTCCAAATGGAGTTGGTTTTTCATCTTCTGCAAGGCCGGTGGCAAAAACACCCACCATCAGTATTTTGTTAGTTAAAATGAATGTTGGTTTCCAGGTTTCAGGATCTGGACCCGGATCATTTACATATTTGTTAAATTCCTCAATATTAAAGGTCTGATTGCTTTCACCTACTTCACTTCTTAGGCCAGCATAATTAATCAACATAGCGCCTTTGTTATCTATCGGAATAAATATATCATCAATTTTACTGAACTCAGGTTCGGAGACAAGTATTGATACAGGAATCCCCGCATTATTTTTTATTATATTACCATCCTGATCTTTTTGTATTTCATATACAGGTGAAGAAGTAAGAACCTTTGGTTCTATGAGCCTTATATATTCACCCATTCTTACTTCTACATCTAAAGTAGTCAATTTATAGTATTCCAGTGCAAGAGAAAGTGTTATAGCAGGAATAAAGTGATCTCTGTATTTAAATATTTCATAAAAGATTTCGGTATTTCCATCTCCATCTATATCTTTTTCCACTAAATTTCCATTTTTCTCAAGTTCGGATTCTAATTTAATAAGATATTCACTTGTTATAGGGTATTCTATACTTTTAATATTCCTGTTTTTATCAAACCATATTAACCTTTCAAAATTATTAACATCAAGCTCATATCCAACAACAAGGTCTGATAATTTTATTGTTTCCAGTTTTTCGCTTAATCTGGCAACCATTATCTGCCTTCTGTATATATTGTCTACATCTTTTAAATATGTTGCATTTCCATAACCTTTAACTACCTCTGAATACGGCTTTAATGGTGCTTCGAGACCTTTAAAAATAGGCATAGAAGTAATATCCCCTGAAATATTGGTAATTTCACCATATGTATCTTTAAGGATATTCTGCCTGCTAAATTGATCTTCTGATATATTTACAGATAATTCAGTACCAGATAAGAACACATCAAGAAAAACCTTTCCGTTTTCTTTAATACTTGCTATAAGCATTAAATCGTTTTCCGGCATCTTGGTGTCAGGTTCTATAAAATTTAAATCAAAGTATAATACTGCTTCTCTTTCGTATGGTCTCTGTCTTCGTGTAATGGTATTTATCATGCTTGCCTCTACTGAACGAGGAAAGGGCCAACTACCAAAACTATTTAAGCTCTCTTGATCTATACCAATAATCTGAATATCTTTTGAGGTAAAGGCATGTCTTATTGTGGTATCTTCATATGTTACTCCTTCACTTATTGCACTTTCGGAAGTGAAACCCTGTTTATAACTGAAGTATATATCAAGAAAAAACCCCTGTTCTATGTTATCGATTATACGAGTTCCATAACTAATTAGAAAGAAAATAGCAAAAATAATTAAACCAATAATAAATCCAAAGTATTTAGTTTCTAGAATTTTAGATCTTTTTTTAATTTCTGCCATTAAATAACCTCCATAAAACAAGAATTCATATATGTAAGTACTAAAAATATAATTATATCAGTATTATTCAATATTCGCAAATCAAGGTTTATAATTTTCCTTCAGATTTCAAATTAATTATTCTATTTATTGCATGATTTGTCCAGGTACTGTTTTGATAATCTGCTTTTAAGATATTATAAAATTCTTCTGCTTTAACATAATCTTCTGTTTCATCATATAATCTTCCAATCGAAAATATAATAGCAGGAAGTAAAGGCATTGTTTTATAATTTTTATAAATACTCAAATAAGCCTCAATTGCAAGATCGGGATTATTTAATTCTTCCTGACATACACCTTCAAAATATAGTGCTAAAGCTGTTAAATAAGATTGTGAAAAATTATCTTTTATTAGTATGAAATTTTCATGTGCTGTCTGCCAATTTTCATTATTAAAATAAATTAGACCTTTTGTATACAAAGCCCTCAGTACAGGATAATTATAAGAATAATTAGAAATAATATGATCTAAAGATTCAATTATTTCATTTTCGAAAATATTTTTTTTATTTAAATCTTCTTCTATAAGCCATTCTTGATAATTGGCCTGTGCTTTTTCTATTAGCAAAGTTGCTTCTTCATTTATTTGAGTATCAATTTCACTAAAAACTGTCAGGACTACAAGTCCGCCTACAATCAAGCACAAGAAAACAAGCAGCATAGTCCTTTTTGAAGAAATAAATGAGGCAAGTCTGTCCTGAAATCTTTCCTTCTTTTCAGTATTATTATCTTTTACCATGAGTAAGAAATCTCCTTATTCTTTATTAAAACATTTATAACCATTCAATGGTTTTATACTATAAATCAGTATTTTATTAAATCCGTGTACTATAATTTGTATTAATGTAGTCGCACTTCCTGTGCTCCACTAGTTTATAGAAATTTCAATAGAAATTCCTGTACAATAAAATATGCAATTGATTTATAACATATACTATTTAAAAAAGCTACATTTTTATATTATAAATAAACAATCTTACTGATTATTTTTCCTTAATATCCAATTCTTTTATTAATTTTGACAGGTAAGTTCTCTGAATGCATAGGGCTTTTGCAGTTTTTGTCTGCTTCCAGCTGTTTGCTTCCAGAGCCCTTGCAATAAAATGTTTTTTAAACAATATTATCGCTTCTTTTAAGTTTTTCCCCTGATAAGTATCATTATTATCATTTTTTAAAGAATTTAAAAACAAATCCGAAGCCTGGATATAGTCATCCTGAGTTATTACAACCGCCCTTTCTATTACATTTTCAAGCTCCCGAATATTTCCAGGCCATGTATAACTTAAAAGCAGATCTAATGCCTCTTCTGAAATACCTTGAATTTTTTTCTTTGTTTTCTTTCTCATCCTATTTAAAAAGAAATCTGTTAATACAGGTATATCAGAAGGCCTTTCTCTTAATGGCGGTATATATATTGGAAGTACATTGAGCCTGTAATAAAGGTCTGTACGGAATTTCTCATTTTCAACTAACTTTTCTATATTTTTATTAGTTGCTGCAATTATTCTTACATCAAGTTTTATAGATTGACTGCTGCCTACTCTTTCTATTGTTTGCTGCTGAAGTACTCTTAATAATTTGGCCTGAACATTTAAAGGAAGTTCTGCAATTTCATCAAGAAAAATTGTACCATTATCTGCAAGTTCGAACCTTCCCATTCTATCTTTTACAGCATCTGTATAGGAACCTTTAACATGGCCGAATAATTCACTTTCAATAAGGTTTTCCGGTAATGCTGCGCAATTGACCCTTACAAATGGTTCATTTGCCCTGGGACTATTAATGTGTATCTGTTCTGCAAATAATTCCTTACCGACACCGCTTTCACCAAGTAAAAGTACAGATGAGTCTGTTTTTGCAGCTCGTAAAGTAATATCAAGAACTTCTTTTATTTTCTTACTTTCAGTAATGAAAGTATGATAGCCTTTACTTGATTGTATCTGTTCCTGCAGAGAAACAATTTTCTGCTGTACTTTCTGAAATGATCTTGCATTCGTAATAGCTATTGCTGCCTGTGTTGCAAAAATTTCAAGCCATTGAAGATCTTCATCTGTAAATCGTTCATTATTTTTTTTATTTATTATTTCAAGAACGCCAACACATGTATTTTTTAAACGCATTGGAACAGCAAGTATAGAATAAGTATTAAAACCTATGTTTTTGCTTATATCAGAATTAAAACGCGGATCCGAATCTGTATCGTTTACTATTAAAGAAGTATTATGCTTGGCAACCCAGCCTGCAATACCCTCTCCTAAATTAAGAGAAAAACGCTTAATCTCTTTTCCTTTTACACCCAGAGCTATTTCAAAGTATAATTTATTATTCTCCGAATTAAGAAGCAGTAAAGATGAAGCTTCTCCATTAGATAATTTTGTTGCAGATTCTAGTATTCTTGTAAGTAAAGAATTTGCATTGGAGTAGTTTGAATTTATAAGAGTATTAATATCTATTAATGTTTCTAATCTATTATTATCCAGATTAACTTTTAACATACTTCTTTAGTAATTTAAGAATTACCTTAATTAGTTTTTTCCTTAATTAGATCACCTAAAGTAACTTTGTCACTTTCTTTGTCATCGTGAATATATTTAGACATTTCCTGTTTGTTCATTTTCTTAAGATGTTCTTTTCTTGATAGAGTTAACCTCTGTTTTGAAGAATTCATTTCTATTACAATAGATTTTATAATATCGCCCTCTTTATACTGCTTCTGAATATCTTCTAATGACTCAGTGTCAGGATCAAATAAATTATTTTTATTAATAAATCCTGATATATTTCCTTGTACATCTATCAAAAAACCGGCATCAGAAATAGTATTTATCTTACCTTCGATAATACTACCCTTTGGAAATGAAGTTTGTAATAATTTCCATGGATCTTCCGTAAGCTGTTTTATCCCAAGCCTGATTCTTCTATTGGTTTTATCAATATTGATAATGATTGCTTCGATCTCTTCTCCTCTTTTATAAATTTCCGAAGGAGTTTTATATTTTTTTGTCCAGGAAAAATCATCAGTATGAATTAATCCGTCTATTCCGTTCTCAAGTTCTATAAATATACCAAAATTGGCAAGATTCTTAATCTTTTTAGTTATTCTCATTCCTAATTGAAAACGGGATTCAATATCGTCCCACGGATTTGGAAGCACCTGCTTTAAGCCAAGTGATACTTTTCCTTTAGAAATATCAAAATTAAGAATCATTACATCTACTTCATCTCCGACATTAACAACTTCTTTAGGATGTTTTATTTTTTTAATCCATGAAAGTTCGGATATATGGACGAGGCCTTCGATTCCGTCTTCAAGTTGAATAAATGCACCGAAGTTTGTTAATTTTGTGACAGTTCCTTTAACTATGTCATTTTCATTATACTTTGTTTCAAAATTTGACCATGGATCGTCTGTAAAATGTTTTAAACTTAGATTGATTCTGTTTTCTTCAGGATCTAATCTAATAATCTTAAATTTTAATTTGTCTCCAATTTCCACTAATTCTTTTGGAGAAGTAATATGGCCCCATGACATATCATTGATATGAAGAAGGCCGTCAAAACCGCCAAGATCAATAAAAACACCAAATGATGCAAAAGTTTTTACTATTCCTTCTATTTCATCTCCAATAGAAGTTACTTTAAAAAATTCATCGCGCTTCTTTTTATTTTCACTTTCAAGCCATGCTTTTCGTGAAACTATAATATTTGTCTTATTATCAGAATATAATCGTTCTATAAAAAAATAAGATTTCAGATTTACATATTTTTCTATATCACCATCATTAACACGATTAACATCTACTTTTGATAATGGTAAGAAAGCAGTAGTACCTTTGCTAAGTTCAACATTAAAACCACCTTTAATTGCTCTAACAATTTTTCCTTCAATAGGAGTTTTATCATTAAAATATTTTTTTAAGCTCTTTTTTAATATTCTTTCATCTGCTTTCTGTTTAGATACAATTACATTACCTTCTAAAGTTTCCTTTCTAACAAGGATAACATCAACTATATCTCCCATAACAGGAGGTGTATCAAATTCACTGATAGATAATTTACCTTCTGATTTGTAGCCAACATCGATAAAAATAAATTCGGAACTTATCTGAACTACTGTTCCTGCAACTAATTGACCCTCTTCCAAAGGCTTCATAGTTTTTAAATACTGCTCTTCTAACTTACTTATTGCTATTTCTTCTGAGTCGTTTTGTTTTGAATCACTCATTTTATAAAAAACACTCCATATGCTAATTTTAAGTAGGAATTATAACACTATATCTTAAATTAGATCAATAATGAAAATAATAATAGTCTATTTAATAATATAATTATTTTTTTTTTGAACATTCTTAAACCAATTTACTTCCTTATTTGATAAAAAGCGGAATTGTCCCGGTAAAAGCTCGTTTAATCTTACAATTCCTATACGTTTACGTATAATCTTTTTTAAAAATATATTTGAATAATTAAATACTTTTCTTATTTCTCTATTTTTACCTTCTAATAAAGTGAGTATCCCTTTTTTTTCACTCAATATTTTATAGCTCAATAAACAATATTTTACATTATCTATAGTAAGTCCTTTTTTATATGAAACCAGCAAATCTTCAGGGATTACTCTGCTTGTTTCTATATAGTACTCTTTTTCTATTTCATAAGACGGATGTGAAACAATTTCTGCAAAATCTCCGTCATTTGTATAAAATATTAAGCCGCTAGAATTAAAATCAAGGCGTCCTACATGAAAAAGCCTGGTATTTACAGCACCTTTTAATAAATCAATAGCTATTGGGCGTTTCAATTTATCATAGTTTGTACATAAATATCCTTTAGGTTTATTAAGAGCAACATACATATATTTATTAACAATATTTATTTTTCTGCCATCCAGTTCAATTATATCTTCCAGAGAAACTTTAATACCCATTTTTGCAACTATTTTACCATTAACAGAAACACGCCCGTTTTTAATAATAGTTTCACAACCTCTTCTTGAATCTACACCGCATTTTGCTAGATAAACCTGAAGCCTAATATTATTCGTTATAATATCTAAATCTTTCATTATCTACTTCATCAAGCTTAGGTAGTTCGGAAATGCTTGTTAAACTGAACATTTTTAGGAAATTATTTGTTGTACCGTATTGAGTAGGTTTGCCAGGTGCATCTTTTTTTCCGACTTCCTTAATAATTTCTCTATCTATAAGAAGTCTAAACATGCTATCAGATGATACACCCCTGATAGTTTCTACCTCTCCTCTTGTAATAGGCTGAGAATATGCAATTATTGCAAGCGTTTCTATTGCAGCCCTGGACAATTTCTTTTCGTTTTTCTTTCCATAACGTTCTTTTAAATAATCCCATAGCTTTTTCTTAGGTGAAAATTGATATAATCCTTCTATTTCTTCAAGCTCTATTCCATGAAAATCTTTATTGAATTCATTTTTAATATCATCAAGGGCTTTTAAAATATCCTCTTTTGCTAATTTTGTTATTCTGGATATTGAATTTATACTCAATGGCTCATTTTCAAGAAATAAAACAGATTCTACTATTCCAATTATTAATGATATATTATTGATCTCTCTAACTGGTGAAATATTTTTATCTTGTTCATTATCTGTCATCTTCAACTTTCCTTATAATAACATCTCCAAATAATTTATTCTGAAATATCCGGATAATTTTTGATTTCGTCATTTCAAGCATAGCAATAAATGCACATAATATTTCTAATAGAGAATTACCATTTTTAATTAAATCATAAAAAGGAAATTCCTTTTTAGTTTCCAAATATTCATTTATTAAGGTTATTTTCTCATTTATTGTATATTCTTCATAAAAATCAATAATCTTATCAGAAGAAAGGGATGATATCATTGACGAAAAATATTTTACAAGGTCCCAGATCTCAATCTCTTCCAATAATTTAGAATCATCAAAAGGAAGAGCAAGCTGTGTTTTCTTTCTTTCTACAGCCCATTCAATTTCATCTTCTTTTTTAGATATCAATTCTCCAAGTTTTTTATATTTATGATATTCAATAAGCTGTTCTACAAGCTCCTGCCTTGGATCTTCTATTTCATCTGAAAGGTCAAAATCTACAGGTAGAAGCATGCAGGACTTAATGTACAGTAAGGTAGTTGCCATTACATAAAATTCTGTAAGATTATCCAGATCTATTTTGGAAGCATATTCTAAAAATTCAAGAAACTGTTCTGTGATTTTGGCAATTGGTATATCATAAATATTGACTTCATTTTTCTTTATTAGAAATAATAATAGATCTAACGGTCCTTCAAATTCACCGAGTTTATATGTTTGAGCATTATCTTTTACAGTATTATCTGTCATAATTATTAATTATTATTATCCTAAATCGTAAAAGGTGTAAACACAACTTTTATTTAATGTTTGATTAAAATAAACCCTTTAGTTTTTTTACATGCTGGTTTTCTAATTTATCAGCAGCAGATGAAAATTGTACACCATTTAATGGATTTCGTATACTTTTATCTATTTCTAATAAAGGTGTAAGTACAAAAAGCCTTTGTTCAATGCCGGGATGTGGAATTGTTAATTCATCGGATTTAATACATAGATTATTATACAATAAAATATCAATATCCAGAGTACGTGGCCCCTTTTTTATCTCATTTTTTCTATTCCTGCCAGCATCCTTTTCTATCCTTTTAATATATTCGAGTAATTTTGTACTGGAGTAATAAGTATTTCCTGAAATAACTATATTATAAAAATTTGGCTGCTCAAGATAGTATAATGGCCCGGTTTCATAAATACTTGAGCAGCTTAAGTCAAAAATAATTTCCTTTAAACTGTTAACAGCATTTAATAATATTTTTTTTTTATCACCAAGATTGGAACCAAGAGATAAAAATACTTTACTTTGCTTCATTAGCAACCTGTTCTTCTTCTTTATCAAGTTTATTTTCTTCTTTATTTAAAAACAATATCTCTTTTACTTTTTTTTCAATTTCACTAAAAATAGTTTCGTTCTTTTCTAAAAAGAGTTTGGCATTCTCCCTACCCTGTCCAATTTTTTCTGTTCCATAAGAATACCATGAACCACTTTTTTCAATTAAATTATTCATAACAGCTGCATCAAGCATACTTCCGCTGGCAGAAATACCCTTTCCGAACATAATTTCAAGTTCAGCTTTTCTAAATGGAGGCGCAATTTTATTTTTTACTACTTTTACTCTTACTCTATTTCCGATTGCATCTTCTGTGCCTTTTGTAATTGTTTCTATTTTTCTAATTTCAAGTCTCAGAGATGAATAGAATTTTAATGCTTTACCGCCTGTTGTAGTTTCCGGATTTCCAAACATTATTCCTATTTTCATTCTAATCTGATTTATAAAGATTAAGCAGGTACCGGATTTTGAGATAATTGCTGTAAGTTTCCTTAATGCCTGACTCATTAGTCTTGCGTGAAGTCCCATATGAGAATCACCCATATCTCCTTCAATTTCTGCCCTCGGTGTTAAAGCAGCTACTGAATCCACTACAATTATATCAATAGCACCGGATCTGACCAGTGATTCAACTATCTCTAGTGCCTGTTCACCGTTATCCGGCTGAGAAACCCATAAGTCATCAGTTTTTACACCAAGGTTTTTAGCATAAACCGGATCCAATGCATGTTCAGCATCTATAAAAGCAGCAATCCCGCCTACTTTCTGAACTTCTGCTATTGCATGTAATGCAAGAGTTGTCTTTCCAGAAGATTCCGGACCATATATTTCTACTATTCTTCCTTTTGGATAGCCGCCTTTGCCCAATGCTGCATCTAAAAGTATAGATCCTGAAGAAGTGGTTGATATTTCTATTTTTGTATCCTCGCCAAGTTTCATTAAAGAACCTTTACCAAACTGACGTTCTATTTGTAATTTTGCAGATTCTAAGGCCTTTTCTTTATCTTCAATAGACTCTAAATTTTTTGTTGGTTGTATATAATTTGATTTTGCCATTATTCCTCCCTATTATATATAAGCACATTTTATTAATTTTTGTTTTTAAAAATATTTTTTTAATGTTTACCGATATAATTAATAATGTTTTTAATAATTTGTCTATACCAACTAAGGAAATATTTAAAATCTTTTATAATTATATTGGTTTTTATAAATATTGTTCCTACATATCCTATTGATTATACTGATTTAATATTAAACAGCAATAGGGAATTGAATAAACAAATATTCGAATTCATTATTCAGGGAGATCTTGAAGAATCTATTCAGATAATGAGACTGCTTGGGATAAGAGAAGATCCTTATATCGAAGAAATAATATTTAATCTTATTACATATCAGCAAAATAACTTAAATAATGAGCTCCTTCTCGAAAACCTTCTTCAGTTAGTAATAAATAAAAACGATGAAGAAATATTTTTATGGATGCGAATGAATAAATATGCATATTTTGAACTTATTAAAAATATGTACCGTTTTAATAATAAATATTTAAAATCTTATATTGTTTCATTAATGGAACATTTAAATAATATAGATATTAAAACATATATTATGTATGAAATGCAGATTATTTTAGATGAAGTCAAAGAGAACAATGGTTTTTTATTACCAGAAAGTAAAAATCTTCTTTTTGAATTACTAAATATTATTGTTATTTTAAATGACAGTGATTTTAATGAAATTATTTTATATATCTTAGAAGAAACACGAGAATCGGAAGTCGTAGAGCGATGCAGGGAAGCTATTAACTAACTAAATTCGTAACTGATCACCACCATTCTTAAAAAGAAAAAACCACTAATCCTCACTAATTTTCACTAAAATATGGATTAGATTGGGGAAGAATAATATATAAAAGCCATTAGTGCCGATTATTGGTTATAAATATTTCTTTTAATCAGCTTCAAATTCTCTTATTAAAAGTTTTAAGGTATTATCTTATGGTAGGATATACCATCTAAAAGAAGACTATTATTTTCAAATGTAATTTTGGCTAATAATTCAATATTATCAAGGTTTTTAATATTTATTTCAAAATCAAAATAAACAGGTATGGTTCCAAGGAGCTCTTTATCATCATGATAACCTATGAGAAAATTAAAATAAATATATTCTTCGGTAATAATCAGATTATCAACTTTGCCCTGCCATAGTATATAACAACCATTAAAAAGGTAAGGCTGTTCATAAACTTCATTATATGAAAAAATATCTCTTATATTTGTAAAATCAGGTTCTTTTATATATGACTTTATCATATTTACTTTATCTTTTATTTCCAGTGGTGCATTTGAAAGAAGAATACGATTAATTTCAACAACAGCGAGATTTTCTTTGTATTCATTAAAATAATTTCTTATTTTATCAAATATTTCATAAACTTCATCCATATTAAAAGTATACAAATTATTGTTTTTATCCATCTGATAAGTTATTGATGATGGAAAAATGATATCTTCTATTTCTTTACGTTCAATTTTATCAGGTAAATTTGAGATTATAGAAAAAGAAGTAATTGTAATTACAAGTATAAAAAATAATATTGCTATTAAAGTAAAGTTAACTTTATTGTAATCTGGCAATAATCTTTTTAGTAATTTCTCATCATCGAGTATTTCTTCAGGATTTTTACCTTTTTTTATTAAATCAAGACCAAATTTAGCCTGGTTATTTCCTGGTTTGATATTTATTATTTTTAGCCATAATTCAAGAGTTTCATCAATATTCTTTTTCCTCAGGTTAATTACAGCAAGCCCGAGTAAACAATCAATATTTTCATCATTTAATTGTTCTGCCCTTTTAAAATATGAATACGCTCCTCCATAATCTTTTTTAAAAAGGCATGAGTAAGCTAATAAAAAATAAAATTCGAAACTATTTCTATATTGATAAATTTTTGATTCCAGGTATTTTATAACTTGAGAATATTTTTTGTTATAAAATAATTTAGAAGCATATTTTAATCCACTGGACGGCATATTACTAGTCCTGTGGATATTTTTTCATTAATTCTAAGATTATTTGTTCAATAATATTCATATCACTTGTTGTTGTAGTCCCTGATTCCAGCCTATTATTTATTTTTTTGATAAGATTTTCAAGTGTACTTAAATCAGTCTGCGCTGCTAATGAATTGTTAGCACTATAATTAGATGTTGTTCCTTCTAAAAGATCAGCTATTCCTAAAGAGGAAGTATCATTAACAGAATTAAAACCATAAGGATTAGCATTACCCAATAATATTATAATTTCTCTTGAACTGGATGGACTTATTGGTAATGGATCATAGTAAAGTGCGATTGCGGAATCGTTTATGGAATACGGCATTAAATTAAAATTTCTCGAGGATGATGTCTCATAATACCATGATGTATCATTTAAACGGCTCCAGTTGGCAATAATAATAGAATCTGGCGTAGAAGCACCGCTTCCACTAGTTGTTAACTGCAGGCCGTTTGTAACAGCATCTTCTGTTTCCGGAGAAATTAGGAAGTTCACCATATTATTTTTTAAAATTGTATTTTCAAATCTTACATTGTCAGAAATGTTAGTTTTAAAGTGTAAAGAAATATCTTCGCCAAGATAAGTATCTATTAAATATCTTAACCCTGCTTCGATGGTATAATTTGATGTATTTTTTATAGTAATTGTGATTTTAACTCCATCTGCTAGCGTAGATTTATTAGAAGATATAAAAGTAAAGTTTTCTGTAATAATTAGATTATTAGAAGACCATAAGAATTGTGCACCGTTATATGTTTCTTCTATAACTTCACCAAAAGAAGATGTTTCACCAAGTCTGTATATCTTGTTATCAGCAACAATTGTTAAAACAGATGTGCGAGGATCTTTTTCAAAAAATAAAGGTAAATATGTACTATTTTCATAATCAGACAGATAATAAATAGAAAATCTGCCTATATCGTCATGAAGTATTAATTTAATTAATCCTTCACTGATTTCTAAAGAAAAAATTGGTAAAGATATAATCATTAAAAAGAGAAAAAGCATCAATTTTATTTTACTTTTCATTATTATTCTCCTAAAGCAATTGTTTATTCTAACAGCCGAAATACCTCGCAGTTCTACTGCGGGGATGGGGGCTATGAACTAGTGCCTGAACACATGCAAGCTTGTGGTCAAGCTGCAGCCTTATAGAATGAAGAAACCTCGGAGCTCTGCTCCGGGATTCTTCATAAAAATATTTTAATAAAGATAATCCAATAAATATTCTTTTAAAACAAGTGCATCTTCTTTTGCCTGTAAAAGTCTGTTTAATATTTCCTGATTAGAATTTATATCCAAAGGTGATGAACTTGAACTATAAGCTAATTGATTTTCTAAATTATCAATCTGCTGCTTAAGGTTATTAATTTCTACATCCTTTTGAGCAAGTGATTCATCTGTTGTAACAGCCTGAGTTAAATCTACTTTACCGGATAATTGTTTCTGATAAGCTAAAACAGCCTGTTCATAAGTCTGAATTAATCTCTGATATTCTTCAAGGGTTTCAAGTGATTCTTCATGACTTATTTTAAGTAAGAGCAATAACTCATTTTCGCGCTGTTTTATATTAATTAATGATAATCTATAGTTAGCCGGCTCATATTTAACACTACTTGGATAATCCTGAACAATTATCTGAAATATTTCCATAGCGGTATTAATATTACCTAGTAAAAAAAGTGATTCTCCGATCCAGAAATAACTATGAGAAATAAAAGACGAATCGGGATATAGCTCTATATAATTTCTAAAAACCAATATAGCATTGTCATATTCATGCTGCTTAAATAAAAGTCGTCCTTTTAAGTAAAATGCCTGCCCATAATATTGATGTTCCTCATAATTCAGTAAAAAATATTCAAGATTACGTTCAGTGTCATCCAGCCTGTCTAATATAAAATAAGATTTTGCAAGCCAGAAATAAGCATCACCATGAATATCAGTATTATTGGGATCTAATACAATATTGTGAAAACTTGATATAGCCTCATTATACATTTCATTCTGATAAAATTGAATACCATCAACAAGATCCTGATTTGAAAAAGAATTAAATATAAAAATAATACAATATAATAAAATAAATATATACTTTTTATTCATAAAGAAATATTTCTCCCTTTTTAATATTTCGACTTAAATCTTAGCATACTTAAAAGTATTTAAGCTAATTACTTTTTAGCAATTTTACATATTCAGCATGATTTTTTGCTTTAAAAAATGCAGATCCTGTAACTAATACTTCCGTACCTGCTTTAATAGCTTTTTCATAAGTATCTATATTGACACCTCCATCTATCTCTATTACAAAATTATATCCCTTTTCTTTTTTAATTTCTTTTAATAGAGATACTTTTAACAGACAATTATCTATCATACTCTGACCGCCAAAACCTGGATTTACAGTCATAATAAGAACAAGATCAACAAAAGGAAGTAATTCCATAATATGGCTTACTGGTGTTGATGGTATTATTGATATACCTGGTTTTTTACCTGAAAGCCGTATCTGCTGTATTACCCTGTTTATATGAACTGTTGCTTCCTCATGAATTGTAATATAATCTGCACCGGCAGCAGCAAAAGAATCAATAAAAGTCTCAGGATGTTTTACCATTAAATGAACATCAAAAGGTAAATCTGCTAATGGCCTTAAATCTGATACCATTTTATGACCGAATGTGATAACTGGTACGAACGAACCGTCCATTACATCTAAATGAACCCAGTCTGCACCGGATTTTTCTATTATTTCTATGCTCTTTTCCAAGTCGTTAAATTTTGCTGAAAGTAAAGATGGCGCTACTATTATATTACTCATAACTTAATATTATCAAAAAAAATATGAAACATCAATATGTGTTTCATAAGCTATTTAATAGGTTGAAGGAAATTGAGTGCTCAGGCTGTAAAAAATGCTCCTGATGCAAAACAGATTCCAGCTTTAAAACATATTTAGATAGTAGGATCCATGTTCTAATGCATAAGGAGTATGTTTTTCCATCAGATGGCAGAATAAGTTATTAAACACTACAAGTAGCATATTTTTGGTGAGGGGAAAATACTAAAGGTGAGGATTTATTCTGGAAGTTAATAGTATTTTTCTTATTATGAAGGTTTTACTAAAAGTTTTTTTTGTCTCAGGGTTCTCCGTATTTTTAAACTCGGGTTATGGTTTACGGTAAACAGAAGACAGTTTCAGGTTTTTATTACAATCCCCAGTAATAATCATTCTACAGCCCCTGCATTTTTAAGCAATTCAACTATTTCAGTATGACCTTCTTGAGAAGCTAACATTAGAGCTGTCCTGCCTTTATTATCTTTTAAATTAACTTTTGCACCCTCATCTATAAGTAATTCCACCACTTCAGTATGGCCATTTTCAGCAGCATCCATCAAAGCTGTAAAGCCAAAAGTCATTTGCTTATTACCATCTGCTCCAAAATTTAAAAGGATTTCCACTATTTCGGTGTGACCATTGATAGCAGCCCATATCAAAGCTGTCCCGTCATGTTTATCACAGTGATAATTAACATCTATTCCTGCTTCCGGTAACCTTTCAACTTCTACTAAATCTCCATCTTTTGCAGCTTGTATTATTTCATCATCTAAATAAGCCCAAACTACTGAATAGGATGAAACCAAAATAACTAAAATAATAATTAAATTTTTAATTTTATTATGGCTGGCTTGTTCTCACTGGTTGTTATTATTTTGATTGAAAAGTGCAAAAATTTATATAACTCCCTATTTCTAAAAGAGAAAAACAATTCGGAAAATAAAATTAAATAGTTTATAATATTAAAAAACGATAATAAGTAAATTCAGAGCTCGTTGCATGAGCAATTTTTAGTTCACATCCTTTACACCAAAAATCATTTTTTTCACTTTTAGTCCATGACAAAAATCATATTCATAATCATTCAAATAGTTGCATAGCTCCTTC
>SDBV01003550.1_pt1 | contig 22925 bp, 23 predicted proteins | sample 2277081 | NCBI WGS metagenome assembly SDBV01 (sample SAMN10402039, study PRJNA504765) | marine sediment metagenome | isolation source: marine sediment core GS10_PC15, 223 cmbsf | place: Arctic Ocean: Southern Knipovich Ridge | collected 2010 | reverse complement strand
GCAAGTCACCCTTCTTTTAAATGATCCTTCTTCATTTTCTTTTGTATGCCCAAAAGAAAAGAAGCAACCTGCCTGCGCAGGCAGGAAGAAAAAGGCACCACGGTCGAAAACCCATTTCCGCGCAAAACGCTCGACCTCTCCCTGCAGAAAAATGTCTTAACCAATTTGAGTATGCTGAGTTCAGTGCAAAAACGACATTTTTAAAGGCCGGCCAACCCGCAAGGCCTCAATGTGTTCACGCCGACCGTGGACCACCCACTGCACGGATTTCGGTATTTTACTTAAAAGTTTGTTACTAAAAAAACTTTTTGAACCAGTTACTTCCTCAACTTGAGCGAAGCTCAAACCGGATTCTGCGCAGTCGTGCCACACTGTTTTACAGCATGATGATATTTACTCAAGTCCTTGGTGGGTAAATGTATATTCAAAGTGGTGTGGTGTCTCGGAAGACCTTTGCAGAATTCAAGATCTTTTTGGTTACTTTTTCCATCGACTGGGAAAAAGTAACAAAGAAAGGAAATATTTTTATACTTCCGATTTGATGAGTAACCTTTGTTTATCAATAACCCTAAATGGTTAATTCTATAAATTTTTATAAATCAGTTATCGAAACATTCCTTTCCTTCGTATAATGCGGTAACATGAGCAAGTTACTTGTACAGGTAGTAGTTTTGGTAACCTCACTTATTCTTACATTCATCTTATTTTATGCTGTGTTTGAACGATCAACGCGGAATAAAACAGAGAGGGAGATACTTGAAATTTATGAGGCCCAACTCGAATCAATTTTATTCTCAATCAACCAGTACAACCAGGACATTGTTGAATCCTGGGTGAACCAAATCAATCAGATCATACTTTCCGGAAATCTGGAAAATGAGGATGCCTTACTATTTTTGAGCGATCACCCATCGGTTGATTTAATTTTTATTTCAGACAACCAATATAAAATTATCGCAACTACAAATTCAAACTCTCAATCAAATGACAACATTGAAGATCTTTTAAAATCAAACCTTGATGCGATCAAACCACTTCCGGGCTACCTGGAAGCAGATTATCAGAAATTGCTGCCATTGCTCGGTAGAAGTAATAATTTTTACATTGTCTTTGCATTAAAAGAAGATCCTCCGGGGCGCCTCGCGGGGCTAATGGTTAACCCAACAACTTTTATTAGTGAAGTTCTTTCACCACGTCTCCAGGAAGTTGCCAGGGATGAAATGATTCTTTCTGCTTTTAATGGTAGCGATTCGACAGTGTACTCCACGAATAGCGAAAGTGTAATGGACGAGGAAGTGATCAGGTTACCCGATGGCCGACTATTATTTTTTCCGTCGTACTACCTGGGAATTTCCTTTCGGGGAGAAACTCTGAATGACCTGATTGACGAGCGAACAAGAAACGATGTACTGTTCATTATGATGATTTCCATTGTACTGATCGTAGGTATTGCTTTCATTTTTGCAGGGATTCAAAAAGAATTGCGACTTTCAAAAATGAAATCAGACTTTGTTTCGAACGTATCGCATGAAATACGCACGCCACTGGCATTGATCAGCATGTTTGCAGAAACTTTGGAAATGGACCGTGTAAAGGATGAAAAAGAACGAAACAAATTTTACCATATTATCAATAGTGAGACACGAAGGCTTTCAGGTCTTGTAAATCGCATTCTAAATTTCAGCAAAATGGAGGCTGGAAAAAGATCATACGAGATGGCAACTTTGAATCTGAATGATGTTGTTGGTGAAGTAATGCTTTCACACGATTATCATTTGAAAAATCTTGGGTTCACTGTCGATTTTGATAGAGGCGAAAATGTTTTGCTGGAAGGTGACAGGGATTCAATTTATGAAGCTGTTGTTAATCTCCTGGATAATGCAATGAAATATTCGGCAGATTCAAAGAATATTCTTATCAAAACTGTAGCTAATGTGGATTCGGCCATATTTAGCATCACTGATTTCGGCATGGGAATTCCAAAGTCGGAGCAGAAAAAAATATTTAACAAATTTTACCGTGCTGAAGACTCTTTGGTCCATAACACAAAAGGATCAGGTCTTGGACTTAATATTGTATATGAAATTATGAAAGCCCATAATGGCAATATTACCATGGACAGCAAACCAGGAAAAGGATCCACATTTGAGTTACACTTCCAAATTAAATCTACCGGTTGATGGAAAAAATTTTAATTGTAGAAGATGAACCAAATATGCTGCTGGGTTTGAAACACAACCTCGAATTTGAAGGTTATCATATTGAAACTGCGGAAACCGGACCAAATGGGTTGGCAAAGGGTATGCAAAAGAGTTATCACCTTATTTTGCTGGATGTGATGTTGCCGGGAATATCTGGGTTTGATGTTTGTAAGCAATTACGTAACTCGGGAGTAGAGACACCCATAATAATGCTAACATCCAAAGCTGAGGAACTTGACAAAGTCCTAGGCCTTGAACTTGGTGCCGATGATTACATTACAAAACCTTTCAGTGTGCGAGAGTTGCTTGCCCGTATTAAAGCAGTATTACGTCGCAAACCTTCATCTCTTTCGCCTGCAACTGGATCGATAGGCAAATTGAAGATCGATTTTAGTGCATATTTGGCAAATGATGCCGACAAAAATGAGATACACATGAGTCACAAGGAGTTTGAGATCCTGCACTTTCTATGGCAAAACAAAAATCAAACGGTTTCCAGGAGAAAATTGCTGGAGGAAATCTGGGGGTACGATGAAACCCCGACTACACGGACCGTTGATAACTTTATGCTTAAGCTTCGCCAAAAAATTGAACAGGATTATACCAAACCGAAAGTAATACTCACAGTACATGGGGTGGGTTATAAACTTGTTGATTAGGTAGCTTTTTGGTATGGTGACATTTTTTTACAAAGCTTTACAGAACCATTACAAACCTTTTGCGATTATTGCGTTTCGATAATTACAACTAAAATAATTTATTATCGAAATATGAAAACTATTAAAATTTTGTCGCTCATGTTGATAGTCAGCGTTGCGGCAGTTGCAGCAAATAAAGAAGATCTTTCCAATCGGGTAAAGATAGTAACCATTGAAGAAGGAGTTTACAAATTAATTTATAAGCAAACCGAACCAGCAAATTTTGATCTTAAAATAGTGAATGAAAATGGCGCAACGGTTTTTGAAGAGAAAATGTACAGAAGGGCAGGATTTTCAAAAAAGTATGATTTGAGAAATATGGATGGAGGTAAATATACTTTTCAGATCAGGGAGAATAATACAAAAATTGAAAAGAAGATTAGTTTCAAACTGCTGACTATAGCATCCATTAGTCGGATAGGTAAAACAGAAAAAGTTCGTTTGTCCTTAAGCGATACAAAGTCCAAAGTGTCAATAATTATATATGATGGGAAGGATCGTGTGATCTTCCGGGAAACAGTACAAAAGGGTACCAACTATTTCAAAATATATGATCTTTCACAAGTTAAATCAGGCAAGATCACTATTGATGTGATTGATCAGAAGGGTTTAATTAAAAGTGCTACATTTTGAGTTGTAGTTTTTGTTTGGTAATGGGGAAACTCTTGTAGAGGAGTTTCCCTTAGTTTGTGAAAACAATGAAATATATTACTATTATCATTAGCTTTCTATTTACTATTCAGCTTCAGGCACAAAGTCTTGAACGCGTTATCAGTTTGAGGGGTGACTGGAAGTTTTCAATTGGGAATAATTCAGAATGGTCAGAGAGGGGATATGATGATAGCCATTGGGAAGAAATTTATGTACCGGAAAATTGGGAAAACGAGGGATTCAATGGATTTGACGGTTACGCATGGTACCGCAGGACAATTGATGGTGCCAGACTGCAGGATGATAAGGACTATTACATTGTTGCTGGTTACATTGATGATGCAGATAAAACTTATTTTAATGGTGAACTCATCGGAAAATCAGGAAATTTCCCCCCGGGTTTTCGTACGGCATTTCGGGCAAAGAGAGAATATCTAATACCCGGCCATCTGATAAGGAAAGGAGAAAATGTGATCGCTATCCAGGTATATGACAGATATGGAGAAGGGGGGATTGTATCAGGAAAAGTTGGAATTTATGCTTTAGAACGCGCTGCGTTGGAAGTAGATCTTCGGGGCATATGGAAACTTAAATCCGGCGATAATCGGGAGTGGAAGGATACTTATTACGATGATGCAAATTGGAAACCTGTATATGTACCATCGCCATGGGAGAAACAGGATTTTCCGGATATGGATGGGGTGGCATGGTATAGACGGGAGTTTCATCTTGATGCGCAGCAATCAAAACAGGACTGGATGATTATTCTGGGCCGCATAGATGATTTTGACAAGACCTATGTAAATGGGCAGTTTATTGGCGAAACTGCTGATTTCAAACGTTATGGCTTGTCAACTTCGTATAGTAAAATAAGAGCGTATGAATTACCTGCCGGGCTTACAAGAAATGGTATGAATGTGATCGCTATTCGAGTAGTTGATTTGGGAAACGTGGGAGGGATCTATGATGGCCCAGTGGGATTAATACTCAAGTCCCAGTTTGATCCCGACAACCTACCATCGTTTGACTATTGGGATTATAAATACCGTTAATAGCATTCACTGTGATCATAAGTCCGGAAATACCGGGAATCGCTTAAGTAGGTTTTATCATCACGATAATCCATTCTATATTCAAATTCCCTGCCATCATTGGAATGCAGCAATAAAAAAACAGTCCCTTCATCATCACCGGCAACTTCCCAGGTCCCATTTCCATTATCGGACCTATTGGCACTTCCAAATCCAGCGCCCACATCAAATGAGGAAGAATAGGAATCATAGTATGTGAATTGCTGGTTAGGGCAAAGCAAAATTTCACTTCTTGATGAAGAACCACTATAGCCGGAGTAATCAGAACCTCCGATGTACTGAGATAGGTAAGTTTTGCCCCTTTCAAACTCTCTTTCCATTTATTGACAATCGGCTCCTCTTTGGGCTGGGCAAATTTCAGGCTGTTGGCAACTTCTTCGGCCAGTGCTTTCTCCCTGTCGGAATAATTTTCGGGGTCAGTGATCACCATGATCATCACACCTGTTCCGAATGGGTTAACAACAGCCGCAATGTATGCTTCAGCCTGGTTATATTCCAAAGTACCCGTAAAATGTCCACCAACCCCTTCATGCCCTATTTGTTCAGTGGTTTTGATAGTGTCGACTGCGTGCCACCTTCTTCATTTATACCCTCCTCAGCCCCCGCCCTGAGTTCATCCAGATTTTTGGCCTCATGCGTCATCAGGAATATAAACCCCGGCTCCGTATCGGACCCCATAAAGTACCCCTCTTCAACTTCCTGGCCTTTCCAGCCTTCCGGAATTGTAAACTTTATTCCAAGTGATGGATAGTCAATTTCACCTGTGGACTGAGTATAGGCAGGACTATTTAATGCATGAAGCATGATTATTAAAGCAAAACAGAAGATAACAGTTGGATCGAGTGGAAATTTCATTTTACAATTTATCATTTTTTCATATACCAACACAAACCAACGTATCTTTTATGAGAATATACCACATCCTATGTTTCAACTATCTAAACAGGTAGGTTGAAATTCACAATTTTCCTATTGGGATTCCAATAATTGTAACTAACTTGATAGGACATCTAATTACCCTCATGAAACAGCAAATGAGGTATACGATATTGACCCTGATGTCAGTTTTTGCAGGATGCCTGCCAGAAGTTGAGACGATAGATCCATCAACAATCGTTGAGTGGGAAAATTATACCTCATCAGACGGATTAGCAGGAAACCGGATTAATTCAATCAGTTCTGATAGTAAAGGTAATCTTTGGTTGGGTACTAATAACGGTGCCTCTAACTATGATGGCACAAACTTTACCAATTACAAAAGGACTGACGGACTGGTAAACAATTTTGTAACCAGCATTGTAGAATTCGAGCCTGATGTCACATATTTCGGCACAGACGGTGGATTAAGTATTCTTGATCATGGATCATGGTCTTCAATATCCAGTATCCAGGGAATCCCTTTTGGTGTTCTATCAATGGGAATCGATAGTGATGGTTTTATCTGGTTTGGTACGGATGTATTTGGGCTGTTGTTAACAGATGGTGAGAGTCTTTTTCAGCTATGGGATGACAAATGTAGTGAATGCAACGAGGTAAATTATATATACAGGGATGCGGGGAATACCATGTGGTTTGGGACTTCCGGGGGCCTCAAAGCTTTAAGCGGAAACTCAATTACATTTTATACAACCAGCGATGGCTTACCTGACAATCATATACAATCAGTGTATGAAGACAACTGGGGAACACTTTGGGTAGGCACTTTTAATGGTTTGTGCAGAAGGATTTCATCAGGATTTGAAATCGAGGGCCTTTATAATAGTGCGGGCCAAAATTGGACCTATACAATCAATCAGGATATGAAAAGGGATATCTGGTTCGGATCTATTGGAAATGGACTGATCTATTTTAACGGGTCTTCAATGCGCACCAATCCTGAATCGCTTTTAGATGAAAGAATTTCAACAATTTCCTCATTTAAAGATAAGGATGGAGCATTATGGTTTGGTACGTTTGAAGGTGGGCTCTGGAAATATATACCTAAATGAATATGGGTCGTCTAGTATTTTTGTTTCTGATGCTTCCTTTATTTTGCTATTCACAAATAAACCGGGATTCATTGGTAAATTCTGAGCGTACTATGGACCGTAGGTTTACGCTGTACAAAGGGCAGATGAGGGTAGAGGGAACGTATGAATTTTTTGTCTTCAAATCGCAGTATGACGAAAATGGTGATAAAGTGCTATTGTCGAAGAGCGGAATATCATCAAATCAACATACACTAAATGCTAATCTACGCTATGGAATCATTGATTATCTGGATGCCGAGCTTCAAATTAAATATAAATCGCTGAACTATCGGGGAGAACCAGTTTTCATAATTGGTGCTCCTTCACCTCCATTGTGGCTATACACTGATATTTCAACCAGTGGCTTTGAGGATATTTATCTTGGTATAAATGGAAGGATTCCTATGCCAAATAACAAAATTGATGTAGGGGGTACATTAGGGGTTTATTTGCCTACTTCAAAATCAGAATCTGACCAGCCTCAACACGTATTTACTTCTGATGCTTCGGGAGATGTCATAAACTATTTTTACAAAGAAAATTGGGGGTATGGTGTGCTGTCAGTTTACTACAAAATATTTTTGAAATACAGACTTGATAATTTTGCAATATCGGGATTTTATGAATCACGGGTTCCCAATGCAGAGTCGCAAAATCTAACCTGGTATTCGAGACTTACAGATAGCGATATATTTTTATATTCATCTGAATCGTATCAACATCAGGTACCTCAGAAAAGCAACATAAGTATTCAGTTTGAATACCAGTTATATCAATGGATTAATGTATTTCTGGATTATTCATCGTTTCGATCCAAAGGTGGCTGGGTCGGGGAATCAGGCAATAAAGTGGCTTTACCCGATGAAAAACTATCAGTTATCAATCCGGGATATGAAGTTTTAATATCCAATAAACTTTGGCTGAGGCAAGGGGTAGTTCTTCCCGTTTCAGGTAAAAACGTATTTGCTTCATTTAGTATTCACACTACATTTTACTATAATCTATTTGTAAACTAAATGATGATCATTCGATATGCTATAGCGACCTTAATGATTTTTTCCTCAGTGGTTACATTCGCACAAACTGAGCAGGAAATCCTGCCTTCAGAAAGGAAGCAGCTAACAATTATTACTGAGCCGTTTACGCTTTACAAAGGTTTTTTCCGGGGAGGTGTTGCCCTCCAATATTCGTCCCTTTACAAAATTTTTGATGCTGAAGGAAACCGTGTACCAATCTCCAATGCCTCAGGCAGAACATGGGTAAGCCAATTCATAATGCAATACGGCATTTCTGACCGTTTACAAATAGATGTGGCCTTGCCTTATGTAACACAGGATTTATTTCTTTCCTATCATGGAGAGGCGCCAGGGCTGGATTTATTTGAACAACAAAAACTTGAGGGACAGGGTAGCGGATTGGGCGATGTATGGATGGGTGTGGACTACCAATTGCTGACAGAAACATCTACAAGGCCTTCATTTAAGGGATTGTTGACCGTTACATTGCCAACCTGTGCCAAAAATCCGGTTGATACTGGTGATCCGGAAGTTTTTGATATAACGGTAGGCTCTGGTTATTACTCATTGGATGCTGCACTGTCGGTTCGAAAGATTACTTATCCCTTTTCATGGTCAGCCTATGCCAGTTATAAAATGAATTCTTCCGGGACGAAACAATACGAAGTAGGTGGCACGGATATAGATTTCAAGGATGGAAACCTTTTAACACTTTCAGGCTCCTATAATTTCCATATGAATGAATGGCTGGCTTTGACCCACGATATCTATTATTTCCATAGTGGTACGGATGAGGAGGATGGGAAGCAACTTGAAGATACGGCTTCCTGGCTTGTGCAGTATTCTCCCAGGTTAAGCTTTCAAATCAACCGGTTACGTGTAAACCAGGCCATTCAAATCCCGCTTTTCGGGAAGATGTCCGGTGCTGACCCGGGATTTATCCTAATCGTACAATATGTGTTCTAACAATCCAGCATCCAAAATATTTAGCTTAGGGGTCAATATATTAATGTTGGCCTTTTTTTCTCTGGTTTCCATTTCGTGTAAAACCCCTTCGATCATTGCAACCCAGGCCATTCAACAAGGAGATGTTGCAAACAACCAGAATGAATATGAACTGGCTATTCAGCACTACACAACATATTTAGAAACAGCCCCGTCACTGGGTGTGATGAGAAACCAGAAAATGGAGGCTGATGTATGCAGAAAGCTGGCACACGCGTACTCCACGCAAGGAAAGTACAATGAGTCTTTAAAGTATTTGGCCAAAGGATTAAAAATAGATGAGAATGAGCCGGACAATCTCCTAAACATCATTGAAGATTATAGGCAAATTGGTATTACCCATGTTTATTTAGGACAGTACGCAAAAGCTCTGAATTCACTCAATAAAGCCCTGGATTTAAATTCGGGCATGGAGTCAAGCATTAAAGCTATTAAAAAATTGTCGATTGCGGATACGTACCTGTCAAAGGCTCAACTGGAATTAACAATGGGCCTTTTCAATGAGTGTAAAGCCGATGCTTACAATTCACAAACCATTTATCTTAAAGAAGATCGGGAGGGACCGGGTATGATCGAGGTGTATCTGCTTTTTGGTAAACTAATGATTGCTGAAAATAAGACCGACAGTGCTGGTATTTTAATAAATAAATCCATTGATCTTTCAAAAAAGCAGGATTATAAAATATTCAGACAACTTCAGGTACTGGGCGATATACAGCTGCAAATCGGGCAACCCGGTGACGCGATTCTGACCAAAGAGGAAGCGCTTGATGAGGCAATTGCTGTAAACATACAACCGCAGATTATCTGGGCCCATATTCGACTGGGTGACGCATATGAGGTAATAGGAGACACAAAAAAGGCAAATCAACATTACAAGAAAGCGGGTTCACTCCTGAAATCAATCGGACAAGGTTCTTCGTCTCTAAATCCTTCCCTTCATTTACGGCTTGGGGACGTTAAGAATGCTTACGATATGTTCAATAAAAATGGGGCAGTATTAGGAGCAAATATCGCTGCACTAAAGCTGGCGGAGTCTATGATTATGAGTGGAGAGACAGATACATTGGAAACTTATATTCTGAGTGCGCACAAGTATTTTTCTTCGCAGGGTGTTGTTACGGGGCAGGTAAAGGCGGATTTACTTTTGAGTATTTTGTATCAATCTCAGGAGAAGTATGATGAAGCATTGCAACGCCTGGAAGAGGCCGAGGCTTTAAACATAGGCCCGGAAACACAGTGGAGAATTTGGTATAATAAAGGGTTGATATTCCAATCAACGCAAGATTTAAACGCTGCTGAAAAGTGGTTCGAAAAATCTGTTTCTACTATAGAAAGCCAAAGAAATGAACTGACACGGCCAGACTTTAGATGGCACTACCTTGATTCCAAGGTTGATGTATATGATTCATACCTGACTATGCTCCTGAACAATGAACACGTAAGCGAGGAGATGGTAATAAAAGCTTTTAGTTTAAATGAACGCGCCAGGTCACGTACTTTTCTTGATATGCTGGCCAATCAAACAATTGGCGATACAAAAACCGGGAGTGCCGTTTCAAGAGAACAAGCACTTGGCAATGAAATAGTATTCCTCAAAAATCAAATTGAGTACACACAACTGAAAGGAAACAAAACAGAATATTTCGAATTGAAATTAAATGATATTCACAAGGAATACTCCAGTGTATTAGACGAAATAGAGCAAGGTAATCCTGAATATGCCGCTTTGAAAACCATTGATCCTGTTTCTTTAAATGATATCATGGAATCGTTGGATGGTCAAACCGCATTATTGGAGTTCTGGGTGGGAAAGAATGGAACTGTAACCTGGAAGATAGACAATTCAGGAATATCATTTAGGATGATCGGTGTTGATAAAGATTCGTTGAGCAGAAGCGTAACGAAAACGAGAAACCTTGTAAAATTTAATGTTGAGGATGAGGTGCTTGACGGATTTAGAGAGTTGTATGAGATACTGTCCCCTGTATTTCAAAATGTATTTGACGATTACCAAACAGTGGGTATAATACCGCATGGGCCATTGCATTTTATTCCCTTCGAAGCGCTTTTTGGTGAGGATAAATTCATAGTAGAAAAAGTGGATATGTTCTATGCACCATCTGCATCAATATACCATTACTGCAATAGCCGTGTTGAGGCGTCCGGAGAAAAGAGTTTGTTTGGCCTGGCATTAGGTAAATTACGTTTGGGGCATTATTCCTCTTTGCCGGGAACTGCGATGGAACTGCAACAATTATCACAGTTTTACGAGAAAAATCAATGTGTTTATGAAAGTGAAATATCTGAGTCCTACTTTAAAGAGGCTGCCGTTAACTATGATTTGATTCATATTGCCACACATGGTGTCATGAATACCTATAATCCAGGAAAATCATTTATTTTGATGGCTCCTGGAGAAAACGACGACGGTCAATTAACAGTGGAAGAAATATTTGATTTGGATTTAAATTCACAGTTCGTTACTTTAAGTGCTTGTGAGACCGGTTTAGGGGACCTTTCCAATGGTGATGAATTGATAGGGCTTAGCAGAGCATTTATATATGCTGGTACGTCATCAGTAATCGTCAGCTTATGGAAAGTTGATGACATATCAACCTCCATCCTCATGACCAAGATGCACCAATTAGTTGATGCCGGTTTACCGGTGGCCGCGGCGCTTTCACAAGCCCAGCGTGATTTGATAACAGGCAATTTTAACCCCAGAGCTTCAAGGGGGATGCAGTCAATTGAATGGGACGATCGTTTAAAATCCGTAGTAAATTCAAAAGAAACTAGATATGCCTCACCTTATTTTTGGGCGCCGTTCATTGTAATTGGAAGTCCGGGATCCAGGTAAGGATAGTATACAAATTCTCTCAATCACATTTCAGAAGCACATGTGGCATATACGAATTTTCATTAATTTCCTATATTGGATTTTATTTCACTATCATCAATAACCAAACCACCAAATGAAACTTGAACAACTTGACAACAGAGAAAAACATGGAACCAATATTTCCGAGGCTGGAGAAAATGGGATGAGATCCTCATGACTACGATGCGGCCTGTTTCTGACAGTCTTATCGACTCCTTGCAATTGAATGGTAATGAAAATGTTTTAGATGTCGCATCAGGTACGGGAGAACCCGGATTGACATTAAGCGTTCTACTACCGCTGGGGAGGGTCACCGGTACTGACCTGTCAGAAAATATGGTAGAAATTGCTAATGAGCATGCTACATAACGTAATATTTCTAACTATCAAAGCCAGGTGACTGAGGCTTCGAATATGCCGTTTGAAGATAATTTCTTCGATCACGTTATATGCAGGTACGGGATCATGTTCTTTCCCGACATTGTAACAGGTTTACGAGAAATGGCAAGAGTGCTAAAGCCGGGCGGAAAACTTGCCGTCGCTGTGTGGGCAGGACCGGAACTCAATCCTTTCCTTACCATATTGGCTATGACTGTAATGGAGAAGTTGAATTTACCCAAGCCTGCTCCCGATGTTCCGGGAATCTTTAGATGTGCACAACCCGGCCTGACCGGCAAACTTATGAATGATGCAGGATTGGAAAATGTTTCTGAGTGGAATATAACCGGAGAAGCAATCTTTGATTCACCTGAAAAGTATTGGGATATATTTTCAGACGTAGCCGGGCCAATAATGGAAGCTTTAAACAGTCAACCACAAGATGTAATAGAGGATGTCAGGGAGGCAGTTATCAGGAAAGCTGGATCTTTTAAGAGAGATATAAGATGTTTACCAAATGGGATGCCATTATCGTATCAGGAATAAAGTTATAGTTAACGATTATTCTATCAATCCAGCTCCAAACTGAAACATTCGAATAAAAAATGAACTATTGATTTTCCTTCCCAAGGAGTCTCCGGCAGGTTATACCTGAGCGGATATATCAGGCAAGTATCCTCCACATCTGTGCCACCAAAAATGTAATGATAAATCCCATGATCACCGGCATTACGCTGGCCACAGTAGTCCATTTCCAGCTTTTTGTTTCCATATAGATCGTATAAATGGTGGTGCTGCATGGATTGTGCAATAAACTGAATAACATCAGGTTGACTCCGGTAAGAAGTGTCCAGCCACCAGCCTTGAGTATCTCGCCCATTGCCATTGCTGAGTCTAACTCGAACATTACGCCACTGCCTTCACCGATGCCTGAAATACCAGCACTGGCTACCGTGAGCATTAATATCGTGGGGATAACAATTTCATTTGCAGGAATGGCAACAATATAAGCCAAAAGAATAACACCATTAAGGCCTACAAGTACGCCAAACCAATCTACAGAATCAATGATCCAAACTGCCAGGCTCTGGTCGCCAACGGGAATATTTGAGATGAGCCAGATCACCGCCCCGGCAGGTGCAGCAAAAATAATGGCCCTCCAAAGCACGATTATCGTGCGATCGATAAGGGAAGTATAAATGGTTTTCAAGAAGTTGGGTGGCCGGTAGGGTGGAAGTTCCAGAGCAAAAGTAGATACCTCGCCTTTTAGCATCGTTCTTGACAGCATCCAGGAAGATAGAAATGTGAAAAATACGCCCAGCATGGCAATGGAAATTACAGCAGTTGTTGATAATAAACCTGAAAAAGCCGGTGGGACAAGAACACCGATAAAGATGGTGGCAATAAGTATTTGGGTTGGCCAGCGGCCGTTGCAGAGTGCAAAATTGTTTGTAATGATCGCAATTAACCTTTCCCGCGGGCTGTCAATAATGCGAGTGGCAATTACACCGGCAGCATTGCATCCCCAGCCCATACTCATGGTTAGCGCCTGTTTACCATGTGCCCCTGATTTTTTGAACATATGATCCAGATTAAATGCGACTCTTGGCAGGTAACCGAAGTCCTCTAACAGGGTAAACAGTGGGAAGAAAATAGCCATTGGCGGAAGCATAACAGAAATCACCCATGCAACTGCCAGGTAAATTCCATCAATCAATAAACCATCGAGCCACCAAAACATTCCGATGGATGAAGAAGCCTGTTTTAATATAGGATAAACGGTGTCGAGAAGCAGTATCGAAAGTAAGCCTGATGGATAGTTTGCACCCTGGATCGTCAACCAGAGGATCACCGAGAGAACTAAGATCATAATAGGAATACCGAAGGTGCTGCTGGTTAGTATTTTATCAAGTTTTCTGTCAAAATGATCCTTTTTGTTATCATTCTGGATGATAACCGCTCTTCCTGCGATCTGCGCTGCATCCGAGTAGATGCTTTCCGTAAGCTTATCATGAAACCCGTCACCAATCTGCCAGCGCAAATCGGATGCTTCTTTCAGTATATCCTCCGAAGATATTTTTACTTTCCCTTTTTCAGGCATGGGTAAATTCATTATTTCTTAGTGCTTCAATAATTCGTCTATCGCCTTCCAGTAACCTGATAGCAATCCATCGGCTATTGGAGATGCCCGGGTAGATTGTTTCCACTTTTTTCCGCATGGTTTCGACTGCTTTGGTTATTTGTTTTGTCAAATTTTTGATCCTATGCGGCCTGCATTCGATTTCCCTCGTCGCTACTTTTTTAATTGTTTCAATTAATTCGGGAATTCCTTCTTTACTCCGCGCACTGGTTGGAACTACAGGTATACCAAGGTCTTTTGCCAATGTGCGGGAATCTAATTCAATACCATGTCTTTTTGCCTCATCCATCAGATTCAAGCATAGAACAGCTTTATTCGTAATTTCAAGGACTTGCAATACCAGGTTCAGGTTACGTTCCAATCGTGATGCATCCACTACGATTACGGTTACGTCAGGATTGCCAAACAAAATAAAATTTCGTGCAACTTCTTCATCCTGAGAAGTGGAAAGCAGCGAGTAAGTACCCGGGAGGTCTATCAGCTTATAGCGTTGATTATTATAGGAATACCCGCCTTCGGCCCGAACCACAGTTTTTCCGGGCCAGTTCCCGGTATGCTGGCTTAATCCCGTAAGGGCATTGAAAACCGTACTTTTCCCTGTATTTGGGTTTCCTGCAAGCGCAACAACAAAATCAATGTTTTTCACATCTAAGCCAAGCTTTTTTAAGCCTTCGGCGTTGTAGAACGTACACGATTCACATGCGGGGTTATTGTTTTCCATGTTTTTATCAAAATCCATCATTCCATTATTCAATCATTCACCCGTTCTCCCAGTTAAACTTTTTCAATGAGTATTAATTCAGCCTGGTCATCCCTCAGCGCAATGAGTGTATTTCGGACAAGGTATGCTTTGGGGTCTTTCATTGGACTTGAAAATTCCGGAACAATTTCAGTTCCGGGAATAAATCCCAGGTCCAGGAGACGCCTTCTGTTTGCTCCACGGCACTCACTGGAGATACCCAGTACTTTTGCCGGTTCCCCTTCGGTAAGTTCAGATAATCGCTGAGAGTTTTCTTCAAATACTTCCTGGGAGCTTAACTCCACAACACTGATATTTGCTGCAACAATCGGTGTAAATGAATATTCTTTGCCTTCCGAGTATATTGTAACGAGGGTATCTAAAGATGATAAGACTTGTAACTGGGATCCAATGAACAATTTTTTCGCAATAATTTGTTTGTATATCACTTCCGGTTCATCTTCGATGTGTACAATGCGGGCAGGAACCCTTTCTGGAAATGCTGAAAGCGGCTTCCATATAACATTGGCAATTTCCCCCTGTGCTGTGGGGATTGGGTCACCGTGAGGATCGAATCGAGGGCTGCCCAGTTCCCTGTCAATAGAGTCTACTTCTTCTGCCGTTAGGTTGTGTTCCATCCTTTCAGCGCTGTGGTGCCACTCCAGTTTGTCGATTCCGGTTTTTTCAGAAAGATATTTTTCCCATAACCGGTGTACCCTGATGATACGCAGTGCATAATATCGACCATCAGGGGTCAAATGCAGAATTTCTTTTTCAAAATTTATGAGGTTCAGAGCAGTTGCTTTTTCAATGAGCATAAGTAGCTTTTCATCTTTCATTTTTAGAGCACCTGCCATGTCATTAAACCCAGCTTTTTTACCACTGTATTCAACATGGTATAATTGTTTGAGGATGTCTTCAATGAGTGTTTTTTCTTTTTTTGAACTCGTTTTGAAGAATAGGAAAGATTTAAATTTCCACAAAATGTAAACTGCAATACCCAGGCCAGAGAAAGAAATGAGTGCAATTACCGGATCAACCATTATTCCTGAGTTATTAAAATATTTTCGGCTGTTTTTCCCGAGATCTGTAAAACACGTTCGTTATCAATCTTCAGTTCCATGGCACCATCATAATCAAATTTGTCGATTATATGTATATAAATTCCAATTCGTATTCCAACTTTATTGAGATATTGCAGGAAAACCGTTTCACTATTTTCTACTGCTATTACCATCCCTTCTCCACCAATGGCAACTTCACTTAATGGAAGTTTTTTGTAAATGGTCATTTTTCCATCTTTGTCTGGAATAGGATCTCCATGGGGGTCGAATTTGGGATAATTAAGAAATGCATCTAATCTGTCGGCAAGGATGTTAGATTTTATGTGCTCTAATTGTTCGGCAATTTCATGAACTTCGTCCCATTTCAAATTTAACTTTTCAACTAAAAAAACTTCCCATAAGCGGTGCCTTCGTATTACCTGTAATGCTGCCGCTGTCCCGTTGGAAGTAATGGTAAGCCCGTGGTATTTTTGATAATCTACAAGCCCTTTGGCCGCAAGCTTTTTGATCATGTCCGTAACCGAGGCAGCTCTTGTTTGAATGTAATCCGATATGCTGTTGGTGTTTACTTCATTCTCGCCGCCATCTGATAAATGGTAAACGGCTTTCAGGTAGTTTTCTTCCGACAGACTTAAGGGTTTTACCATGTTTATATACTTATGTTTTTAGAATACAAAGATAATATAAAATTAGATAAGTCTAAAAATATTTTTTGATATATATTAATAAAAAAATATAATTAATTAATAATGAGAATATTATCTATACATGATTGAAGTTTAACTTCTTCTTCAGTCCAACTAATTTCTGGACCTGGTGTTACATTGTAAAAATCATTTTTATCATACCATTCGAGGATATCTTTTGGTTTTGGATGTGTAAAAGAGGTTGAAATGCATGCATTAAAGGGTTTACAATATGAATTCCAAACCTCATTTTGGGGAATTATGAAAGGCAGATGCAGACTTAAATATTCATATATCCGCGTTGGAATTTTGTCGTTAATTGCAGGGTTATTTTGATAGCTGACAATGCCAAGTGATGCACGGGAAGCATGTTGCAGAATATCTTTGTGATTTACAAATTTGTCCCCCCCTGTAATGGTGATCCGCCGGTCATTTCCAATGAATTTGTATAATCGTTTTAAGTACTTCTTATCCGGGCTAAAGCCCGCAATTAGAAATGAACCTCCCCGGAGTTTTAACAATGCCTTTGCGAGTGCAACGGCTTCAAGTGTTCCATAGTTTTCACCAATAATTCCTGTATAAATAAGATGGAGTTCATTCGTTGTATTGTTTTGATGCTCTCTTTTTGTTTCGTAAAGGAGTGCCTTATTTTCCAGCACAGTTGATTTTTTCTCAAGCCAGGGCATTTCATTTCGATAGCATTTTTCGGCAAGAAAGTAGTGATCGATAAATGGGTAGGTTATTATTTCTTTTAGCCTTACAAAGGTTGCAATAATATGTTTTACTGCATATGTGTGATGGGGACTATGTATCAGGTTGAGATAATAATTTTCCTGCATATCATAACATAATTTGCAACCATAAAGTAATTTGTAGATGACAATTACAACCAGCGATTCATGGGTTGAGGTAATAATTAAATCAGGTCTTACTTTGAATATTACCTTGAGTACTGATATAAATGAGAAGATTCGTAATAAAGAGATTCTGGTTAATTCTTTTGTTGGATGTTGCTGAACATCTGAATGACTGTTTCCGGATCCTTTGTTGCCGGCCACATGAACCTCATAATTTGGGTTGGCAGCAATAGATACCGCAAACTTTTCAAACATGCGCGGGTCATCCACTGGTTTTAATACTGAAATAAGTAGTACTTTCTGTTTGCGCATGTGCGGTTACATAGCTTTAATTTGCAGTACTAATTTGAAAAACTTTTTTATAAATACAAGATATGCACGAGTTGAGAAAAATAATTGAGGCTGCCTGGGAAAACCAAAACTTATTAAAAGACAAGAAAACAATTGAAGCGATAGAAACACTAATTGGATATCTGGATACCGGTACGCTTCGGGTGGCAGAACCTGTTGATTCAGGGTGGCAGGTAAATGAGTGGATTAAAAAAGGGGTCATACTGTATTTTCCAATACGAAATATGGAGAAAATCACGGTTGGTCCTTTTGAATATTATGATAAAATTCCGTTGAAAAAGGCATATGATCAACTGGGGGTGCGTGTTGTACCTCATGGCCTTGCCCGCTATGGAGCATTTATTAACAGAGGTGTTGTAATGATGCCTTCGTATGTAAACATCGGTGCATATGTGGACAGTGGTACGATGGTAGATACCTGGGCAACAGTCGGAAGCTGTGCCCAGATTGGTAAAAATGTGCACCTGAGTGGGGGTGTTGGCATTGGAGGTGTACTCGAACCGGTTCAGGCAGCGCCTGTAATTATTGAAGATAATGCTTTTATTGGTTCAAGATGCATTATAGTAGAAGGGGTGCGTATTGGTAAAGAAGCGGTGTTGGGGGCGAATGTCGCATTGACAGCAAGTTCTAAAATAATTGATGTGACGGGAAAAGAAGCACTGGAAACCAAAGGTTATGTTCCTGAAAGATCGGTGGTTATACCTGGTACTTACACTAAAACGTTTCCTGCAGGTGATTTTCAGGTGCCATGTGCATTGATTATTGGACAAAGAAAACCCAGTACCGATTTAAAAACGTCATTAAATGCTGCACTTCGGGACCATAATGTTGCCATCTGAATCATGTAAGTTGGAAAGCTAAAATTGCTTGCAACTCAAAATTCTGCGTGAGTACTTTTTGAACAACTTTGAGCTTTCGAAATGAAGTCAAATATCAATTTTGGATTTATGTACTAATTTTGTAATAATATTGGCACAGGCTTTGTTTCACATAGGAGAAATATCTCATTTTTGATAAGTAATTTGGATTTTATATGAGGAGAATAATATTATACATTGTAATACTAATTGTATTTACAGCATTTGTACAGAGTGATGAAGAGGAAATTTATCCTCCAATACCTCATGACAGTTTTGCCCCGGGTGAAACTATAGAATACCGGTTAAATTTCTCATTTTTTACGGTTGGTAAAGCAAAATCAATTATCAGGAAACAGATCTATAAAATAAATGGGCGTCCTTCCTATAAAATTGATGTGTACGGTAAAACAAGTGGTTTAGTAGACTGGTTGGCCCATGTAGATGATCATTTTGGGGCATACCTGGATACAACTTCTCTTTTACCACATCGGACGGTAAGAAATTTGAAGGAAGGTAAATACCGTAGAAATGAAGTTGTGCGGTATGATCACAAAACCAAAATGATTGAGGTAGTAGAACTGGACCAGGAAACAAGAAAGTTTAAGGAACCTGAATATTTTTATTCCCCCGAGACTAATATTTATGACATGTTTAGCGGATTGATGATTTTACGGTCCGTTGATTTTGATACAGTAGCTATCAACGATACAATATCTGTAAATGCATTTCTGGAGGATACGTTCTATGAATTTAAAATTATTTTCAGGGGCAGGGAAGTACTCAAAACGAAACTGGGTAAGTTTAATACCCTGGTTTTGGTACCAATAATACCAGGAAATGAGCTTTTTGAAGAAGGGGACGATTCCATTAAAGTCTGGTTGTCGGACGATAAAAACAAGATACCACTGGCAACACAGGCCGAGATGCTGATTGGCCATGCAGGTTTTGAGATCCTCAGTTTTGCAGGATTAAAACATCCTGTTTCGAGTTACATCCATGAGTAATTACCGTGTATTAACCAACTTTTAAAGTCTGGCCTTTGAATGTCATGTGCAATAATTAACTTTGCCGAAATTTTGACTAAAATGAAGAGTAGGGTATTTGTATTCCTATTACTAATTTCTGTGATAGGTGCTTGCAAAAATGAAGATGCGTATATTGGGGACAGGTATTATAGAAATGGCGAGTATGAAAAAGCCATTGAAGCCTATACGGAATATCTCCAGTTAAAACCTAGTAATATCAAGTCGATCTATAACCGTGGAAGGGCCTATGAGGAATTAGGAGAATACAATGCAGCGGTAATGGATTTCAAAAAAGTAATTGATATTGATCCGAACCATGTGCAGGCCAGATTGTCGGTTGCTTCAGATCTTTATCGTAATAAACTGTACAAAGATGCCATTTACCAGTGTGATCTGGTACTTGAACATACACAGAGTGCCATGGCTTATTTTATCCGGGCAAGGGGAAATCAAAAATCAGGGAATATAAACCTTGCAATGGACGATTACAAATCGGCTATCTCATTGGATTCAGAGTTTGGAGAGGCTTATTTTTACAGAGGTACTTTGCAGATTTACAGGAAACAAAAATCTGCAGCCTGCAATGATTTCAAGATTGCCGAATCACTGGATATTGCTACAGCCACGAAAGCAAGGAAAGATTATTGCCGGTAGATCTTTTTCTTTCTGAAAAGTTCAGTTTGCTCCTCTTCGTGATTGCAAATAATGGTAGTAGGTCTCATCTTGGTCCCCAGGCAATAGGTGCAAACCCTGGATATTATCTGTTCTCCAATACAACGCTCACATACAATCACTCCCTCCCCAGCGCATTTATCACAGGTTTCATAGTGGTTTTGATTAAAAGCATCTACCGTGATAACGACACCTTTTCCCGTACATTTTGGACAAAGTGTGTTTCCTGTTCCCTTGCATTGCGGGCATTCGGTTGTTTCAATTCCTGTGGAATCACAATGATTGCAAGGTTCTAACCTGTAACCAAAGTTATTACAATAATTGCATTTTTTTATATTTACAAACTCCTCGTCGATACGTGATTTTAAGTGAACGGCCTCATCATAAAAATCACCCCCCTGGCCTGCGATTTTGATGTATCGTTCCACGAAATTCCGGCTATTCGTATATTGCTTTATATAGTAAAGCGTTTCGGCAAAATAATATGATAGATTTACGGGTAATACCTGGTTTGTAGCCAGGGCTTTTCGAAATGATCCGTTAGCAGACTGGTATTCACCATTATTGAAATGTTGCACACCCTCATTGTATAACCGGGTGACCTCTTTAACATTCATCTGCCCGAAAGCAGAAGTGGTAAGGAGGGCACAAACAAGGAATACAACTGTTTTCATTTTACAAAAATAGCTACAAACAATCAATAAAACGATGGTGCAGTATTTTCAGTTCCGGTCAATATGATATGCGACCTATTATGCAAAACGGGCAGCAACAACCAATTCTTTTGTTCCGGGACTCCATTTATAAAATCCATTTCCGGATTTTGTGCCAAGGTGGCCGGCTTCCACCATATTCACGAGCAAGGGGCAGGGTGCGTATTTAGGGTTTCCAAATCCTTCATACAGAACGTTGAGGATAGACAAGCATACATCAAGTCCAATAAAGTCTGCGAGCTGAAGGGGCCCCATCGGGTGGGCCATACCAAGTTTCATTACCGTATCAATTTCTTCTACTCCTGCAACATTTTCATGTAGTGAATAAATAGCTTCATTAATCATAGGCATAAGGATGCGGTTGGCAATAAAACCGGGATAATCATTTACTTCCACCGGGGATTTCCCGATAGCAGCGGATTTATCCATGATTGTTTTCATGGTAGCATCAGAAGTGTCGTACCCGCGGATGATTTCCACAAGTTTCATTACCGGAACGGGATTCATAAAGTGCATACCGATTACTTTTTCCGGTCGTTGCGTTACGGATGCAATTTTTGTTATAGAAATAGAAGAAGTATTCGAGGCAAGGATGGCTGATGGAGGGCTGTTTTTATCAATTTCTTTAAATATCTGAAGCTTCAGATCCAGGTTTTCAGTTGCGGCTTCAACGATAAGGTCGGCATTTTTAACACCATCCGGTAAGGAAGTTGTGGTAATAATATTTCCGATGGTAGTCGTTTTACCTTCCGGGTCAAGTCTGCCTTTTTTTACCTGCCGCTCAAGGTTTTTGGTAATCATACCCATGGCTTTTATCAGGGCGTCATTGGAGATATCTATGAGTGTGACTTTATGGTTATTTTGTGCAAATACATGAGCGATACCATTGCCCATTGTACCCGATCCTATAACAGCTATATTTTCCATTTTAAATCTGCTTTTTAAGTGTACACAAAGATAAACAGGGGACCCAAGAATTGTTTGATTTACTAATTTGATTATTGATTTGCGGGAATGGTCATTAGTAAATTAGTTAATCGTTTCTGGGTTAAACGAAACTATTGACAAGGCCCAGCTCCCAAATTCATATTTTAGAACAACGAATCCAATTTCTGATTTGCCTCATCAACACCATCCTGAAGATTGCAAGCCTGGTATAGTTCTTTCGTCTCTTTCCAAACAGCTATGGCTTCTTTCGTGTTTCCTCGCTTCTCAAGAAGAAGACCAAATCCACGAAGAGCATTGGCCAGATCTCCCTTATTGGTGTTAGAGTTACCCTTGTAAATACCGATTGCCTCCCGATAGTTACGTTCTGAATCAGCCTCATATCCAAGATGGCGTTCTAAATCGGCAAGGTGCCTCGTCGAATGTGCGACCTTGTCCGGGTTGCCCGCTTTTTTATAGTACATTAAGGACTTTTGGCACAATTCCAGTGCTTCTGAAGGATTGTTGTGGTCTGACTCAAATTGCATGTATATGTGGAATATTCTGCCAAGGGAATTGTAATCATCATTTTTACAAAGTCCCTGGGCTTCCTCTACAAGATGCCGTGCATCATCGTATTTTTCTTCCCGTCGCTTCACCCATGCCTCTTCCAGAAGATCATTTATGTTTAAATTATTGGCCATCGGGGTTTCCTCTGTTCTTTTGAAGTTTTTGATTTTCTATTCAGTGGATTATTAGAGTTTATAATTAAACATGTCTTCGTCTGCCATTTGAAATAACTTTGATATTGATTATTCATTTTGTTTAATTATAATTAATAACCATCGATGGTTAACAACTAAATTGTACCATTTGGCGATTACTTCATACATAAATCTAACTGAGCTGAGCGACCGGTCAGTCACTATTACCCTCACCCTCACCCTCACCCTCACCCTCACCC
>SDBV01003549.1_pt1 | contig 22939 bp, 24 predicted proteins | sample 2277081 | NCBI WGS metagenome assembly SDBV01 (sample SAMN10402039, study PRJNA504765) | marine sediment metagenome | isolation source: marine sediment core GS10_PC15, 223 cmbsf | place: Arctic Ocean: Southern Knipovich Ridge | collected 2010 | reverse complement strand
CGATCGGCCGGCCGGACCCGGCGAAGCATCAGCCCGCCGCGTCTGACACCGATAGTCCTGCGCGGGGCACGCCGCCGCTGATGGCGACACTCCCCGAGGGCAAGCGCATCACTGGAGGCTTCGGTGATCCCGTCGAGGCCGAGTACTACCCTCTCGATGGGACCGAGCTGCGCGAGCTGATCTACGCACTGATGGACTCGATTCACGCTCGGCTGCAAGACGACCTGCGCTTCTCCTTCGCGACGACCTACCCCCGCTGTAGTGCCCGCGTCGTCGTCGAGATCGACGCCTTCGCGCAGGACCAGACGCTGACGGTCGAGAAGGTGATGGTGCCCCCGCATGAGAAGACGCCGATGGAGGTCGCGCGCGTCTACGGCGACCAGGTCGTCTTCTGCGTGACGGCCGAGCGCGCGGAGATGACCGAGGACGGGCGGTCGATTGCGCCGCCGAACCAAACGCGGAAGGAGCTGCAGCTGCCGATCCCGCGCAAGACGGCGGTCGAGACGCCGGCGGGGCGGATGATCGTGGACGTGCGGCGGTAAGATGGGCACGAGCGTGGGCCTGCCGGCGTATCTTCGGGTGGTCGCCGAGCGCATCGAAGCTGCCGAGGAGGTCCACCGACCCGCTGAAGTCCTCCGCTTGATCGAAGTGCTGCGCGACGCGCTGTCTGACCAAGTGACCAAACGCGTCGCCGCGCTCCCGAGATCGCTAGCATGATCGTCAAGCTCCCCGAGCACGCCCGTCGTCTCGCGCCCTACGTCTGTCCGCTGTGCGGGCGTAAGTCACCGAACTTCTTTGATATCTCGCACAAGTACTGCTCGTGTTGTGGTAGCACCGACATGCCGAAGCGCTGCGAGCATCGGCACGAGGCGCTGACGCCGGGGATCACGCGGCGTCTCATCCTCGGCGGCCGCTCCGATCACAAGTCCGAACCGGTGTACGCCTACGAAGCCGACGGCCGCCTGCAGTTCACGACCTTGCTGCGCGCCAACACGGGCGCCGGCCAGGTGATCCGCGTCGACGCGCCGGTGTGGTCGGCCGTGCAGGTCAAGGCGCTCGTCCTCCGACGGATGAACGAGTTCATGGCGCACCACGGCGCGCGCGAGAGTCCCGAGGCGTCGATCGTCCGCAAGGCGATCGCCGCGCAGGGGCAGTCGACGGTGTCGGCGGCGCGGCGCCAGCTCGGTAAGATGCCACAGATGGAGCTGACGATGATGCTCTCGAAGGATAGCCACACTCAGGCATTGCCGTACGACGAGGGCGACGGCCGGCCGACCGTGTGGGTCAGTGACGATGGCGACGTCAGCGGGTTGCCGATCACGGCGCTCATCGATCAACAGAATCGCCACTACGAGGTCGAGCAGCCGGGGCCTGGGCGATCATGATCGATCCCAACGATCGCGGCGACATGCCGATCCTGCGCTGCCCAAAGTGCTCGACGCTCTTCGGGCCGAAGATGACCGAGTGCTCGAACTGTGGGGGACCGCTCGTGCCGGCGGCGAAGCCGAAGATCCAGTCAGCTTGACGACGTCCTCCATTCTGGAGACACTAGCCCCATGCCCGAGGGCAAGCCCCACACCGCCGTCACGAGCAAATCTCAATCGCGCAAACTCTTCGCGCTCGCCAACCGCGGCGAGATCTCGATGGCCGATGCCAAGGGGAAGACCCGCGCGGCCAATTTCTCGAAGCTCCCCCAGCGGAAGGGAACGAAGCGTGGCCGCCGATCATCCAGTCGACGGGCCTAAGAGGAGTAGACTACGGTGTCATGGGCACGCGACCTGATCCAAGTGCCGACGCTCCTCCTGGAGATCGTCTCCCTCTTGCGCGAGCAGAACAGCTTGCATCGGGAGCTGATCCTCGCGCTCACGGGTCGGGCGCCCTCGACGCGACTGACGACCCCTTCGGCGATCTTCGTACGGCCCCCGCTCAACCGGACGTACACCGCGGACGACGTCACCGTCGTGACGCGGGAGATGCGGGAGGAGCAGCAAGTCCTGGAGCAGCAGCGAGCGAGAGCCCCCTGGCAGGCCGACGCGCCGGCGCCGGAGTCGACACCCCCCTCATCAAGCGGCGACGGCGACGCGGCGCCGACAAGTCCAAGCGTAAGTCCCCCTCCCGATCCGGCCAGCCCCTCGCCGCCTCAACCCTGAAGCGCGGCTCGCGTCGTGGGCCGTCGAATGGTACGCAAGCGGATCACGCATTCGGGCAGGGCATCGAAATCGAGTCCGCCGCGACTCCAGTCAAGACCACCAACGAGGAACGTACACGCCTCGCACTGCGTGAGGTCCAGCGCAAGCTCGACAAGACCGGACCGACCACGCTCGTGACGCTGCCGGGCGTGCAGCCGATCTCCGCCATGACCCGCTTCATCGACGGGGGCCGCGATCGGTTCATCGAGGTGATGCAGATCGCGGTCCTGAACAACGATCCCGTCGCGTGTCAATGGTGGGAGGTGTACCGCGAGCTCCCGAGTTACCCGCGATCGCTCGTGAGCTTCGACGACGTCTGTGCCGCCTCGGGCGTCGCGCCGAGGCAGCTGATGCTGTCGATCATCTCGACCGCCATGGACTTCGGGCAAGATGTCGGCAATCTTGTCGCAGCGGTCATGCACCCGAAGGTCGTCTCCAAGCTCGCGGAGTCGGCGGAGCGCATCGACGGCGACTACGCCGACATCGCGCTCAAGGATCGTCACGCCTTCCTGCAAGCGCGCGGGTTTCTCCCGGCGCCGAAGGGGGCGACGATCAACATCCACGCGAGCGCGTCTGCGCAAGCCGCCTCGGCCGCGGCGCAGGAGCCCTCTGTGCCCTCGTTCACCGACACGATTGACGCGACTGCCGAGCGGCGCACGTCCGAGCCCGCCCATGTACGATCCTGAGACGACGGCCCGTCGAGTGGATGAGGCGAGCGCGCGTCTCGGGTTCGAGCTCGTCTACCACACCCAGGATCAGGTGGACTCCGCGATCGTGCACTTCGACGACCTGATGGAGCGCAACCCGAAGGACAACCGCCCCATTCGCCTGCGACGCCCGCTCAAGGAAGACGAACAGCAGTTCCTGACGAACGAGCGCACGCTCTGTGCGCTCGACTTCCGTGGCCACTGGCTGCCGCGCTACGCGCGCATCATCAACTGGCGGAAACAGCCACAGGGCTTCACGCCGAATGTCGCGCAGCACATCGTCTTGGACCTGTGGGCCGAGGACGAGCGCGCGGGGCATGCGATTTGGATGCAGCAGCTCAAGGCGCGGCGCCTCGGCGTCTCGACGATCTCGGAGTTGAACGTCTGTCACCGGTATCAGTTTCAGCCGTACTCGAACTGCGTCGTCGCCTCGGCCGACCCACAGAAGACGATCGAGATGGCCGGCATGATCAAGTACGCCCTTGAGCAGCAGCCGTGGTGGCTCCTCCCCGAGGTCACGAAGATCAAGCAAGGTATTCCCGTCGAGTTCGGGAAGCAACACGCCACCCTCGCGATCGAAGCGGGCAACCAGTTCACTGGCGTGGCGCGTGGCTCGGCGCCGAACATCGTTCACCTTTCGGAGCTCTGTGAGTGGCGGGACGCCGATGGCTTGATCGATGGCGCGCTCCTCCCAGCCATCCTCGACGACCCGAGCGTGTTTGGAATCCTCGAATCGACCGCCAAAGGCCCGGGCTGGTGGAAACAGAAGTGGGAGCAAGTCAAACGCGACTGGGCCCGAGGGACCGGACGTATCCGGCCTGTCTTCTTGCCGTGGTTCGTGGGGACCGATATCTACCCGACCCCCGCGGACATGCGCAAGCGGCCGATCCCGGCCACCTGGATCCCCCAGGACCGGACGATCGCCCACGCTGAGCGCGCGCGCGAGTACGTCCTGTCGAACCCACTGCTCTTCAAGCATCTCGCGAAGGGCGACCGTCACTGGCAGATGCCCCGTGCGCAGATGTGGTGGCGCGAGATCGGGTACCAGTCCGCGCGCGAGGAGAAGAAACTCCACATCTTCCTCGCCGAGTACTGCGCCGACGACTTCGAGGCGTTCCAGGCGCAGCAGAACCCGCTCATCGACCAGGAGATCCTGATCAGCTACCAGGAGCGCACGCGGCCGCCCAAAGCGGTCTACACGATCGTGGGTCCCGATATTCCGCCGGCGCTCGTGGTGCCGGCGCGCTACTTCGATGGGTCGAAGCCGTCGATCACCATCAACACGCGCGAGCTGTGTCCGCGCTTTGACGCCAAGTACCAACTCATCCCGCTGGTGTTCCCCGGCTACTCGGACTTCGACGAGCAACTCAAGTTGTTGGTGTGGGAGATGCCGGAGGCGGTGCATGCGTACGGGATCGGGGTCGACACCTCCGAGGGCGTCGGGCTCGACAACGCCGTGATTGAGGTCCTCCGCGAGTCGACGCCGCAACGCGGGCCCGGGCAGGTCGCGGAGTGGGCGGCCAACACGGTCACGGCCTTTCAGCTCTGGCCGCTCGTGATGGCGGTGTCATGCTTGTACTCGACGCCGACGCTGAAGTCGGTCGACGGCTCGCGGCGCCAGTGTCGGCTCGCCATCGAATCGTGGATGAATGGCAGCTCGACGCAATATGAGCTCCAGAAGCGCGGCTGGTCGAACTTCCACCCGTGGAAGTACAACGACTCGCGGAAGCCGAAGCTCGCCGTCGAGGTCAACCGCGTCGGCGTGTACACCAACCAGTGGTTCCGCAGCTCGATGCAGGATCTCTGGTTGACGCATCTCACGGAGGAGGCGATCGACTTGCCGTCGCCCTACCTAGTGCATGAGATCACGACGCTGGAAAACATCGACGGCAAGGCGCAAGCGATCCTCGGGGAGCACGACGACCGGTGGATGGGGCTTGGCTTTCCGCTCTACTCGCTCCATGCCGACAAACCCCCACATTTGCAGTACGTGCGGCGACGTGTAAGCTATGAGCCGGGGGTGGAGGCGGATCCCGCGGTGCCGCACCCGGTCTGGACGCCGCCCGAGTACGCGACGGCGCCGGCGAAGGCGGGACGCGCGCGTCGGATGGTGCCGCAGCCGTTGCGCTACAATCGACGGCGTGGGGCGCTGGACCAGTACCAGAATCCGAATGTTCCGATTCGGATCCGCGAGGGGTGACCATGCGACGACGATCATTTTTCGGGATGCTGTTCGGTGGGTTGCTCGCGCGCTGGCTGCCGCGTCAACGGCCGAAGGTCGATCCTTTGAGCGACTACCAACCATACCAACCACTACCACCGGGGTTGGCGGGCAAGTATCGTTTTGGCTTCACCGGATTCAAGCCGGCGGAAGAGCATGCGCGGTCGACCATGTGGCGGTACGGCGCGAAGCCGGAGAGCACCTACGGGTTCTTCCCCGAGGAGTGATGCCACGGACGAAGTACCGACAAGCGGTGGCCGGATCGTGGATCACGGTCCCGAATCGGCGACAGCATCGGCTCCGGTGTTGTGACTGCGGCCTCGTCCATGACATCGCGTTCCGCGTGCGCAAGGGGAAGATCGAGTTTCAAGTGTTTCGGAACGAGCGCGCGACCGCGCAGACTCGTCGCCACCGTGGAGGGCGTGGCTGATGGCTCTCATCGACATCTGCTGCACGGCGCACCCCAAGCACCTCCACGAAGTCAATCGGCCGATTGCCGACTGGCCGGCGACGCCAGCGTGTCCGACCTGTGGCGCTGCAACGGAGCAAGCGCACCTCTCGCCGCGCGTGCGTCACTCCATGGATCCCATCGTCGTCTTCCAGGCGCCGGACGGGTCGTACCGCTTCCCGGGCGATCTCTCAGGTCCAATGACGACGCAGTACCGACGGCAGGGCTATCGAGAGGTCGCGCTCCGCAGCGCCGTCGACGTCCGCCGCTTCGAGTCGCACATCAACACGGGGCAGCGCGAGACGGACGAGCGGCGCTGTGAACAGCGCGAGCGGATGCAGGAGGCGCGCGAGTCGACTTCCCGATCCGATCTTCGACACGCGATGACGTCGATGACGCGCCACAACCGCGACCTCGCGCGCGCCGCGATGGCGCAGAACGATGGCAAGCCCCGACTGCGGCCGCGTGACGGTGGCTTCCACGTCGAGGTCATGAGCTTCGATCACTCGAACCGGATGGAGTCCCGAGATGCTGGCGGGCACCGTCGGAGGGACTGATGGCGACTTCCCAATATGAGATCCCGTCGTTTCGCATGCCGGTCGCCCAGATCTTTGGGTGGGTCCTCGAAGCGGTCCAGGAAGGCGAAGGCTGGCTCAAATCCCAGCGCCCGGCCGCGGAATGGGACCGGGCCTTGGCGTCTCTGTCAGAAACAGGCAGCGGCGAAGAGCTCGTCGGGCTCTCCAACCTCGGCTACAACAAGACCCGCCGGGTCGCGCGCGAGCTCGTGGCCTCACTCAGCAACTTCCGGCATGAAGGCGAGTTCAAGGTCACCCAGAACAACAAGCTCTTCGACGTCGCCCACACGCTGACGAATCTCGACCGCAACTGGTACCGCACCACCTACGCCAACGAAGCGCATCGGGAAGCGCTCCAGTACGCCGTCGCCACCGGGACGGGCTACCTCTACGAAACCTGGGACAAGCACTTCTGGAGTCCCTACCGGGGGGACATCCGACTCGCCGCGCTCGCGCCGCAAGACGTCACCTTCATTCAGCTCCCGAAGAACAATGACATGCAGCGCGCCTACGCGGTGATCATCAAGGAAGAGCTGCCGCTCAACCTGGCGCGCGCGATCTACGCGGAGACGAATCCGGAGTTTGCCGCGGCCCTCACCCCGGATCGCGACGCGCCGGGGTGGTTGCAGAAGGGGCTCCGGAAGGTCCAGCAGTTCGTCGCCCCTGCACTCCGCGTCGCCGGCCGGACGCCGTCCACGGCGGCGCAGGCGTCGTTTCCGACGGTCGACATCTTTCACATGTACGTGCTCGATCGCACGATCAACGACACGGGCGAGCCGGTCGACATGGGCGCGCTGGGCACGAACTGGGCGTACACCGTTCCCGCCAAAGGGGACCCGCTCCCGACACCCATCCGCAATCCGGCGACGGGCAACTTCTTCACGCAGCCAGCGACGGACGCCGACTGCAAATTCTTTCCGCTGCGCCGCTATCTGATCTTCTCGCGCACCGGGCTCGGCTATGACGGCAGCTCGCCGTGGTGGCATGGCGAGGTCCCGCTGGCGCGCATCCGGTTCACCGACTGGGCCTGGGAGGCGCTCGGCACGTCGCAGATCGCCGACCTGAAGACCATGCAGGACGGCATCGTCGCGCTCATGCGCGGCATCGAAGACTCAGCGGCCGCGCGGCTCGACCCGCCGATGCTCTACGACGACCAGATGTCGGCGTCGTGGGCGCAAGCCTTCAACCCCCGCAAGGCGGGAGCCCGCGCGGCCGCGCCGCTCTCGCTGATCAAGCCGATGGAGTTCCCGGTCCCGCCCGAGTACTACAACGTGCCGACCTGGATCCCCCAGTGGATTGAAGCGCAGGAAGGCCGCATGGACTACCTCGCGGCGACGCGTGACCTGGTCGCCATCGCGAAGGCGAAGCAAATCCCCGGCTCGGACACGCTGGAAAAGCTGATGGAGATGGCGGGGCCGATCGTCCAAGACCTCGTCCGCGCAATCGAGCACCCGCTCCAGCGTCTCGGCGACTGGCGCAAGGCGTACTACTTCCAGTTCTACACCCGCGAGCGCATGTTGACCGTGACCGGTCCGGACGGCATCGACTTCGATACGCAGTACCAACCCGAGCAGCTCGCGAAGATCGACACGACGACCACGCCGCCGGAGTCGTCGCAGGCGTTCGACACGCGCAAGCGACGCTCGCTTCAAGAGTTTCGCTACCACGTCACCGAGTCGGGGATCAGCGAGATCCATCGGATGTCGAACAAGCTGCTCTACATTCAGCTCAGCAAGCTCGGGTTCCCGATCTCGTGGTGGACGCTCGCGCAGGTCTGTCAGATCCCGAACTTCGGGCCGCCCCCGGAAGGTACGAACACGGAGCTGGAGCGGTGGATCGCGCAGAAGCGGATCGAGATCGACCTCGCGCTCGAGCAGCAGGCGCAAATGGAGCAAGGGGCGGCGGGCCTCGGCCTCGGGGGACAGGCGGGCGGTGAGGGCGCCCCCGGCGAGGGGGGTGGAGCCCCAGAAGGACGGCCGCCCTCGTTCAATGCGCCGCCCAAGCTGGTCGTGAAGAAAGATCCTGCGGGCGGCGAACGGTCCACGATCACCACGTCCTAGATCATGGCCGCTGGTCGCACCATCCGCGAGCGTATCGAGCTCGCCAAGCAGCAAGAGCTGCTCACCGTCGAGCAGGTCGCGCTCCTCTCCCAGTACGCTCCGCTGACCATCTACCGCAAGGTGGGGGCCCACAAGATCCCCGGCGTCGTCCGCTTTGGGCGTGGCATTCGCTTCCGCCGTGACGTCATCTTGCCCTGGGCCACACGGGCGCAACAGTCCCGATCAGCGGCGCGCGAGCTTTAGTCAGTTTTATACATCCCCTATCCGTGCGTGCGCTTTGCGCGGCAGACTGCACGTATGCCAAAGGGAACGGGACACGGAAGTTCGATGCAGCGCGCCTCAACATCCGCAGGTGCCGCGGGTACCCACGTCGACAAGGACGGCAAAACGTCGGTCCGCAAGACCATCGACCCGCCCTTCGGGAAGCGTGGGGGCAAGCGCGGCACCAGCAAGCGTGGCGCGCGGACGATGAGCTCTCGGTAGGACTCATCTGATGCCGACTCCTGCAGCGCCCATCAGTGGGCAAGGCATGGGCGCACTCGGCGCGGCGCTCGCGCAAGGCCCAGGTGGGGGACCGGCCCCGTCAGGGGGCGCGGCAGTAGCCGGTGCTGGAGCGGGGCCAGCCGGCGCGGGTGTGGACGCGCAACTGCAGCTGCTCAAGCAGGGCATGGGGGCGATCCGTGAGCTGTCGGAGGACGTGAAGTTGATCGCCGAGCAGTTCCCCGCGACGGCGTCGACGGCGGAACAGATCAAGCAGCTGCTCAAGCAAATGATCATCGAGATGGCACCAGAAGCCCCAGCGCAAACGGGATCGTCCATCGCCGTGCCTGGAGGTGGTGCGGCGCCCTAGGGCGAGGCAGACGTGATGGCTGAGGGAAGTGTGGCCGGGCAGCTGCTCGCGAGCCGGGAGACGCCACGCACGCGGCGCGCTGTCGGCGACACCCAGCAGCGGACTGGTCAACGGATCGGCGCCACCGTAGCGCGGGTGCTCGGGCCGGGCATGTTTAGTTCGCCCGTCGTCACGCCGATGGAAGAGCCGTTCGGACGAAAGTTGGTTCGAGGTCATCACGCGCGGACGTCGCCTACACGGTCGGCGCCGTCACGCGGTCGGTAGGACACACACGCTCTCTGCAGCTCCCGCCTGAGGCGGGTAGAAGGAGAGGAGGCACGCATGGTTGTGAAAGCGAAGCCGCGGAAGGCGACGAAGCGGGAGAAGCTCATCCTCAAGGCCGAGGAGTGGCTCAAGGAGATCGGCTTCACGGACGACGAAGTCGAGACGATGAAGGCGACCTACACCCCCGAGCGGATGGTCAAGATCGCCGAAGGCTACATGCGCCAGACCGACTACGACCGCACGATGGACGAGGGCCACGCGGCGCTGACGACGGCGCAGACGGATTTGGCGGCGGCCAACGCCCGGCTCAACACCGAGATGGCCGAGTGGGCGACCGTGCAGCGGAACGGCAAGGAAGCCTCGACCAAGCTGGAGGGCGATCTTGAGGCGGCGCAGACCCGGGTCACGGAGCTCACCTCGCGGGTCACCAAGCTCGCCACCGACGCCGGCGTCGACCCCAAGACCATCCTCGGCGACGTGAACGTGACGCCCCCGAAGGACACGAAGCCTGACATGACTGGGTACGTCAAGGTCGACGATCTCGAAGCCGAGATCAACAAGCGGTTGGGGGGCCTCGCGTCGGGCATCCTCGACGTCCCTGCGGAACTCTTCCAGCTCGGGCAGGAGCATCAGCAGCTCTTCGGGAAGCCGCTGGACACGCGTCCGATCGTCGCCGAGATCAAGAAGCGGGCGGGGACGGCGAACAATCAAGAGTCGCTCGACCCGCGCGCGGTGTGGGAAGAGCTGCACGACGTGGTCGACAAGCGTGAGGCAGTCGCGACGGCCACGCACGATGCGGAGATCGCCGCCGCCGTCGAGCGTGGGCGCACAGAGCAGGCCAGCGAGCAGGCGATCCCGGGGTCGACGACCGCCCCAGGTCGACACGCGGCGATTTTCGGAGACAAGGATCGCAAGTCGGCCTTGGAACGCCCGCAGCCGCTGACGACGGTGAACGCCGCCGCGGCCGCGCTGACCAGTGGAAAGTATCGACACGGGAGTGGAGCAGGCAAGGGCACCGGCGACGGTGCTGGCGCCACGTAACGCGCGCGTTCGGATTGTGCGACCGCGCAGCTAGCTAAGGAGAGGGCTACATGGATCCGGCAGTTGCAGAACTCAACTCGGTCACGCAGTTCGAGATCTACCCGAAGACCATCGAGGACAACTTCTTCCTCGCGACGCCGCTGTTGGCGTACTTCCGGGACCACTGTCTTGTGCCGTTTGGCGGAGGCACCTACATGCAGGCGCCCATCCGCTACGCGCCCATGATCGGTGGGTTCTACGCCCCTGGGTCGGGGTTCAACATCACCAAACGTCAGACGATCACCGCCATCCAGTTCGACACGCGGTACGTCTATACGTCGATCCCCGAGTTCAAGGAAGAGATCCAAGTCGAGAACAAGGGGCCGCTCGCGGTCGCCTCGTTGCTCGATGCGGACATGCAGAACGGCGTCGACACGATCAACGTGATCGTGGCTGTGGGGTCGAACAACCATGGACAGGATCTCTCGGGCTCGGGCGGCACCGACCGCTCGCTGGCCATCAACGGCTGGCCCGAGGCGATCAACAACGGGATCGACCCCTCCTACGATGGGCAGGTCTTCACCCAGTACGGGCAGCAGACGCGTGGCGGGGCGATCGGCTCGGCGCTCAACTCGACGCCGCAGTGGATCGGCACGGCCGCTGGCGCAACGGGGATCATCAGCTACACGATCCTCGAAGAGGGCTACCAGGACGCGACGATCGGCAAGAAAGAGCCGAACCTCGGCGTCGGGAACAAGGCCGTCATCGCCTACATCAAGGAAAAGCTGGTCGTGCAGCAGCGCTTCCAGCAGGAGCGCGACCCGGTGTGGGGCGTGATGGGCTTCCGGCTCAACAACGCGATGATCCTCAAGGACGACTACTTCCCGTCCCTGCGGTACGGCCGGACGAACGCCCAGAACGACGGGCTGGGCGCGACCCTGACCGCTGCCTTCACGACGCCGGCGGTGGTCACGGCGGCTTCGGGATTGCCGGCGAACACTGCCGTCACGCCGGGCGAGGTGTTCGTCTTCTTCAACACCTTCGACTGGCTCTTCCGCGTCACCGACAACGAAGAGTTTGGCTTCGGGTTCTCGGGCTTCGTGCCCGCGCAGGACAACACCAGGGTGGTCGGCCAAATCAAAGCCATGGTGAACGAGCAGTGTCTGAGCCCGCGGACGCAGAAGCAGTTCTACGGCATAGGAGGCTGAAGCCACTGACGGTGTAGAGCCGTCGGTGATCGCGGGTGTAGAGCCCGCACGAAAGGAATCGGTCACATGAGCACTCCGTGGGAATCCCCGATCATCCGCGTCACGACTGGGCGCCTGAATACAGTCGATGACAGCGTCGCCGGCGGCGTCGAGTCGATTGGATCGCGGGCGAGGTTCGCCGGTCAGCTCGGCAAGCACCTCTGGCTGGCCCCCGAGCAGATGGACAGCATGTTCGACTCGTCCGTCGGCACGCTCTACGGCGGCCGCTTCCGCTACGTGCGCCTGCGGGCGGGCGACGCCACGTCACCGTCGCTCGCGGTCGGCCAGATCCTGTTTTGGGATACGACGCTGACGAACTGGCAGACCCGGTATCAGGTCACGCGGGACGCGGATCTCTCTTCGCCGACCCTGAACGCGATCTTCATCGCGGGGATCTACCTTGGGACGCTTGCGGCTGGCAACTACGGCTTCATTCAGGATCTCGGGATGGTGCCGATTCAGTTCCGGGGGACGCTCACGGTCGCGGGCGTGATCGGCTCGCTGTGCTACGCCGCGGATTCGGCGGGCGCCGACGAAGGCGATGCGGATGTGCTGTCGGCCGACGCCATCGCCGTCGCCAACCAGCGGTTCCTGGGGGCCGCGGTCACCGCGCCGTCTGACGGGTCGCTGACGCCGGTGCTACTCAACTTCCAGAACGCCCTCGGGATGGTGCCGTAGCGACGGCCTGATCACACGGACGCGAAGGAAAGGAGCGGATCAATGGCACGTCGCGATGGATTCCCCGATCAGTGGGGAAGCAAGCAAGTGGGGGTCGTCGTCGTCACGGGGCCGGCTTCGTACACGCAGTACACGGCGCCGTCGACGGGTGGTCAGGAAGTGCAGGCGCTTCCCGAGAGTGGGGTCAAGAATATCGATGTCGCGTTCGGGCAACCGTCGGCGGATGGCACGCATCGAGTCGAGGTCGTGATCGTCGAAGCCTCGGTGGTGGGCGGCGTCTCACTCGGTGATACGCAGCTCATCCTCAAGTGGTACGTGATCGCGACGGGGGCGGAGGTTGCTGGCGGGTTCGATCTGAGTGGGCAGACCGTGCGCGTCCTCATCGTCGGCGACAAGTAACGCGCGCGTGCGCAGGAGGCCGCGGTGGCACTGCTCGACCTGGTTGGCGAGCTGACTGGGACGCTGCCCGGCCTCTCGCCGATCCTCGCACAGACCTACATCAACCGGGCGCTCCGGTCCATCTACGACGAGCGCCTCTGGTCATTCCTCGTGACCGATGGGGTGCTCGTGTGCCCGGGACAGATCATCACGGGCACGGCGGCCCTCGTGCAGTTCACGAACACCGTCACGTTCGATGCGGCGGCCTCAGCGGCTCTCCAGGATCAGATCACCGGCGCGCTCGAACCCGGCCTCCTGAGCCTGCAGTTTCGTCCCCAGAGCACCGCGCCGGTGGCGAGTCAGCTCTACGGCATCGTCGCAGTCAACAATGCGGTCCCAACTGCGGTCGTGATTACCCTCGATCGCGATCTCGTCGAGGGGACGAACGCGGCGAACGCCTACAGCATCTACCGCGCGCTGTTCATTCCGCCGATCGCCGACTTCAAGATGTGGGAGGCGTTCGTCGACCCGGGCAACGCGATCGCGCTCACCCGGAATCGGCTGACGGCGACCTCGGGGGACTTCGATCGGATGGACCCGCAGCGCACAGCCACGGGCCTCAGCTACTGGGTGGGCGCGTGGGGCGCTATTCGGGATAACGGCAGCGGGGTCAACATCCCGATCCCGGCGGCGGCTGGGTCGACTGTGGGCCAGCCCGTCTATGAGCTGTGGCCGGTGCCGACGACGGGGCAGACCTGGTACGTGCGCTTGCGGCGGAGAGGCCCAGCGCTCGCCGACCCGAGCGACGCTCAGCTCCCGGGCATCCCCGACAACCTGATCGTCCAGCGGGTGCTCTACGAGCATGGCTACCCATTTGCGGCCTCGAACGTCGCCAACTTCCCGTCGTTCCGTGGGGCGGCGTGGACGCTCCTCATCACGAACGCCCGGGCGTCGTACCGCAAGGAGCTGCTCGATCAGAAGCGGAACGACCAGGAAGTGCAGCTCCAGTCGACGGACCTGTGGAATCGGGGGCATGGGCTCCGGTCGCCAGTCCCGTTTGGGCGCTTCGACACGCCGGGGTATCCTATTGATTCGGCGTTTTTGCAGAGCCACCTAATTCGGTGGTAGAGGGGAACTGACATGGCACATGGAAAGACAGAGTCAGGCGGAGGGCCGGGCACGCATGATGCGGGCGGTGTGCGGGGCACGCTCGATGCGCCGTTCGGGAAGGGCCGGAGTCGAGGGGATCAGGGGGCAATGAACGCCCCGTTCGACCAGAAGCGTACGGGCGGCGCCAACGCGGAGGACAATGGCGGCGGGATGCCCGAGAAGATCTACGATCAGCTCGGCGGTCCCTCGGCAGGGGCCAAGGCGAATCGGCGTGACAGCCTCGGGACGATCGAGACGGATCCGAAGTCCGCGCGACGGTAGTACTAGCGCTGCGAAGGGAGGGTTACGGCGTCTTCGATGGCCCAGCCGTCTTGGATGCGCCGCCAGAGGCGTTGATAGGGCTGGCCGGTCCGCTCCGCGAGTTCGGCGATGGTGAGCGAGTCACCCTGGTATTGGACTCGATGATTGCTTCGACAGTTCCGCAGTTGCTCCGTCCGGGTGGCCCAGCGCAGGTTTCCCGGGACGTACCCCTTGTCGTTGTCGATCCGGTCAAGTGTGAGTTGCGGAGAGGGTCGGGGGCCGATGGCGTCATAGAAGGCGGCGAAGTCTCGTACCCACGGGGGGTGCAATCGGATCCCACGCCCCCCGTAGTCGGCATAGGCGTGGTTCGACGGGTTGAGACAGCGCTGCTTGATTTCGCACCACGCCTTCCACTCCGGCGTCTTACTCCGTCCGTGGGTGGTGTTTGACGATCGGGCAACGTCGCGTCTGAGGCATCCGCATGATCGGGTCTTTCCAGTACGGAGAGCGTTGACTGTCGTGATTAGCGATTGCCCGCAGTCACAGGTACAGTGAAGTCGTCGGTTCTTTGGGGGCGGCGTGTCAAGGATATCGGCTTGGACCGTGAGGCGGCCGAAGCGCTGGCCGAGTAGATGGAGACGGGTTCCCATTTGTGCCGTATACCCAACCGACCTTCGCCCAGGCTAAGACGGATCTTGCGAGCCGCCTGAATGATCCGCTCAAGGTGCGGTGGGTCGATGATGAACTCGGGCGTTATATTATAGAAGCTGAAAGAACTTGGTCAAGTTGGACGCTCCACTTCCGTGATCAAGGATCCTTCGTCACGGTCCCCAGTCAAGCCTTCTACGATCTCCCGACCGAGATCGCCGCCCTCCGTGGCCAGACGCTGACGAGCGAGGATCTGGTCACCGAGCTCCAGTACGCCCTCCTGGAGGCCCCCAACGGCCTCAACGGCGGCGTCTGGGCAGGCACCGACCAGTTCGACCTCGATCAGCTCACGAACGCCCTCCAGCGGCGCCGTGACCAGTTCCTGCGTGAGACGGGGGCTGTGCTCGCGCAGGCTGTCACGAACTATCCGGCGCCGGCCGCCTCGGGACGGCTCGCTCTCGACGAAGCGGTCTTCAACGTCCGTCGCGCGGCGTGGATGGCCACCGCGACGGGCACCCTCTATCCGATGCTCCGGACCGATGAGTGGGCGGCGAACAACTACAGCCCCCCGTGGCCACAATCCTCGCAGCCGCCGACGAGCTATTCGGTGTCGGTGACCCCGCCGATCACCATCCAACTGATTCCGCCGGCGGCGGGCGCGGGCGATCTCGATCTGGTGTCGATCGATGCGGGCGTCGCGCTGCCCACCACCCCCTCGGCGGTGCTGGGCGTTCCCGACGACTATGCGTGGGTGCTCAAGTACGGCGCGCTCGCCGATCTGTTGAGTGGCGATGGCCTCGCGCTGGATCCGCCGCGCGCGGCCTACTGCGAGGAGCGCTGGCGGCAGGGCATCGAGCACGCCTCGACCGCGGCGGTGGTCCTCGCGGGCCGCCTCACCGATCTGACGCAGTCGCCCAGCGCGGAGGTGCCTGTGCGGATCACGTCGCTCTCGGACGCGGACCGGTACGATCCCGCCTGGCAACGGACGCCGGGGACGCCGACGCGGATCCTCCTCGCGGGACAGACGCTCGTGGCGCTCTTGCCGCCGCCGGATGCGACGGTGCGGACGGTCACGCTCGACCTCGTGCGGAACGCGCCGGTGCCGACCGCGGGGGGTGATATCCTCCAGATCTCACAGGACGTCTACGATACGATTCTCGACCTCGCGCAGCACACGGCGCTCTTCAAGGAAGGTCCGGGACAGACCCAGCAGGCGATGGCGCTCCTCCAACGTGTCGCGAAGGCCGCGGGCGTCGATCTGCATCTGCAGCAAGCGAGCACGCCGGATCGGTCGCAGCTCATCGGCCAGACCGAGCAGGACCGGCGCGTCGAGGCCGAGCAGCGGACGCCGGTGCTGCAGGGCGTCGAGGGCGAATAGGCGATGCCGAACTCTCCAAGCCCGACGTCGTACAAGCGCACCCTGCAGCGCTTCTTCTACAAGGGCATCTCGCTCCAGCCGCAGGACGCGCTCGCCGAGGGCAAGCTCGCATGGGGCCGAAATATTAGGTCCTACATGGACGGCACCATCGAGGTCCGCTATGGCCTCAACGAGCTGACGGTTGCGGGCATCGGCACCGGCCCCGTCCACACGATCGCGCGGCTGAACGACCCGTCGGCCGCGGGCGTCGCGAGCCCGGTGCAGCGGTTCATCGGGACGGGCTCCGCGCTCTTCGCGGGCGTCCCGCCGTCGGGTCCCTATGCGTCTGTCGACGTAGGGTACTCGGGTGGCCCGCTGACGTGGATTGCTGCGCAGCCGATCAACTCGCCGCGGCCGTTCCTCTACATCGCGGACGCCGACCGATTGCGGAAGGTCAACACGACGCTCACGGACTACCCCATCGGCATCGCGCAGCCGATGGTCCCCCCGGACGCGGCGCTCGATGAGCCGCAGTACACCATTCTCGACCAGATCGATCAGGCGGGTGGTCCCGGACCCTGGACCACCTATGGCGGCTCCACGGCGCCGCTCGCGCCCACGCTGGCGCCGGTGGTGGCCCGGATCGCCACGACGATCACGACCATCGTCTACGATGTGGGGTCGACCGGATTTGCGTCGATGGTGCTCGCCGACTTCGACAACGTCACCCCGGGCGCCAACGTCACGCTCGATCTCGCGGGCGCCCCCGAGGAGGTCATCGTCCACGCGATTCACGCGGCTATTTCCTCGACCACCATCGAGTCGATTCAGTATGACAGCGGGGCGAGCGGCCTCTGCACGATCCAACCGGTGGGCGGCTTCTTCGCCGGGCAGATCGAATCGCAGCCGATCCCGGACATCAACGAGCGCTTCGCCCCGGGGAGCGCTCCGATCGACGCGCCGCGCATCACCGTCTCGCGCCCGCTCGACTTCCCGGTCAATTCCCTCATCACGCTCGATGCCTCAGGGTCCCCCGAGACGGTCCGGATCCTCTCCATTGCCGAAGGGCCGAATGGCGTGCTGTCGTTCCGCTGCTCGACCGTGGGTACCTTTGTGGCGACGGACACGATCGATGGTGTGGCCTCGATGCGGGCGTACACCATCGGGACATTTGTCGCGACCGACACCGTGGACGAGGCCGCCTACCAGGTGGTTGTCACGCCCCCAGACGCGGACACCGAAGTCCTAGGAGGGGTCCAAGGCGCGATCGCTGGGGGTCCGCGCGATTGGGGCCTGGTGGGCACGCAGGCCCTTCAGCCGGCGGACATCATCCGGTTTGGGATCAAAGCCTCGTCGCTGGGCTTCATCCAGTCGGTGCGGCTCGTGCTCGATGTACAACCCAACGTCGTCGCACTGCCCGAGGAGTTCCTAGCGGACTACTACTTCTTCGAGTGGCGCGAGGCGGACCTGATTGACGCGGTCCAATCAACGTCGGAAGTTGCCGTGGGGAGCCTCGCCGCTGCGCAGGCGAATGCGGTAGCCGAGGGGGAGACGGCGGCGTTCTACAGGGACCAATTCGGCTACGGCCGCACCCCGGGCATCGTTGGCCCCACGGGAGGGGATCGGATAGCACAGCCTCGTGGGGCTCCGGGAGTTCCAACGACGGGTGGGCGGACCGGGGGTGGCCCCTTTGTGACGCCGGAAGGTTTTCGACGTGGCGACGCACCATTCACCGGACGCTTCGCGGTCCCACGGGATGGGGCGCCGCGCACCGCGGGCGGCGTCTCTCGGCAGCTCGCGCTGGGCAACGACGTCTGGCTCACGCTTGAATGCCGCGTCGGCGATCTCATCCGCGTCGGCTCTGATACGACGCTGACGCTCAGCGCGATCGTCGACGGCTTGTTGTGGGCGAACGTCAAGGGGACGGCCTCAGCGGTCACACTGGAGTTCTCCGACGTGTACGTCCTAGGCGGCTATGGCCCGGAGGTGGACCAGACGCTGCCGCCCTACGTGTACCGCTACTCCTACCGTTCGACGATCACGGGGGCGCGCAGTAACCCGTCGCCGCCGATGCGCGCCGGCGTGACGCCGCGCCGCCAGCGGGTCATCCTCGAAGCGACGCCCTCGACGGACACGCAGGTCGACATCGTTGACTGGTGGCGCTTTGGCGGCGTGCTCGCGCGGTGGGCGCATGTCGGTACCTCGTTCAACGATCCGGCGGTGTCGCCGCCAGTCAATCCTTTCGACGACGATCGGTCTGACGCGGCGATCGACGGGGGCGAGCGCATCCGGTCAGATCTGTTCCAACCGTGGCCGACGACGGACCTGCCACGTTTGGGCACGTGTGACGTCGCCGGTACGTCCGTCACGCACGTCAGCGGCGATCTATTCAACACCTCCTGGGCACCTGACACGCTCATCACGGTCAACGGCTTCACGACGCAGCTCTATCGCTCACCAACCTCGACAACGCGGCTCGAAGTCGTCGACAACGTCGGCTCGGGCACCGGCGTGCCGTTCAGCCTCCCGTCGCCGACACTGCTCTCGACGCCGCTCCCGGTGCTCTTCGGGGGCCCGATCAACAACATCTGGTTTCACTTCGGATGCGGCGATCCGAACAACCCGGGGACGCTGCACTGGACGCACGGCAACGACCCGGACGCCTCTAGCGACGTCAACACCATCATCGTTACGTCAGCCTCCGAGCCGCTCCTGAATGGGTGGATCGATGACGGCATCCCGTACGTCTTCTCGTCGAAGCGGCTCTATCGGATCCTGCCCGTCTTCAGTGCACTCGCGACGTTCCAGGTCGTCGAGACGAGCTGCACCCGGGGGCTCTGGACGCGCTGGGGCTTTGTGCCGCATCCGGAGGGTGGAGCGTTCTTCATCCGAAAGGATGGCATCTGGTTCACGCGTGGGGGCAGTGACGCCATCCTCGTCACGCAGCCCGATCTCGGCGTGCTCTTTGGCCAGGATGGGACCGACGCGGAGGCGATTCGCAACCTCAACCCGATCGACTTCGCGAGCACGAATCGGCTTCGGCTCGCGATCGTCGGGCGGCTCCTCTACTTCGACTACGTCGACACCGTCGACGAGGGGCACACGCTCGTCATGGATCTGCGGACGAGGGCGTGGACGCCGGATGCGTACCTCGAAACGGGCTCCCCCCTGACCCCCACGGGCGTCACCGTCCGCGAGAGCGAGCAGGGCCAGGGGGTCTACGACCACATCCTCGCGCTGGAGAACGATCAGCTCTACCAGTACGCGTTGGCGAAGACGACCGACGTGCTCACCGATATTAACTGGGCGATCTGGACGCCGTGGGCCCATGGGGAGGATCCGCGTGCGTGGAAGCAGTGGGGCGACGCGGTCCTCGACTTCAACCCCGGGACGTCGGATGCCGGCATCACGGTGACACCGGTCATCGACAACGCGAACGTGGAGCTCGACCCGCAGGTCGTCGGCGCTGGTGGCACGGAACGGGACACGTACCTCATTGAGGTGGGACTCGCAGCCGCGGAGATTGGCGACGGCGTCATTTCGCGCAACTGTGGATTGCGGATTGAAGGGGCGGTGCAAGCCTGCGATATCCAGCGACCGATCTTCTACTACTGGGAGCCGAGCTTCCTCTGGAAGGGCTTGTCGGTCGCGCGTCGGGCGACGGACTGGGAAGACTTCGGGTACCGCGGCGCGAAGTTCGTCCAGGGCGTCGTCATCCGCGCGAACACCTTCGGCGCCGCCAAGACGGTCGAGGTGCAGTACGACGGGCCGAACGCGACGCCGCAGGTCGCGCTGACGCTGACCCTCAACCATGACGGGGAGCAGACGATCGCCTATCCCCTCGCGGCCGCCGGATGGACGCCGTTCATCGCAGAGCTGATCCGGTTGCAGGGCGCGGACGACGTCGATTGGGTGCTCCTCGATTGGCGCTTCGTCTATGAGCCGGCGCCGGAGCTGGCGACCCAGTGGGAGACGCAATACACGACGTTCGACGTCCCAGGCTTCCTGGATGTCCACGACGGCATTGTCGCGCTGCAGTCGACGGCCCAGGTTGACTGGTTCATCGAGTACCAAGACGGGGACTCGGCGACCTACGCGATCCCGAGCTCGGCTGGCGCGTACCTGCGGACGCGGGTCATCACGCAGGCGCAGAAGGGCAAAGCCGTCCGGTTCCGCTGGACGTCGACGGCGCCGTTCCGCTTGTTCAAGCGAGACTGCGCCATTCGGGTGCAGCCGTGGGGGGTGCCCGGCGGGTATATGCTCATGAATCCCTTCGGGGGGCCATCGCGTGATGACGGAGCCGGGATTTAGTCGCTGGCTTGTGTCAGCGGCGCTCGTAGGCTACGCTGACGGCTGGTTAGAGGAGACGCTGCAATGATCCACACACTCGGTCGGATCACGGTCGCGGCGGCGGGGACGCCGGTCAATGCGCTCGCGCAGGCGCACACGAATGGGACCGACTCGGGAGTGGACGCCAACATTCCTGATACGTCGGCCCAGGAAGCCTTCTCGGTTACGGTCCAGGCGTGGCACGCGAACTCGGGACGGATCTGGGTCGGGAACGGGGCGGTGATGAATTTGACGACCGGCGCGAACGTCCTGCTGTTTCTCCCCTCCGCGGCCGGCTCAGTGGCCCTCGTGATCGAGCGCGGCATGACGGGCGGCCGTGGGCTGATCGATCTGCGCTCGCTGTGGGTGGATGCGGAGGTCAGCGGCGACTCCGTCCTCGTGAGCTATCTGAGGGTCGGATGATGCGGCCCCGCCTCGTCTGTGGACTCGTCCTGTGCCTGTGGCTCTCCGCCCTCCCCGCGGCGCAAGCGCCGTCCACCGACGACGACGCCTTCCCGCTGACCGACGATGAACGCGAGATCGCGGCGCTCAAGATCGATCTCCTCGACGCCGCGGCGCTCACGCTCCAGTGGAAGCGAGAATCGCTGGTGCGCGATCAACACCTCCTGCAGCAGAACGACCAATTGCTCGCGCAAGAGAACGCGGCGTGGCGGGCGTGGCAGGCGGATCTCCAGGAGGAGTTGAACGCGTTGTTCGGCTGCGAGTACGACTTCGACGCGCGCGCGTGTCCCGAGGAGTCCGGCGACGAAGCTGCCCTGGACGAGGAGCCTACTCGATGATCCGCCTCCGAACGCTCGGTGTCGCCCTGATGCTCGGTCTGCTCGGGCTGCTCGTGGGCCCTCATCTAGCGTCGGCGCAGATCGCCATCAGCCCTCCACCTGGTGGACTGCCTGGTGGAGGGACGGCTCCCTCCGACGCCACCTTCATTACGCAGATACCCAACGCCACCCTGACCAACGAGCAAGCCCTCGATGCCCTGGCCTCCGGCATCATGCGGGTCGATACCGCTGCCGGGGTGATCACGAGCCTGACCGACTCCGCCGGGATCGCGGCGAATCTCTCGGATGAGACCGGCACCAGCTTGCTCGTCTTCAACACCAATCCGGTGCTGGTGACTCCGGATCTGGGGACTCCCTCCGCCGGGGTGCTAACTAACGCGACGGGCCTCCCTATTTCCACCGGTGTATCTGGGTTAGGCACAAACGTCGCTACCTTCCTCGCAACGCCGTCCAGTGTTAATCTGATCGCTGCGCTCACAGACGAGACGGGGACTGGTGCGGCGGTCTTCGGCACGAGCCCTCAGTTCACTACGGCGATTGGGATTGGGACGGCGGCCGCTTCAATTGATCTCGCCATCGGCGACAGCGATACCGGATTAAACCAGACCGCAGACGGCGTGCTAAATATTGTCGCACAAAACGTGGCGGCGGCGATCGCACAGACTGACGGGTCAAATATACGATTCTTCCTCCCTGGCGTGGATGACGATGCCGCCGAGAATCCTGTGTGTCGTTCTGCTGCTGGAGAGCTGTCACGCGGATCCGCAGGCTGCAACGTCTCCTCTCGGCGGTACAAGCAGAACATTCAGGACATGCCGTACGGTCTCGCAGAAGTGCTGCGCCTCCGTCCGGTCACCTTTGAGAAGATCAGCACCCCCGACCGCCGTCGTATGGGGCTGGTCGCGGAGGACGTCGCGGAGATCTTCCCCGACATGATCGGCTATGAACCCGACGATCCCACGCTCGTCCAAACCTACGACTATCGGGAGATGCACGCCCTGCTCGTCAAGGCGATTCAGGAGCAGCAAGACCAGATCGACACCCTCCAACGCCGACTGACGCGCTGAGCCCTCCTACCATGAGAATCATTCAGTGGCACCCAGATACCTGTAACTGTCGGATCGATCTGGAGTTCGAGGAGCCGTCGGGGGAGCCACATGGCGTGCGTACCGTGTAATCTCATCGCGGACGCACGCCGCCGCGGTCTGCGCTGTCCGAAGTGTCAGGGCCAGTCCCTCCGGCCGCTGATCCGTCTCATCGGACGCGAGTCTCAGTGGCTGGGCGAATGGGTCTGCACAGCCTGTCGCTGCCAGTGGCCGGAATCGACGCCCGCCCTGGAAGGTGCTCCGGCTAACCCTCCCACGTAGCTTCGAGGGGACATGTCACACCAAGACGACCTTCCTATTCTAAATGAGCGCACGGACTGGAGCGACTTCTCTTTTTGGGTGGCCCAGCTCATCGTCCCGGCCGACGTGACCGCCGCGCATGCGCTCTTTCCCGAGTCCGTCCCGGGAGCTGCGGGGCTGCTCCGATCGCCTCAGGAAGCCACGGCCCTCTTCAGCGCGCCCCTCGGGGGTGGATCTCCACCAAACTTCTTCCCAGCGATTTTGCGGGATCAGAGTGTGGTCGGACTCGCGCTTCCCGTGAATGTTCGCAGCGGGGTCTATACGTTCGAGAACCCTAACGCGGAAGACGAGAACAGGTTCCTGTCGTTGCCGTTTGAGTGGCGGGGATGGGTCTATGGACCCGGGGAAGAGG
>SDBV01003548.1_pt1 | contig 22943 bp, 11 predicted proteins | sample 2277081 | NCBI WGS metagenome assembly SDBV01 (sample SAMN10402039, study PRJNA504765) | marine sediment metagenome | isolation source: marine sediment core GS10_PC15, 223 cmbsf | place: Arctic Ocean: Southern Knipovich Ridge | collected 2010 | reverse complement strand
GCCCACGAGCAGCCGGTGGAGAACCTGCGCCAGGCGATCGCTACCTTTCAAGAAGCGCTGCTATTCCGCACCCCCGAAGTTGCCCCGCTGGACTACGCTGGCACCCAGAACAACCTGGGGAATGCATACAGCAACCTGGCATCCCACCAAGAGCCGGTGGAGAACCTGCGCCAGGCGATCGCTGCCTATCAAGAAGCGCTCTCCCATTACACTCCCGAAGTTGCCCCGCTGGACTACGCTGGCACCCAGAACAACCTGGGGAACGCCTATGGGGCTCTGTCAGCCCACGAGCAGCCGGTAGAGAACCTGCGCCAAGCCATCGCTGCCTATCAAGAAGCGCTCTCCCATTACACTCCCGAAGTTGCCCCGCTCAATTACGCGATGACCCAGAACAACCTGGGGATCGCCTATGGGGCTCTGGCGGCCCACGAGCAGCCGACGGAGAACCTGCGCCAGGCGATGGCTGCCTTTCAAGAAGCGCTCTCCCATTACACCCCCGAAGTTGCCCCGCTGGACTACGCGATGACCCAGAACAACCTGGGGAATGCCTATGGGGCTCTGGCGGCCCACGAGCAGCCGACGGAGAACCTTAGTCTTTCTGTTGAGCATTATAAGCAGGCTATTGAGATATATTGTAAGTTAGGAGATCGTCAAAAAGAAGCTAATTCTAGCTGGAATTTGGGTTTGGTTTATGAGAAGTTGGGTGACCTATCATCCGCTATTGTTCATCTACAAGTTTGTCTTAATTTTGAGCTTGAAATCAACCATCCTGATGCGGAAAGTGATGCCGCTTATTTAACTTCACTGCGCGCAAAAATGGAAAATACAGAATAACTACTAATAAATACTTCAAATCTTTATTTTTATTATTCCCGATACCTTTTCTTCCTCGTTCATATCATTCAATTCTGTCGGCCAAGGTTACAGTTTATCCTTCACGAAGTGAATGGCTTGGTGCCCCCGCACCCAAGCTTGTCCTAAGCGAAGCTGCACCCCGTGCGGAGAAGCCTGTCCCCAGTTTATCTTAGCCTGTCCCGCCTTAAGTGGGGCATCCTTGCGGGACACTTTGTGCGGGAGCGAAGGGCTTGTCCTGAGCTGTGTCGAAGGAGAACCACTACCTTCCTCTAAAGCCTTCGGCCATTTGGCTCAAACCTTACACCAATGAGATCGCAAAACCCCTCTCCCAATTCTGGGAGAGGGGTATGGGGTGAGGGTGTTTTGGGGCATGTCCCGCACAAATTGGTAAGAATCGCCAGCCCTATTTGCTCTTCTTTCTCCAAAATTGTATTTAGCAAATAGACTAGTGTTTCTGTCAAGAAATTCTCTTCCTGACGGAAAGCATATCTTGATAACGTTGAAATCAAATTATTCGTCAAGGCTTTGCTCTTCTCTTATCTTCAGAGAAGCGATAAATTACTTTACTTTGTCATCTTTTGGGCGTGCCCAATTACAATAGCGGTGGGTAAGACGTGCATTTTCTGGTATTGTTTTTCCCCCAAGCCAATATTGCTCAATATGATCAATGGCAGAATCATCCATTTCAGCAATATATTGACCACAGATATTACATGTAGGATTTTGGTCATAAAGTTTCTGCTTTAATTCCCGAGAGAAACATCGGGGCTGTTTACTTCCATTCGCTAATATTGTGTCTAGTGTAATCCGCCAAATATCAAAACGTTGTGTCACCATCTTTAAAGAACTTGTGGAGAGCTCAATTGCCTCAATAAAATCCTGGTTTACCGTCATTAATACTATCAAGGCTTCGCGGATTGAATCTAAATTGGCCATGACAAGATTCTTGTCTTTATCAGCAAAGGAGTACATAAGAACATCGTACAATGATGCGTTGAATCTTCTCGGTTCCCAATAACCATCACGAGAATCCTCATTTCCCTTGTAGAATCGTTTAAAGGCATGCTCTCCCAATAGTGAACGAATGAGGGTGATACTATTTTTAAATGCCATACGTAATTTCAGAGCTTTTTCATCAGAAATTTTTTGATATTCTTTCATTTCCTCGGTCAAGAATCGAGCCATCGATGGCTTATACTTCAAATATGTTGAGTGGTAGAAGGCTGAAAATCGTAAGACATATTCCACATCCTTCATTCTTCTCTCGGAGGTTTTCAAACCGAGTAAGAACATGAAATCTGGGTCCTCAGATAATTCAATTAAGAGCTGATTGTATGGACCTCTATAGACACAATTACGCAATTCTTGTTGGTTCAATGGGACTGCACCAGTATTCAATCGTTCGAAAATATCAAATCTAAGGTTTTCATCCGATTCCTTTTTAAAGGTCACAGTACGGAGTGGATAATTGCGAATATGATTCTTAGCGGGTTTATTTAATTCCTTGAATTTCTTCTTGTTGAAATCAGGGAGAGCTTTAAGATTTCTTAACGAATAATCGTTGTCGATATATTTAAAAAACGCATTAAGTCTTTGTTGTCCATCTATCACCTCCACAGTACTATCGTAGCTTTCAGCAAGATAAAATACTGGTAAAGGTACTTCGAGTAAGGCTGATTCGATTAGCTTGCTGGAACGTGAATCATCCCATACCTTCCGTCTCTGAAATATTGGGTCTAGTATTAAGTCCCCGTCCTTCCAGCGTCTATATAGTGAGTCAACAGGAGGGTCCAGCTTGTCAGTGAAAATACGTCTTCCACTGAAGGCTTGTTCCTCTTCATCCTCATCTAGTAATGAAGCATCATCTTCCTGAATTTCATCCAAATCTTTCAAATCATCTTCATACTTGGTCATCACTGCCTCCAATATATATCTCCTATCCCGATGGAATCAAGTCTTAACTTATCCGCCTCGCCAACTCATCAATCCCTCCATCAACATCTTCGCCTTTAATCACCACAATACGATAACCCTTCCCTTTCAACTTCTTCCTCTTGACCTCGTCACTTAATCTCACATAATCCAGATGGTGTGGCGATCCATCCACAAAAACGATCACCTTCGGCGCGTAGAAAAAGTCCGCATTCGCTAAGGGAATTCCTTCGTTATCATAGATGGTTTTCTGACCTTCATCAGGCAGGCGAATATTTTGGTTATTGATTGCTGTCAAAACATCCCTTTCTAAATCAGAACCACAAGCCTCAAATAGCTGTTCATACTTACCATCGTCAACCTGGATTCGTTGAATCTCAATCTCCTCTACACCTTGTAGCCATTCCAAAACAACATTTCTATCTAGATTATGATGGTGGCGCTGGTTATAAAAAGAAAGCAAGCATTGGTAACAGGCACCTTCACATCCTTCATCATCAAAATCATGCAGAATCTCTCGGATTCTGTTCACCACCCGGTTAAACTCGGTCTCGATAGCGAGTGCTGCCAAACAGCCAGTTCCACCAAGGGATGTTTCGTAGATGATCATCTGGTATGGGACTTCGGGGTCCGGACTCTTAGAGAGGAAATACCCGATCTCACTTTCTTCAAGGTTAAAGGCGATCATAATTCCACGAGCAAATGCAGTGATTAATGAAGTGTAAAACGCATCTGGATTACCCCCTTCCGGTAATTTCACTTCCATAACTAATACATCACTTTGGAATTCATGGGTAAGCCCAAGGTCCCTCAGGATATCTTCCTGATTTGCATTGGAATTGCATTTCCCTTTTTGTTCTGCTGTGGAGTAATGTTCCTCGATTTCGTTTTCTGATAGCAGCCAACGGTTACATCTCGTGCATAGCTCAAATGGAAAAACAGTCCCGTCACGAAGCCTTTGACCATGATTCATGATGAAGATTTTCCCATTGGTCTCAAGAGTCATGGAGCCAACATCTTCACCACCTGCAAGCATTGAATATCTTTGAGCGTAGCCTCCCCCCCTGAAGTGAGGTGTGATGTCGTAACCCAGTCGTCGGCGTTCCTCTTCATCTGAAGAGATCTTTGCATCGGGTCGGGCGTACATATTACACATCGCCATCCCATTTTTGGAATGGGTCAGGCTCAAATCTTGCCCACAATTACACCTGGCCCGGTTAGTCTCTTCGTCCCCCAGGTATACGCGTTCACATTCAGGACATATTAGCACTTTTTGAGTGGATGGCATCAGGTTCAGGGTTTGGGCACGGGCTCCAATGATCTTGTAACTGCTGCCGCGGTAGTAGATATAGTTTCCTGGGGCATATTCGGAAATGGCGATAACTGGATTACGCCCGATTTCATCTTCACTATCGTTGAAAGCAAGATAAGTTGCTTGCGGGGGAAATGCATAGCCCGGTAGAAAACCTTGTGATCCCAGGTAGCGGTAGATGTACCAATCGCCTTCGCCGTTCCTCATGGAGGTTAGCTTGGCCGAGATGATATTCATACGATCGTTACGGGCTTTATCCCCTTGGATCATTAGAAGGTGGTTTTCAATCTCACGACCTTCCTGATAAAGGCTATGATATTCGTTTCTCCAGTAATCCAGCGCTTGATCCAAGTCATTGACAAAATCAGAAATGGTTTCACCCACCCATTCTGGGGTAAACCAATCAAAATGTTCAATTTCACCAGTAAAGGCTTCGATAACCGCAGCTTGAATTTGATGCCCATACTTTTGAATAGCATTTTCCCAGGTCTCAAGCAAATCCGGCAGCATCGGATACTGGTTATGGTCAATTTCGAGGATCTCCCGAGGACTCGCTGGCAGCTTCAAACCTTTGAATACTTTGCCCGTTTCCAAGTCCTCCAGGCCAAGACCCATGACTTCCAAAACCAGCGAATGAATGTGGGTTCGGATCAAATAAGTATTATCAAGCCTGAACCGAGGGGCTGAAATAACACCGGAGATCATCTTCTCAGGGAAGCGGAAGAAATATTGATCGTGGGGACCGCGGGCGAAACCAACACCTGCATAAGCGGTGATCAGAGCAGCCTGGCCTTTTCGTCCGGCGCGGCCAGCCCTTTGAGCATAATTACTGGGCGAAGGGGGAATATTCCGCAAAGCGACGACATTGAGATCGCCAATATCAATACCCAACTCCATCGTGGGTGTACAAACAATGACATTCAAATCGTTTTCTGGATCTTTGAAGCGCTGTTCAATATCCATGCGTACATCCCCGGAAATTTGGCCGGAATGCTCTTCGGCCTTGAGATCAACTGCTATTCCTAGCGGCTGGGTGTACATCTGCAAGAAATAATTGTGGCTGATGTCTCTATCTACAACCGATGATCGGCAGGTGGTTTTGTAACAACTCCTGATCTCTCTAAAATGATAGACCGACAGACAGCGCGGGCAGACCTGCTTCGATACAGAATCATCCACTTGCAAAGAAATAATCTCTGGGTCGACCGCAAAAATATCCCCACTCACACCGCCAAAGCCTCTTACGGTATGCGATACAAGGAATCCAGCCTCATGTAGCATATTGATCAGGCTGGTCAATAATCCGGCGGCCTGGTTGGTGGAAAGATCGGCAAATTTCCTGAGCCAACGGTTCATCTGAGTATTGGAAGACGATAACCGGTAAGCCCTGTGATTCCGCCCGGTGGGTGCATCATCGCTATAACCAATCGCGCCGTAGAATTCACCGTCATGCACATGCACTTCCGGATTGATGCGAGAGATCACCTCGGTGTTAAATTGATCGGGACGGATGATGGCTTCGTGTTTGACGGCCAGCCGCAGACGCATCATATCCATAATCCCATGCAAGATATCAAATCTTTTATCGGGGGTCAGATCCTTGAGATAGGGGACCTCTGCCCATACCGGCTCGTCAGCAGCAAACTCATCCAGACCATCGTAACCTACGAACATAGCCCCAATGTCTTCCAAGTTCTGGTGGATCCTTCGATGGGTGCCTTCCAATTCTCGGAGGGTTAGAAATTGCAAGTAACGCTGGTAGCTGACCCCAATTTGCTGAGCCGCTCTGCCGTAGCGCCTTTCTTGGTTAGCATCATAGGGGGGCATTAAACCGCTGTCATTCAGCATATTGAAAAGCTGCAAACCGATTTGACTGAAGGAAATAAAGTGATCGGCTTCAATTGTGGCGTCAAGTTCTTTCAGGGTGTTATACAGGAGCCTGCGGAACTGCATCCTGTTGGACATACTGTTGATGTGAGCCGCTTGCAAGGCAGTATCCTGCCGGTTATCTGAGAAAGCGATCACCTTTCTTTGTTTCTCAGGTAGATTCCTCAACTCAGCGTTGAGAATGATATCGGTAGCAGTTGAACGGCCAACAGTACCATAGCTGAACAGCTTGCTGTATTCTCGCAAGCGCATATCATGCTCAACCCCACATTCTGGACAGAACAAAAAGGGAACCGGGATGAACAGGATTTTGTACCTCTCATGCCCACAAGTGGGATCAATCTCTCCACAATGACGGCAGATCGTATGAAAGGTGGGAATCAGTTCCCGGTATTTTTTACGGACTTTTCCGGTTGGTGTAAGCCAGATTTCAGGCAACTCAAGATCTTCGGCTGTTTCACTCTCTGGATCCAGGATCAAAATATAGCCGCTTTGTCCTTCGGTACTGACGCTGTCTAATTCGGCAGATGCCAGACCACTGCCTTCAAATCGGGTCACGGAATAATATTCAGCACCACAACTGCGGCAAAAGACTAAGGGGAAGGTTGGGGATCCTTTATCCTGATCAGCACAGGTTGGGCACAATCGCTCACCGCGATCATTGAGGTGTTTGGTATCTCCTATGCAGGAGTGGATCGGACGACCTTGCGAAAAGAAGGTGTGAATTTTGGGCGGTAAATCGGGCTGGTTAAGGATCAAAGCGACCAATTCGTCCCGGGTGAGATTCAGTTCAGTTGAAAGCAGGGTGATGGTTTTAGGACCAGATTGTAAGGTGCCCAACAATCCCTGGATTTTTGGATCTAGTGAATCGGGAATGGGCGCATAGGTTTCTCCTACTACATCAGCAGGTGGAAAGGTTTCCCCAAACAATTCACTGGCAAAGCCTGAAATGGCTTCCTGGGCGCTTTCATCCTCGCCGCTTTCAACCGTGGCGGATGTACCGATACATGTTAGCTTACCAATTGTCCCCGTATGTTGCTTAAGGCGGCGGATCAACGCCGCAACATCAGCTCCTTTTTTGCCGCTGTATGTGTGGACTTCATCCAAAACCAGGTACTTGAGCACACCCTGGTGCCGGAAGAGGGTGCGATCTTCGAAGCGGGTGAGCAGTAGTTCCAACATGACATAGTTGGTCATCAGGATATCAGGCGGATCAGCCTGGATTTCTGCTCGTGATAGCACCTCACAATCGTAGGGTACTTTCCGACCGGTAAGGGTTTGATATAACGCCAGCGCCTTTTCCGGGTTGGTTTTAGTGTCTCCGGTATAGCGCCCAATTCTCAATCCAGATCTATGCAGCCGTTCGGTGAAATCATCGTACTGGTTGTTCGCCAGCGCATTCATGGGATAAACGATCACAGCTTTGATGCCCTTTACACCACGCTCTTTAAGCTTCAATGCTGTCGAGACAATCGGAATGCCGAAGGCAAAGGATTTGCCGGAACCGGTGCCGGTTGCGACAATCACATTGCCACCCTGGTGCAATGTGCGGATGGCTTCGATCTGATGCAGATAAGGAGAGATGGGAGCAGAATTGGGGTCATTTTTTTCACTGCGAGCAAATTTCAGCACGCCGGAATGTAAAATCCCCTCATCGACTAATTTTTCCAGGGGTTCACCCTGCATAAAGGGCAGCGAGATTTGTATATAAGGTGGTTTCCAGAGCAGACCACCACCCTCAAGGCGCGCTTCGATCCAATTTTTGATTTCCTGACTTTTGATCTGCTGAAATGATTCCACGTAAGACAGGTAATCACGCTGAATATCTTCCAATGTGCTGAAGGGATTGAAAATCCCCCCGTTCGGCCCTGGAACTTTGACATCATCGGCAAGAATCGGGGATCTTCCAGATTCTCCAAGGGCAGTATACACCTGCAAGAATTCATTTTGAACATTTTCCGACATTGAATCGAGATCAACAAATTGGATAGCAGAAGCATAATCGCGATTTTCAAAGGCAGTTTGGAGGAGTACCTGGAGAAATGGAACAGGCACAGAATCAACCTCAGAAAATTCAAGAATTGTATCTCGATCCCATAGTTTTCGCCCTAACTCGACAGCAACATCCAATTGGTCAAACTCATGTTTGTACTCACCGAGTTTTATTTTTGTTTTCATAATCTGCCTAATATTACAAAGTGTCTTCTGTCCAATAAGTTTGGTCATCCATGAATCTTGATCTCTCGTCTTGTCTAAAGGAAACGAATAACCTTCTCATCGCCCTCGAACAACCAACATAAAACAACCTTCTTTGGTGGGCGATTTCCTCATTAATATCTTCTGCATTTTCATCACGGATGTTGGGTAGTATTCCCTCTTCAACGTATGGTATGGCCAGGATTGGAAATTCCAGGCCTTTTGCGGAATGGATCACCAAAGACTTTACACAATCACGTTTCAGATCTAACGTTTTCCCTGACATATATTCTGTTGGTAACCCAAGGGATGAAAGCTTGCGCGCGATCCGTTTGGCCAAGCGATTCGTTGTTGATAATACCGCAGCGGCAGAATTAGGTAATCTCAAGTTGTGCTTGGCGTTTTTGATGGATTGGTAGATCCAATACATCATTTCTTCTTCATCCCGTGCCGGGAAGAATTGAGGTTTTGGCCCTGAATGAACGTAAAATTGATTTAATACCTCTTCATCTCCGTCATGTGAACTCAGCAGGATTTGGTCTGCAGCTGTAGCGATCTCCCTGGTGGTACGATAATTCCGTTTTAGTATGCGTGTTCTGCCTCTTACCTTTAGATCAGCATGAATCTTGTTCCAAGAGAAAGTACGATTATATATTGATTGACCAGCATCTGCTGTCAAAAATACACCAGCGGGGGATTCGCATAATTCAACGCATAATTTTATTGTCATTGGACTCAGGTCTTGGGCTTCATCGATGAGGACATAGTCGAATTTTTTCTCACTCGACTGCCCACGCACCAGCAGTTCATAGGCACGGCCTCTTAGCATTTCCCAGGAAAGTTTATTATTGCTCTCTAAATATGCTAAATAACTTGTATAAATTTTCCAGATCTGCCGCCTCATATTCTCATTGAAACCATATCCTCTTCCTCTGCGGTCAGCCTTTAAGTATTCTTCAATGGTATTTATGCCTCTGCCTTGAATGATCCAGTTGAATTCATCCTTGATGTATTCATCCCCTAAACGCTCAATTTGTTTTTTCAGCATGAGTATTTGCAGTTGGTTATCCCCCGAAAATTCAAGGGCAAACTTGCTGGCCCGGATGGCTTCAAGGAGAAAATCATCTCTTGGGATATCTGGTCTGCCATCAACTGCATTGACAATTCTCCTTGCGATTACATCCACCGTTGAGACCTCAATCTCGGCTTCTGTATTAGAGAGTAGATGGTCCAATAATTGTTCTGATGCTCTAACCAGGGAATTAGTGTATGTCGAGAATAGAATCCTGGGGGGGATAAGTTGCTGCTTGGCGAGATCGCATAAGGCCTTGGCACGGTATAGGGCGATCGTCGATTTACCCGATCCCGCGCCTCCTTTTACTAATGTCGGACCACTCAGGGACCAATCAACGAGTTTCTCTTGATCTTCATCCAGAAATAGAAGGAAATCCAACACTCCCATCTTCCCATCGCTATAATCAAGCAGAGAGTCTACTCGTCCGATGACACGCGTCTGCTGCTGCACAATTTCTTCGATCCTCGCAGGAGATGACATCAAATCGATGATTTTTTCTTTGTATAGGTCCGGAATCTGACATTCTAAAAACGCTTCTTCCGTCCGGCATTCCATGAGATCATGATGGTATTCACCGGGAATAATCCACTTTGAAAGCTGGCTCTTTGTGAATATGTATGTCAAAGGGATTTCGATTTTGGGATCTGGTCTTATATGATCACTCCAATTTTGAGGCGCTTCAGCATCAGGGTTGAGCACTTCCTCAAGCACTCCCGTAAAATCCGCCAGGTTTGGTGCATCAGGATTGTAATTTAAACGATCATATACTTTATCCCTGAGGCCAATCACCAACAGAACGACGACTTTTCTGTTAGGGAAAACAGCATAAACAATGCGATGATCTCTAAAACGGTAGCGCCAGAGTTTATCGGTGTATTTCAATCTTTTTATGGTATCCCCTCTCGGCACATTGGGCTTAGCTTCGATTTCGGATAAATAGCCAGTGATCCTGGTCTGGTCATTTCGACCTAATCGAATAAAGTCCTTCATGAAATCAGGTTTGAAAGTCAATGTAAATGTCATTTTTCTCCCTTTTCAATGTACAGATTCATCAAACCACTTTTTCTACTGATTCAATTCAAACAAGTGATGTTTCCCATCTCATCTAGGAAATAAAATTGCACATCCGATAACAGGTTCCCATACTTCTCCAACAAGATTTGGGGTCTCTTCGATGCAATCTTTGATTTCCTGGCTTTTGATCTGCTGGAATGATTCCACGTAAGGCAGGTAATCACCCTGAATATCTTCCAAAGTACTAAAAGGGTAAAAAATTTCTCCCATATTTATTATCTCTTTGGCCAATTCTCAAACTCCTCAAACATTTCCACATTTATCAAACGAATCTTTAAAGCATCATCTTCTTCCGCTTTTTCCAACCACGCAAGGATTTCGGCAAGGGGCATTTCCAAAGCTCCTCGCATCTTCTGAACCATTGGTCCAAGTTCGATTTGTTGTGACAATAATTCCACATAACTATCGTTACTTATTAATTGAAGGTTTATCGGGCTTCCTTCTTTAAAACCATTAATAATTTTCTCAAGGCCTTGTTTAGTTAGATCAAATGAAAAAACCATGCCACTTTGTTGGTAATTCCCATTTTTGATGACAGATATTAATTCCTCCGCTGCCTGAACATCTTTTCTCGTGAAAGCACCATCTTGTGTAAATGTAAAAATTGTTCCGATTTCACTTTGGATAAAACATACCATCTCAACAAAATTAATGGTGTATTCGTCTGGTGGAGGAAAGCTTTCCTTTGGGATTGTAAAAGGTAGAACTTCATTGGTGTCTAATAGTATGAGACGTACATCACCTCCCTTATTTAATATTTTCTGAATATTTAATATTTGCAGTAGCTGAGTATACGTAAGATCCACAAAAAAGGCCTTAAACTTAAAATTATGTTGACCAGTCTTGTTAATTATTATTTTTATTTGGAAGGGTATTTTTTGGTGTTCATTGGAAAGGGTAATTTCTTCCCGACCTTGTTTAACAATGCTCAATTCGACATATGGAATGGTTTCCCCACTTAATCCTGCGGTTTCAAATTCCATCTGAACTGGCCGCGGTGGGGTGGCAATCGATGGCCCAAGCTTCAATCGCATAGTTTTTGGATCGATTTCTCCAAACATCCTTGTCCACCATTCTGGTAATTCAAATGCAGCAATAAATTCTCCATCGATTTCAACTTCATCCCCTGCGGCAAAATGTCTTTCCAATTCTGCGAATTTTTCTTTTCCCTTCGGTGTTGGAGGAAACTCAAATTTTGTTTGAATGGTCAATTCTCTTCCTTGAGAGGCGATTGGATAATAATGATTAGCTAATAAATGGCGTAATTTTTGCAAACCTTTTTCGTTGAATTCATTATCTATTGGAATATGAACCTTTACTTCCTTTTTCTGCCTCCAGGCGGGATTATGCTCGGAAAGGTACTGGATTGCATGATTGATCCAAATCCACCAACCCTGTCTACGTTTAATATCCCAAACACATAGAACTACAGTGACAATCTGCGCGTCCCAATGCTCCAAATCTTTTACTTCAAATGAGTAACTGATACCGCCAGATTTTAGTATGTGCTTATTAATATCTTCAGTGCTCTTTAGTTGGACGTAAAAACTCAAACCGGTTGAGATTTCGCCTTCGTAAATACGCACAATAATGTCTTCACCTAGATCTGGAGAGATGTCACCCGTGACCCATTCATGTTGTTCAAGAAATTCTTCAAACTGTTTTCTGCTGATATTCTCTTGACGTTGCTGTGGAGAAAGACGGCGTCTTCTACTCATATCTTTTTCCCTATTGCTTGATCACTTGAGCTTTTCGTAGCTGGGATCAATCCCACCGTGAACTTCGGCCGTATGTTCATCCAGCGAAAAGCCCATGACGAACTTGCTGCACTGCTGGCATTTGTATAGACCAAAATCGGATTGTGCGGCTGAAAAATCGGTAGATGCGTCAAACAAGGTTTGTTGATTTTCCGGCGCGGCTTTGGCTTTGGACTCTTTTACCTTGACTGTCGGCCTGGGTGCAATCAGTTTGGAGTTACGTATTGTATAGGTTGGTTTATCTTCGCGAACACTTCGTGCAAGGCTTGTTACTTTGGGCGCTTGTGGTTGCGGTTTATCTGGATGCTCCAGTACCGATACCCGCTCGTTGAGTGGCACACACACATCTTCCAACATGGGATCATCCACCAGCTTATCGAAGTTTTCCAGGATAACGCGCTTCGTGCGGTACTCCCCATACTTCTCTTCGTCTTTTCTTTTTACAATCGGGAATGATTCTAAGATGTAGTCAAGTTCATCTCGAGTAAGCCCGTATAGATGCCCATAAAGCGAGTCTATCTCGCAACGTATAAGCAAACGCCTTTCTTCATCCCATTTGAAAGGAGGATGTGGGAACACAGTATCTTGCATTCCCAAGTGAACATGGTAAAGCCATTCGGGAGGTAGAGTTTTTATATTTTTATTTTCTGTTTCAATTGTATTTAATTCCCATTGTGTTTTTATTAATTCACGCATGGTTTCTGAACAATTCCTCCAGATATCATCCGCAAGAGCCTTTAGATCCCAAGCGGTATAAGTCAGCTCAAATACCCTTTGGAGGATATAATTCTGAATACGATCATTAAAACATGATGGTGTAAGAATGGGGAACTGCTTGAGGATAAAGAAGTTGATATGAAGATAACCAATTTTTTGTCGAGAGATGTAATCTACAACGAATGAATTGAAATTTGCTACTAAACAAGATTGCAGCACCAAGCCAATAGAAGAACGTGGTTGAATTATTGGCGATGAGTTTCCAACCCCTGAATATGGGAGCCACGTAACCTTGAACGTTCTTTCACTGCTTGCTGTAGTTATATCTTTGTAGGCAATGAACCCCGAGTGATTTAACCCCCCAGATTTATTTTTTACTTCATTTGAGTTTATCCAATATCTAAATGACGGAAAATATTCCGGATCAAGATGTTGGTGAATATCAGTTTCTTGAGGTTCTCCTGTTCTTGCACGTTCAGAATAATGAATTATTCCCGCAAATCTATGATCATATTGTTCAATCATCTTTGCTTCATATAATGGTAGCCAAACATCGTTAGCATCGAAAAAAATATGACCATCTGAACTTAAACCTTTTCTATTCAACTCATCCTTTGTCTGAAACAATTGAGAATCGTTTGTCATATCAAACATTCTTGAGAAATTAACCCCCCAAGGATTATTACCTGAAACCTCATTTATCAATACAGGAGTCGCCAAATATAGCTTACGTGTTAAGGATGCATCAATTCTCGTTCGGAAAATCGGACAAGTAAGTGTGTTAGGATTCAGCAATTGAAAGTCACTTGTAGCTAGTTTGAATGCTTTCTCATTATCCTGGAGTTCATCAGGATTCAGCAAGAAGAATGCAAAACTAGCAAAGGCGGATTGATCTCCGAGCATTTTTCCGCGCAAGGTCAATAAGCAGAACTTGAATGAACGGTGCACTTCAGGAAAAATACCTTTTCTATTCTCAAAATCATATAAGCTAACCAACTGGTTTGTTCCTACTAAATCTCCAAAAAAGTGTTTATTGGTGTTATCAGTCGAAATTCCAGTTGGCACGATAATACCAACCTGACCAATATCAGAAATTAATCCTCTAGCCTTCCCCGCAAATACTTGATAAAGGTTAATATCGCCACGTCCTGTAAGTGGGAATGATCTGGAGTTACGCAAGAAATTACTGGTAGTCTCTGACACATTCAAAGCTTCTAAGTAATCCTTGTATAAACTTTGATTTGAGTTAGATAATGTCTTGATCAATCGTTTTCGAGCAGCAGCATTGGGAGCGTTGAATATTGCAACATTCTTCCCATTAAAAAATTCTTTCTCCACTAATTTGACACGTTCCCAAGGAGGGTTTCCCAAAACTACATCAAAACCACCCTTACCGCTCTCATCAAAAACCTGTGGAAATTCAAGGTGCCAGTGGAAAAAACGATACTGCCTGGCAAGGGTCTGAGCATGATCTTTTGTTTCAGATGCAACACCCTTTGTTGAAATATTTGCTTGTTTTACATCCTGGGTAGTAGCTACAGGCAATCCTTTATTCATCGGGGCAAAAAATGCAGATGTCCATAGATCGTAGGGCAGCCTTTTATCCCAATATTCCTTGCTGCCCCAGTAAGCCAGGTATTCGGTTTCGGCCTGGTTGGGATCGGTTTCCGCAAGGCGATCAATTTCCTGCCATTTTTTTATATCTTCTTTGGTTTCCAGCAGGGTTACTTTCACCAGGGACATCTGGCCTTTTCGCTCCTCCCGGTTCTGCGCCTTAATCGCTTTGGCAAATTCTTTGTCATCCCCAGTAACCGGCTTATAAGCCTCGTTAGGAATGCCTTCAGCGATCAATTCTGGTGTGGCTCCAACCAGAGAATTACCGCACTTGATGTGGTGGTCTAAGAAGTTAAGTGGAGCATCTTCCACTGCGGCATTGATCCATAAACTCACCTTGCACAGCTCCACCGCCATAGGGTTCAAGTCGACAGCATAAATGCAATGAGCCAGCACATCCCGCCGGGCATTACGAATTTCAGTATCCGTTGGGAATAAATCCCCGGTCCGAATCCGGGCTAGCTCCAGCGCCAATTTATTGTTGGCAGCAATCAGGAAGGCGCCGCTACCCGCCGCCGGATCGACCACCTTGATCTCCAAAAGGGCTTGCTCGGCTGCCTGGCGTTCGTCAGCATTGAGCGCTTCAACGTACTCCGAGTCATAGCCAGATACAACTGATCGCAGGCGGTCTTCCATCACAGGAACCAGGGCGGATTTGATCAACTCATTGACCAGCGAGGGTGGGGTGTAGTAGGAACCGGTTGTTTTGCGGCCAGAGCCGCGCGGATCCAGGAAAAAGGCGTTAGCCTGGATTTCTCTACCCTCAATTTCGAGGTTTGTGTCTGAAATCTGGGGAGTGAACTCGAGCAAGCTTTCATAGATGCTGCCGATTTCCTCCACGGATAGATCGGCATACGAAATTCGCTGCAAGACTTTATCTTTTTCAACTGTGGTCAGGTGCTTTACTGTGACCAAGAAATCGTCGTTCCGGCAGGAGGGGACATTGGAAATATCCTGAGGGGTGAGTAAAGGTGTCCGCTCCAGGCTAAACAAAGCGCCGTTATAAGCGTAGATGCCTAACTCTTCGACCCCATTCTCAACCATCGAAATGGTGGTTTTCATCCTCTCCCACAGGTCAATATTGCGATCATCCCCCAGAGGCTGCTCTGCAAGCGTCCGCAAGGAGGTCAGGCTGTATTCCTGCATGTACAAGGTGCCGCGCCCAGGCAGCATGCCGCGTTGTTCGGCAAACAACAGGAAGAGCATGCGGTAGATGGTCATCAAGACATCTCGATAAAGCTGAGCAGCGCCGTCCTCCGTTTGGCGTATCTGATCAAGAAATCCCGGAGAACTGGTCAGAAAACCTTTTGCCAGCGACTCGATGGCAGCCTGTACGTTTTTTCGAAGGTCTTCACCGACTTTAACTCCCATGGCCAATGAATCTTGATAAAGCTTCTCGATAGGAGCTTCTTCTTTGCCTTCAGGAACGATAAAGCGGCTGGCATGCAGCAGGCGGACCATCGCCCGAAAACCAGCAAAATCACGCGTGCTGAAAATGCCTTGAAGATCGAATTCTACGTATCCACGGGTGTAGATATGGTGGAAATCCCGCAACAGACGCAGGTTGACCCCATCCGTTACGATCGCCCAATCGTGCTCCTTGCTCAGGTTCAGGTAGCGCTGCAGCATGTCGTGCGGAGCGAGGGTTTTTATGCCACGGCCAGATCCCACTCTAGTCTCGAGGGAGGCTTCCACACCGTAAAGCACGGAGTGAACTGGCAAGGTGAATTCTGTCGTTCCCGCTCGTCCCAGGTGGCTGAGGGGGAAGCGCAGATCACCTTCTAAAACCGTGTCTCCCCGCTGGTATTCGGTTTCGATGTTCAGGTGGTAGAAAAGCGGTCTCAGCCAGCGTTGGCGCAAGGCAGAAATATCCAACGTGCCAAACTCACGCTCGACCATATCCCAGCGTTCCACCAGGGAAGTCCAGGCATTGGCAATGGTTTTTTCAAAGGCTGCTTCTGTGACCCGATCATGCCCAGGCAGGGTAAACGACTCGGGCCGGACAGCTGTATGGCTCAGTGTATCTTGTTGCAGGGATTCAACAAAGTGATGTGTGAAGATACCACCAGAGGTGCGAATACTGTCAATTGCCATATCGATTACTCATGTCCGATCCACTAGGCTGGCCAGAGGATCTTTACTGCCAGCAAATCCCAAGATCCAATGGATAGTTCTTCTGCTTTTTCAAGCCATTCGGCATCCCGTTGTAAACTTTCCCGGATGGTCTTGCGCTCTGCAGCAATATGTTTTTTGCGGGCGGCGATGTTTTCTTCGATCACCTTTTTAAGATCATAGCGGGATAAAACATCCCCTAAGACTTCTTGGACTTCGTCATTGGAGAGACTGCCGCTTGCAGGGGCTGCATTCATCATTCGGGAAGTCTCTGCATCTGAAAGGGTTCGTTCTGAATATACGGGAAATGCGATGGTTACCAGGTCTTCAAAAATTTCCGCTGGATTAGTTTGGGTTACATAACGTACCAACAAAGTCAGGATGGCCGAAGTTTCGGAGACATCTCCAGTCAGGATAGCGGCTGAGCGTCCATAAGCCCCTTTTTCAGCATTAAAAGCCTCCAGCTTGATCAAATCGATAAGCCGCCGTACCAAAGGGTGTCCGAGATCGAAAACTTCGATTTCCGTCCCATTCAGGCCTCGTGCCGCGTCAAAGGTGGCTCGGGGAATTTCATTAGGGATTCCCGGTAAGGATAAATCTGGGTGCTGGATATTGATTTTGAAGGTGCCATCCTTATTTTCAGTTACCGAACAATTAAACCGATTCAAGCCGCTGAAAACGAAATCCTGAATGGCTTGCGGCGTGCCGATGGTTTGGTGGGTTTTTACGATTTGCTCGTTGATAAATTCCAGAGAAAGATCCGATTGCCCGTAAAAGGAGTCATTTTTGATGCGTTCCAGCACTTCATCGCTGAAGGGGTCTTCTTCACCCGTTCCTTTGGTCTCCAAATTATCGAAATAACTCAGTTGAGTTGTACCTGCTGATACAGTCATGCCATGTTCCCGGATCAAGTCCAAAATGCTGGTCTCATCGCCAAAATATGGGGGAGAAAAACCATAATCTTTTCGAATCTGATTTGACTTTTGAACTAATACTTTCAGGATGGTTGCATCCAGGGTTTCATCCAAAACCATTGTGCGGATTTTTACTTCTGGTTCTTTCTGTCCGAACCGATCCACGCGTCCATTGCGCTGTTCCAGCCGGTTGGGGTTCCAAGGTAACTCGTAATGGATGATCTGACTGGCAATATGCTGAAGGTTAATGCCCTCACTGATCGCATCAGTAGCAACCAGGACACCCTTCCGGGCTTTTAAAAACTCCCCAAAGCGTTCATATCGTTGAATCTCATTGAGGGTGCCATCCAAGATGAAAATATCTACATGCTGATACCTGGCAGAAGATTCAAGCTGCTTGGCTACGTAATTCATGGTGTCGCGATACTTGGTAAAAATAATGACCTTGTCTTTGACACGCAGCATATCTCGAAGCACATTCTTGATCAGCTCCTGGAGCTTGCTATCCCTTGAAGGTGTAACCTTATTTGCCTGGGCGATGAGACCATCCAGAATGCTGATTTCCGCCTGGAGCATCTCAGGTGAACCAGGGGCTACTTTTTCGGATCGGATGATGATTTCATCTTCGTCAAATAGGTCGCTTACCTGTTCATCCAAAACATTGGCGCGAGCATCTTGTTCCGATAGCCCTGGATCATCCGCCCCTATTTTTTCAAGGCGCTGCACCAGTGCATTTCTACGGTTCCTTAGAGAGCAGCGTAAGGCTTCCGGGCTTGATAAAGCACGTTTATGAAGATGGAGAACTGCCCAACCAGCCAGAACTCGAATGCGCTTGTGTGCATCCTTGGCATTATTGAGGATGATTTCGCCATAATTCTGTACAGCTTTGATGGTTTCTAATTCTTCATGGGTTGGCTGGATGATCCTCTCATCCTGGTCACGAGTTGGGAATGTGGCAATTGAATCCCCTTTCAACAGCCATTCCTCGACATCAACCCGGCGTCGCTGGACAATATGTTTTCTGGCTATTTTGGTGTTAATAATGGGTTGATGGATTGGCCCCGAAACAGCGTCTACATCCAATAAGTCAATCAGGCTGGCAAAGGAATCAGTGTAACCATTATGAGGAGTTGCGGTAAGAAGTAAGAGATGATCCACATTTGGTGAATTTCTTATATCCGTTGCTAATTGCCAGCGGTCTTTTTTAATCTTGTGTTCGGGTCGTGATTGATGCGGTTTTGCAACCTGGTGGGCTTCATCGATTAGGACGATATCCCAAGGTGTATCCAGGATAAGGCTTTTTACTTCTACCGCTTTGGCGTAATCCACCGATACGACAAAGGCATCATGAAAGGCCAATAAATTTGTACCAGCCGGAAGATTGCGCTCAAGTCTGCGCCGGTTTTCCCTGGAATACACATAAGCTTTGATGTGGAAGAAATACTCCAACGCTTCTCGCCACTGTTCTCGCAAACTAGCCGGGCAAATTACCAATAATCGTTTTGCCTTACCTCTGGCTCTCAGTTCCTGGATCACTAACCCGGCCTCAATCGTCTTACCCAAACCGACATCATCGGCAATCAACAGGCGAACCCGTTCCTGTTCAAGCGCCATTGCGACCGGCACCAGTTGATAGGGGACTGGGATGGCTCTCGAAAACTGGAGTGACCGCAGCGGTGTTGTGCTGTTGACCATGCTCAAGCGGAAAGCGTCCAGCATCAGTTTCTGTGCTTGATGGGTCCCGATTTCTGTGGGGGAGGGTGCGGGTAAGTTCCCCGGCGTGACATGCTCAGCGGGGAGATAGATTTTGGTTTGCTTTGAGCTCTCATCTACCGCCGTAGCGTTGAGGATATTACCCTCCTGGTAGTCCACTCGCCATAAGCGTTTACGGCAGTTGATTAGTGTACCTGGTTGGAAACGGGGGTCAATTGTTTTTTCCATGCTTTGCCCACTTGGTGATTTTAGTTGATCGATAATTTAGTAGAGAGAAAGAATCTTCTGCTCAGAGAAACCTGAGTTGATGCATGTTGGGGATTCATCAGATCGTAAATAACATACACCATTTCCGGGCAAAGATGTTCAAATTCTTTCGGAAGAACTGGGTGGGATAACATCCAGCGTACAATGTTGTTTATTTCAATCCGACCTGAAAATCCAAAGCCTGAAAAACATTGTTGGTTTGCACACCACCACTGAAATCCTTTGTGGAGAATCCACTCGCTTTACTTAGGAGATACTTCGGCGGGTATCTTCTACCACCATGAGTAACCGCATAAACGTATTGTCTCTTATCAAGCCAGTTGTCGTATTGGTTGGTATCTGGGTAATTTTGATCGAAATCTTGCATGGCTTTCACGATCAATTCTCGAGTGATGACTTTTCCTTTGAACACAGTCTGCATGACTCATTCGCTCCTTTCGAATAAGGCTTATTATGTATTGGGAGAATAACTACATCTAAAACCCTTAGCACAAAACACTAAAGCTGACTTACGATCAGTTGATGGTTTGCAATAGCACCCTAAAGGAATAACTGTATTTGTGTGATGTAGATTAGGTATCAATCATCATCCCATACAGCAAACACATCAATTTTTACCATCATCGCTCTAAGTTTCCTCATCTCCTTTCTCATGCACATCATCTTCACCATCAACTACTTCAACCATATAATCAGAATCGTCACCTGCAACCAAATCTGTTGTAGCAGGGATTAAACGTTCATCGAGTATGGCACGTTCTGGGCTACCAAGTGATAGTGTCTCTGGCTTAACCTTACTTACCCCTAACACATCTGGAATGATCTCTTTAATCCCATTTGCTAACTCTTCATTGAGTTGTTTCTCTCCGACTTCCTTACTGAGTTTAACGGCGTTTCTTAAGATTTCAATTTCTGTATTTTTATTGGCCAATCTAACAGCGTCATTACTTAGTTCTTGAGCCTCAACTTCAGCTCGTAATTTGCGTTTTTGTAATCCCAAGAATTGAATTTTATCAAGTACTACTCGAATAATATCTGCAATGCCCAAATCTATCTTGATACTCGTATCTCCAGGTGAACCAAACCTGATGTATTCAAGTTGAGGTCTGGTTAAATCAATTTCAATATCATAAAAATCTTCAAGGATATAAATCAGATCTGTTGTGGATTTTATCAATTCATCCACTCTAACCAATACTCCAAAGATATTTTCCCATTCCAATTCTTCAGATGCAATCCTACTTATCCTTATTGCTCCTAACGGTCTAGTAACACGATCAATCTCAATGATGCGGTATCTTGCGATATATTCCATAGCTCTTACACCAAGCCTGGTTGAGGTTTTATAGTGTTGCCTCCACACAATTACAACCGGAATATCATAGCAGCCATCCATGCTTATCCAACCTGATACTCCGGTCGACGTAGGGAATCTTTTATCAGTTAAGATACCAAACCCAACGATTGATTTATTGATAATTTGAGCTGATTGCCATTTTTTTCCATCGCGAGATATTTGTACAGGTATATCCGCAGGGTGACGTTCATATCGTCTTCGATCAGCCGCGACTTGAATCCTGCCAAGTGATTGGAAAACATCAAATTTATTGATTGGTATATAGCTACGAAAACCATTTTGCAATAATTTCCTGTAATGGCCATAAGTCCGTAGGGCGATTGGGTTACGACCCTTTTCAATCAAAAGTTCATTAACATTCTCAAGGGTTATCTTCCCCCTTCGAGACAAATATATTTCGTAACCCTTTAATGCGTCAACAAAGAGAGCATTGGCCATGTTGTCCTCCTCGGTTAACCAAGACATCTTACGGGGAAATCAAGTGATTATTTCAATAGAATTTGACCAAGTTCTGTTAATACCCTTAGTGCTTAATCATTCCGGATATAAATACTTAAAATCCTAAGAGCTACTGATTACTTTCTTTAACATGATTACTATCGGTTGGATTACTAATAGGTGTCATCTCAAGCCACCGATCAATCGCTTCTTTCCTAAATCGCCAGTGACGACCCACTTTTTGACACGGGATTTTTCCTTCTTGAGCTAACTTATAGAGGGATGAAATTGGTATGCGAAGGTAGCTTGATGTTTCTTGAATTGTCATTATTTCGGGAAATGATTTTTCCATCACGACTCCGCTTTCTTCAGCAAATCAACTCAAGTCCAAAAAAATCCAAATATTCAATTATGAGATATTAATTTAGTGAATCTATTAGTTATTGTTAGACGTTATCTGATAATAATAACGCACTACCAGAAAATTAGTTACATTTTAGGTGAACTGCATGGATTATTGTTTTATTAAACCAACTGCAATTGATGAAAAGGACATCGTCCTACCTATACCCCCTTCCGTAGGCTGACCACCCAGCCTGCGGCCTGTCCTGAGCGAAGTTCTACCCCTGGCACACCTCTTGCACCAACTAGATAAACAAAAAACCGCAAGCCGGTTCGCTTGCGGTTTAAAGATAGTAGCGGGGGGTGGATTCGAACCACCGACCTTTGGGTTATGAGCCCAACGAGCTGCCACTGCTCCACCCCGCATCGTTGCTGCGCTTATCAGAGCGAAGGGATTATAGCACCCCCACCTGCATCGGTCAAGGCGCTATCACCGTGGATTAACGTGACTCTAAGAAAAGGGAGTACCAGATTTGCAAATTACTTTCCGGTTCAGGGGTCGCCGTCGGGAAGATGGTCACCTTGGGAGTAAAGCCAGGGTATTCCAATGGGATCACCAGGTTCTCGCCCTCCCGCACCATATGCCCCTCTTCATAAGCCCATTCGTCCACCGCGGCCTCGGATGCCGCGTAAGCCACTTGGGTCTCCAGGTACACCTGGGTGTGCCTCAGGTCCGTCGCCTCGATTGCGACATCCTCCCTTTTGTCGCTCAATCGCCGTAAGCCTGCCATGCGGTTGTTAAAATCCATCACCAGCAGGGTTAGGACAGCTAAACCGATGACCACCAGCGCATATTTCCAACCAAGCCAGGTTCGCTTCATAGTTTCATCTTACCTCAGCCTCTTGATTGATGCAAGTACTATGCCCGGGATCATTAAAGAAAAAAATCCCGTGTTATTCCCACAGGGATCATCTCCAGGGTATCCGTCGATCGAATGCCGAAGGTGGGAGTCGAACCCACATGAGCGTAAAGCTCACTACGCCCTGAACGTAGCGCGTCTGCCTGTTCCGCCACTTCGGCTTGCCCGAGCTATTTTACCCCGAAACATCGTTTTGTCAACCTCCTCCTCAGTGTGCTAGTCCAAAGTAGTAGAGTCCCCTTTGTGCAAAGTTAAAATGTCCCCTTTCGATAGAATGAACACCAAAATCCAAGCCATCGAAAGGGAAGGACAAAGTGAGCGACCTACTAACCATGAGCCAAAAAGAACTTACCCGATTAGAAGTGATACAACGGACAGAAAAGAAGACATTGAAGCAGAAAGAAGCTGCGAAGATGTTAGGGATAAGCGAAAGGCATGTCAAGCGGTTGTTGAGAGCGTAT
>SDBV01003547.1_pt1 | contig 22946 bp, 15 predicted proteins | sample 2277081 | NCBI WGS metagenome assembly SDBV01 (sample SAMN10402039, study PRJNA504765) | marine sediment metagenome | isolation source: marine sediment core GS10_PC15, 223 cmbsf | place: Arctic Ocean: Southern Knipovich Ridge | collected 2010 | reverse complement strand
TTCACTCGAAATCCTCCTTGCTCTCGGGTCAAAGGTTAGGTCATATATCCTTTAGACGCCGAAAAACACGGAAGGTTTCGAGTTTTCTTATGCAATCAGTCTGAAAAGTTCGCTTGGTTAAGGACTAGTTCAATCAAGAGGGCCGTAATGGATAAGGACACGTGCAATGCAGGTAGACTGGCCTTACGAATTCCCCGGCGCGCATTGGCTGGACGAAAAGGAAGAGCGTGCGGTTGTGGACGTGCTGCAAAATGGCTCGCTGTTTCGCTACTACGGGCCGGGCAAGCCGAGGTACGTTGAAGCGCTGGAGGCCGCGGCCCGCGAGTTCTACGGTGTTAAGTGTGTCCAGGCGATCAACAGCGGCAGCGGCGCCCTGATTACCGCCATGACCGCGATGGGGATCGGTCCGGGCTGCGAGGTGATCGTACCGGCCTTCATGTGGGTGGCCACGATAGCCGCAGTGGTTCAGGTCAACGCGATCCCCGTGCTTTGCGAGATCGACCAGAGTTTCAACATCGACCCCGGCGATCTGGAAAAAAAGATCACGCCGCGCACCGGGCTGATCATGCCGGTGCACATGGCCGGCGCCCCGTGCGATATGGAAGCGATCATGGCCATCGCCGACAGGCATGAGATCCCCGTGCTGGAGGACTGTGCCCAGTGCAGCGGCGGCACGTTCAAGGGGAAACCGGTGGGGACCTTCGGTCGAATGGGGATGTTCAGCTTCCAGATAAACAAGAATGTGACCGCCGGCGAGGGCGGGCTGCTGGTGACCGACGACCAGATGCTTTACCGCCGGGCCTCCTGTGCCCACGACCTGGGCCTGCTCTGGTCCGGAGGAGAGCCGACCACGCCCGAGCCCGAAGCCGTCACTTGGGGCCACGGGCGGCGGATGTCCGAGTTGTGCGGGGCCGTCGCCTCGGTGCAGATCAAGAAGCTACCGAAGATCGTCGCGCACATGCGGGCCTCGCACGATCGTATCCAGGCCATGCTGGACGGGACCCCGGGCCTGGAGTTTCGCCGCCTGACCGATCCGCAGGGCAATTCCGGGCCGTTTCTGATTCTCATCCTCGAAGACGAGCCCAAGGCACTGGCCGCCGTCGAGAAGATGAAACAGTCTGGCTTGCACAACGTGTTTCGAATCGCCGATTTCGGGCTGCACATTTACTACAACATTTCGTCTCTGGTCAGCAAGGTGCCCCTGTCGCCGGCCGGCAATCCGTGGAGCCTGCCGGAGAATGCCCAGAGCGTCTACGACTACCACAAAGGAGTTTGCCCGGGCAGCGACGCGTTGTTTGCCCGGTCGGTCCTGGTGCCGATCCCGTCCCGTTTGACACAGCAGCAAGAGCAGGCGGGTGCGGAGGTGATTCGCGCGGCGGTGACGGGGTGAAGCGGACCGTGAAAAGAGGACGGCCGCTTGCGGCTTCGCAGAGACAAAAAGGAATACGCCGCATGACTTCCAAAGAGAGAATCCTGGCCGCGCTCATCGGACAGCCGGCAGATCATGTTCCCTTGACGACCTGGTGCTTTGGCTTCCCCGCCCCCGAACATCTGCGGTGGGAGACAAACGGCAAGCCGGTGAAATACTGGTACTCCAAGCGATTGGAGCACATTCACACCCTACCGTACCCTTGGGAGCTCGAAGACGAGTTCAAGCGGGCCGAGGCCTGGCAGTCGCTGGGTATCGACGACGTGCTGGAGGTGTCCGCACCGTGGAGCCGAGACCCGGCAGTCACCTGGGAAGACTCCGTGATCGCCCCGGGCGGGCCCGGCGGCGACCCGAGGTATCCGGTCTTGGTTCGCCAGTACCAAACGCCTTCCGGCCCGCTGCGTCATGCAGTCAAGAGGACGAAAGATGAAGGCGAAGGCTGGCCGCCCCAGCCGGATCATGTGGCGCTGATCGAGGACTACAACGTCGCTCGGGCGGTGGAGCATGCCGTCAGCAGCCCGGCCGACGTGCCGATCATCAAGCACCTGTTCGCCCCGCCCGACGACCGGCAACGCCGGTGGTTTGCCGAGCGGATGGCGAAGATGAAGGCCTTTGCGGACGAGAAGGGTCTGTTCACGCAGGCCTGGACCGCCTTCGGCATGGACGCTGCCGTATGGCTAACGGGCGCCGAGGGGGCGGTGATGATGGCCATCGACGCGCCGGAAGCTTTCCGACAATTGATGGATACCATTGCCCAGACCGACTACGCACGCTCCGAGTTGGCGGCCACGACCGACGGTGTGGACATGGTCTGTCAGCGAGGCTGGTACTCATCTACCGACTTCTGGTCGCCGTCGCTGTTCGACGAGTACGTTTATCCGTACGTCGCTGAGCTTGCCGCACTGGTCCACAAGCACGGCAAGAAGTTCGGCTACACGGTGACCACCGGGGTGGAGAAGCTGGGGCCCAAGCTGGCCGACGCCGGCGTGGACTTGCTGTTTTTCGTGGATCCCGTGCTGGACGGACTGTCGCCGGAGAAAGCTAAGGAATTGTTCGAGGGCCGCATAACGATGGCCGGCGGCACCAACGCGCTGAGCCTCGCTTCCGGCGACCCGAAGCGGATTGGCGATGAAGTCCGGCGTGCGATCGACGTCCTCGGCCCGACGAACCGCTTCATCCTCCAACCAACCGACGCAATCTTCCCCGATACGCCGCAAGAGGGCGTGATGCAAATGATCGAGGCCTGGAAGCAGTACCGATAGAGAGGTTCGAGATGACGTCTTGCAGCGCGAAACGTTTGGTTCCCCGAGTGGGCGTTGCGTCGCTCTCCAGCCCGTTGGAAGTCGGGGCCGATCGGGCCCAGCAGGCAGCAGCCGATTTGGCCCGACTGTTCGAAGAGCTCGGCTGCGAGGTGGTCTCCTTAGGCGCCATCGACGATCCGAACAAGTCGCAGTCCGCCGGCAGAAAACTGGCCGAGTCGCACGTCCATGCCGTGGCCTTTGCCGCGGTGAGTTGGTTCGAGGACTACCTGGTTCTGGACCTCCTGGAAGAATGCAACGTGCCGGCCCTTCTATGGTCGCTGCCGGGCATGGAAACCGGCGCATTGTGCGGTGTCCAGCAATTGACGGTCTACCTGAAGCAATTGGACACAACGTATCGTAGCGTTTACGGGCCGTTTGATTTGCAGGACGCCCGGAAACAGGCACAGACCTTCTTGAGGGCGTCGGCCTTGAAGTATCGTCTGCGACGCGCCCGCCTTGGATTTGCCGGCCACCACGTTCCCGGGATGACCGACGCCTCAGTTGCCCAGTGCGCGCTGAAGAAAGCCATCGGCCCACGAGTCGTCCCCTTGGATCTGCCGCAACTGCTGGACCGTGCAAGCCAAATGCCGGACGAACAAGCCAGGCAGAAGTGGCAAGAGGTCGTTAGCCGCGCCGGCGCGTGTAAGGTTCCAGAAGCCGACGGCCTGGGCTCGATGAAGGTCTTTGCCGCGGTCGAGAAACTCGTGGACCAGCACAGCCTGGATGCCCTGACCATCGGCTGCTATCCACATCTGATGGGCCGGGTGTGCCTGGCGGCTTCCTTGTTGGCGGATCAAGGCGTCCCTTTAGGCTGCGAAGGAGACGTGAATGGCGCCGTGGGGCAACTCATCCTTGCGCTCTTGACGGGCCAACCCACGCACAACACCGATTGGCTCGAACCCACCGAAGACGGCACCGTAGTGCTAACCCATTGCGGCTCCGGATCGTTCCGCCTTGCCCAGCGGCCGGAGGACGTCGAACTCGCCTCCGTGCGGCTGATGGGGCAAGGCGTCTGCGTCTTGTTTCCGTCCAAACCGGGCCCTGTGACGCTAATCAACCTCATCCCTCGAGGAGACGGATATCAGTTGGCCTTGCTGGAAGCCGAAGCCGTCTCGACCGAAATGGTCTTCCCCGGCAATCCGTTGCGAGTCCGATTTGGCTGCCCGACACCCAGACTGATCGACTGGATTGCGGACGAAGGCATCGGCCACCACTGGATGGCCGGCTACGGCCACGTCGGCGAAGAAACCCGCCATTGGGCCCGCATGGCCGGGCAAGGTCTGTGCCTGCTCGAGATGGGCTGAGGGCCGAGTTGCGTCTGAGTAAGCGAGCTTTGCCGGATTACTCTCCCGGGTGTGCCGATCGTAGAGTAACGATCTCGTTTGCCGCCATGTCGATCGGCCCGGTTATTGGCGACAACCGTTCTTCCGCCAAGTTGCTCAGCCAGGTCGCCCTCGGCGCCGCGGAGCGAAGCCCGGCTTTCTTGGCCTGCCCGCTAGCATTGAATAGCCGCACGATCCACGCCTTGCCGTCCCGGCTGGGCTTCAAAGCGGTCACCATGACGCCCTCCGGCTGGACGGCCAACAGAGGGCCTCGCACGGGGCTGTCAGCATCGACCGGCACAACCAGCAGGGGCTGACTGCGCTCGACTCCGAATTCCGCCGCTCTGCCTGTGTCGCACCGCCGGTGAGGCTCGATGGAGTAACGGAACGTTTTCACCCCTTCTTGATCGTGGCGGTAATTGGTCGTCCAGTAGTTGTTCATCACGTAGGAGTAGAGCGTCTGCGAGGGCCCGATCGACTTGATCCACCCCCGTTGGGAATGCGTACTCTCGGGCTGCGGAGCAATCGCGCCGACCTCGACCATCGGTGCATCGACCGTCGCCCATGTCACTCCATAATCCCGATTCGATACGTCGACCCACCGCTGCACCGTGAACCAGTTCTTGCACGCCCCGGGAAGCTGGTCCAACTCGGGACGCACCACGGCCCACGGAACGTCCATTCGCATCACGCCCGCGGGCACGTTCAGCGCAAAGCCAAAATGAAAACCCTCCTTTGTGGGGTTGGGTTTGAGAAGGTCCGCAAGCGGTATCTTCTGCTTGTCGACGACGTTGATGATGTCCACCCGGTCGACGCCGTCGATCACTCGAACCTCGCGGCTCAGCGCACGGCAACCCGGCGCATCGGACTCGATCAGCAAAGACGCGACCAACGGTCCACGTTCCTTGACGGTGATCGTGACCGGACCGTTGCGCCGGGCATCATTGGGGTCCTTGCCGGGAACATAAAAGTAGTCGTTAAGTCCCAGTCCGGCATGGCGGTCCACCAACTCCACCCCCAGTTCCTTCCACGTCAGGCTGGCGATCGCTCCGGTCTTCTCATTCACACTCAGCGCGATCGGGCCGTTGGTCAAGGTGGTGCCGCTGGCCCGGGCGCGGGCCGAAGCCCGGGACTCGCCGGCGTGAAGGGTGAATCGCGTCGCCGCCAGCGCCGCCGCGCCCTTGGCCAGGAAGGCCAGTTCGCCCGTCGAGAGCCGCTGCGACGGCACTTCTTCTCCCGCGGAGTCTCGGACCACGTTGCCGGCAACCGCCAGCTCCTTGGGCAACGTGACCACATCGGTCCGGGCCCAGGAGCACGTGTTCAACACGTCCACGGCCGTGGCCGTCTGAACGTTGCCTCGCTGCCGGCTCAGCGCGTCGCCCAACAGCTTGCGCGACTGGGCATCGGCATCGGTGGCAAAGGCCTGTTTGATCTTCCACTGCGCTTCGTATCCCTCGCTGCCCGGCGGGTATCTGCCGGTGTCGAAGTAACTTTGGGCACCCCAAGTGTGCTCATCGTAAAGCAGCACGTTCCGCCAGGCCGCGTCGAACTCCTTCACGGGATAGTCCCCGGGTCGAAACATGGCCCAGAGCGTCTCGGCCTGGACGAGTCGTTCGGCGGCGGCGCGGTTGATGGCCGTCTCACTCGCCGAAGACGCCGCCCCATCTTCCCAATACGGCGTAAAGTCGCCCCGTACCGACGGAATCACGTCTCCGTAGCGACGCTCGAACTCATGAAACATCTCGCTGGTGGTGGCGATAATGAGCTTCACGGACGCGTGGCGGCCGTTGAAAGCCCTCACAAACTCAGACAGTCTCACGTCCGGCCCGGCATTGTCCCCACGACAATGACGGAAGTAAAGCACGTCGTAAGGATAATCTGCGTTGTTCCGCTCGAACTCACTAATGAACTTCAATAACTCTGCCTCGTTGTTAAACGCCGGATGGTAGCTGTTGCCGGTCTGCCAATACAGCACCTTCCGGCGGCCGCTAGGCGAGACCCAATAGAACGGCCGGTTGTCCCAAGCCGAACGCGTGTAGCCGATGCGATGGCTGCTATTGGGGCCGGCGGAGAGGTACTTCACTCCGCCATGGGCCAACGCCGCCACGATGCCCCACGTAGACCCGGCTACGTCGGTAATCATGGCCGAGTCGATCGTCACATCGTGGCGCTGCCTCAGCCGAACGGCGTAGTCGACCAACTTCAAAAGCTCTTCCGGCCGGCACAGCGCCGTTAGCTCGTTGCCGTACAGCGCATCCAGGCCGATCCGGCCCTTCTTTACCGCGTCGATGAAGGCGCGGCGTCTTTCCGGCGAAGCCTGCTTCAGGTAGCTCTCCACCGCCCAAAGGACTTCGACGTTCCACTTGAACTGCGCCTCGGGCGGGTAGTCGGCCGTCTTGCGCACCGCTTCGATGGCCGCTTCTAAGAACTGCCAGTGGTCGGACTCCACTTCCGTCTGGAGCTTCGTGTATCCGATGTCGACGTGAGAGTGCGGCAGCAAATAGATCTCCCACTTGCGAGGCGACTGCGCCGGCGCCGCCCGAGGCGGGCAAACCAACAGCAGGGCTACCGACACCCGAACCGATAAGAGAATGAAACGTGCCGTCATGTCGGTCTCCTCTTCTGGCTTGTTTTAACACGATTGTAGCGGCTCGGATGTCCCGACGGCAAGACAGCCGCACGATTTGCGATGGTGATGTTCTCCAGGCATCGTGCCCCTGACAATCCACTGGGGGCGCTGAGATTCAACGATTTGAACCTGCCACAAGACACGATCGCCGATGGCCTGCGACGACTCGGCATGCCGCCTCGCGGCAGAGGTGCCGCCCGCGCGTTGTCAAACGTTGGCAATACAGGGCGTGCGGAAGGCCCCAATCGAGCCTTTTCGGAACCCGACCACACCAGGTGCCATCCATTGGGGGGCGGGGCTGTGTCACGCAGGGTCGATTTCTCGGACAGCTTTCACGAACCGCCGAGTTTCGATTCCTCGGCGAGTTTTCGCTTCAACCCTCGGAAGATTCACTGGAGAACGCCGCCAAAGGGGTTGTCGCTGATCATGTAGGTCCACGTGGATGACTGCCTGGCCTTACCAGAAACTCCATCCAGCATCATGCCAGCCGAGAATAGACGCGTCGATCCCGATGACGACTTCATAAACGCCTCAAAGAAAGCACTAGGTGCATCGCAAATCGGTCAGTTTCGCCGTGACTCGCAGACCGATAGCGACAAACCACTCACACCACACGGCAGATCGATGCAGATCTTACGAAGACCCCACTTTCACGATGCAACCTCGACGTCACCACTTTCGGCATCACCGGTTTGAGGATCGTCGCAAGTCTAGGCGCGGCCAATAGATACGGAAGTTCACTTCCAGTCTACGGAACCGAAGGTTACAGGTTCGAATCCTGCGGGGTGTCCTGAACGAAGGACTTGGGGTCGCGGCCCTAAGTCCTTTCTTCATATAGTCTTGCGGCCACAACCGTTTGGCTCGCCCAGACTTGCGTCGTCCAGACACCACCATCTTGCGAGGTATAGGCGCGCTCGCTTTCGTTGCAATTCGATGCAGACTGTACCCATATGCGGTGGGCTTTACGGCACCAGTATTGGCACCTTGGCACCATGGTCGGCACCCAAAGGTGTGCATCGCCAATGAGAAGCGGGCGGCGAGGCCGGCGTTGTCGACTGCCAGCCATGCCCGCCCGAATGATGTGCTGAAAATCATCGGCAAGCGACCGACTTGCTGTTGGCCAGAGCGACGGTGGAGCGGAAGCAGTTCATTCTGGGCGACCCGCGCAAAGCATGACGCGATCACGGGTGTCAAAGAGAACCTTGCAGAGATCTTTGCAGAGAAAACGGCGCTATTGCAGGGTACTGCGTGAAATCTGTGAACTCGCTACCATGACGAAAGAGGCTGAAAGGTAAGCACTTACGGCAATTTCTTCCCCCAGTACGCTTTGTTCGGGACGCAGAGGTTGCTGGTTCGAATCCAGTCGCGCTAATTCAACCCGTTCGAGGGATAGGCTTCTCACGCACGCCGGGCTGCAAGTTGTTACGCCACAATCAGATGCGGCTCGGGGCGTAAGACCTCGGCCACGTAGTTTCTCGCCAGCGGTTCAAACGAACGCCAGTCGCGCCGCCCCCGCCAACCGGCAGGGCCCGCCACTGAAGGCCACCTTGAACCTGCATGTTCTTGGCAATTCAAGCCGCCTTGGCAATGCCCGCTGCCGTGAACGGGATCTTTCCCGCTTGTACAGAATACGTTCGTATTCCGGGGCAAGGTCGGCAGCAGGCCCAAACGAGGGCCTCCGCCGGCAGGCCAGTCCGAAGAACTCGTCCGGAGAATCCAGATCCCGTTCAGCGGGGAGGTAAATGGGACTCCATCTCGGGCCGGAAATCCCATCTCTCAGGGGTGATATGGCGGCACCCCCTGACTTGGGATAGAGATTCTGTGGCTTGTGAGACCACGCTATGGAAGGCTACGTTTGACGGGACTCAGACGCTTCGTAGCCGCCTGTATTGCGTCCGATCGGTCTGGTGCGTCTGAGAGCCCGCCGGTGGGATTGTTGTCGCCGCCGCCGGTGTGGCCCGGCTCGTTGTTGCCGCCGCCGTCGCCGAACTGGGCAAACACCTTTTGCCCCTGCAGCGCCCAGCCTCAGATCAGAATCGGCTTGTGCCGGTTTGCCACCTGGGTGGCGAATCCGAGCTCGGCGGCGCCTATCCGCCATGTTGGGTAATCAACGCCTGCGCGTCGGCGGAAGTGGTTTTGCTGTTTGTCACTGCGAGAACTTCTTTAAGCACGTCGAGGGCGGCCGTCCTTTGCTTCGAGTCGTTCATGTCCAGCTTCTGTGTAATCGCCACGGCGACCGCAGCGGCGGGTTCCGTCAGGCCCTGCTTGTCCAGGCAGGATTGTGCCAACCGAAGCGAGTCGATCGACGGCGACCACTGCAGCTCGGCGAGCGCCGCAGACGCGGCGCGGCCCCGCCCGTCCAGAACCAACAGTCTCATCAGCATGCTTGTCTTCTGCCCGCGTGGAACCCACCCGATAACCACGCGCCTCAGGCAGGCCATCCGCGCCGCGTTGTTGATTTTCGAGTCTGGGGACTCTGCGATCATGGCCAGCAGCACGTCGGTGGCCTGCGAATCGGGCGAGGTGCCCAACGCCTCAAGAGCGGCTTGACTCGCGCCGGCGTCTTCGTCGCCGGCCGCGGCGGCTACGGCGGCCAGGGCTTCGGCGCCGCCGAGTTGGCCGAGCACGCGGATCAGCGAGGCGCTGGCTTCCGGCGTGGCGTCTGGAAGCATCGTGAGAATGATGGCGGCGGCCTGGTCGACGTTGCCGGCGCGGCGGCACGCGGTCACAACCGCTTGCTCGCCGGCGGCCCGCGGCAGGTCGTCGTCTGCCGGTATGGCCGCCAGAGATTCGATCAGCAGCGGCAGTTCTCTCTGGCCGCCCAGAGTGGCCACGGCCCGAATCGCCGCGGCCCGCACGACGGCGTCCTTGTGCGTGAGATACTTCTTGATTACGCGAAGCGTTTGTGGATCGCCGCGCCGAGCCAGAATCTCCAGCATGCCCGCGGCCTTCTCGCCTTGCGCTTTCGAGAGTTCTCCGATCCATTTGCGGGTCACGTCTTTGCCGGGCAGTTGGGCGCCGAGCTGGACGGCCGTGTTGCGAAGCTCTGCGCTGGCGTGGCCGACCGAGGGCAGAATGTCGTCCAAGGCATCTGCTTCCAGGATCGAGGCGAGTCGCCGCAACCCGGCTGCCTGGTAGAAGTAGTCACCCGGGTTGGCTTTGATCAATTCACGACAAAGCCGGACGCGCTGCCGGTCGTCTTTGGCCGGCAAGAGATCGCGGGCGAACCTCTCGTCGACAAGTGTGTGCAGGCTGACCAGCGGCCGAGGACTCTTGTCCGCCTCAATCGCCCGGATGGCATCTTCGAGAAACCGACGGTGATCGCTGGATCTGAGCGTCCAGCGCATTTCCTTCAACTCCGGCAGCATCGATCGGGCGGCGCCGGCGTACCCCTGGAAGGTTTGAAAGCGGTGTGGCAGCCGAACGCCTTGGCCCCATCGGTTCGCTTCCAGCGTCTCGAAACAGAGCCCCACGCCTTCCTCGATGCGCAGCCTTGCCATCAGATCCAGACCATGTTGACGAGGATCATCATCGAACATGGCATAGTTCGGCGCCGGCACCTTGACGGCGTCGTAGATCGGCTGGGCCATGGCGGCCAGGTCTTCCCGGGTGAAGAACTTCAGTGCGTACGCCCCGCAACCCCGCACCCGACCGGAGGGATCCTTCAGAAGCTTGGTGACCGACGCGTACAGCAGCTTTCGGTCCAATCCTTCCAGCGGATTGCCGTGCGGCGACAAGTTCGGAAGGACGCCCGAGAAGTACAGCGGGGCGTACTTGCCCGGGGCGTAGCCGAGCGAGTAGGCCAGCGCTTGCTGCGTCGGCCGCATGAGCCCTTCCTCTGGCGCGGCCAGCACGGCTCGCAACATGTCGGGCACGGCCTGGCGGGCCGGTTTCTCCATGTTTGCCAAGGCGTAACCGGCGGCGATACGCACGATCGCCTCCTCGTCGGTAAGTGCCTCCGAGACGGCCGGCACCGCGGCGGCGGCACGTTCACCCTGGCATCCCAGCGCGGCACAAGCGCCGGCGCGTGCTTCCGGCTTGTCGCTTTTCAATAGCTCCAGCAGCCGAGGGACGAAGTCGCCTTGTTTCGCCGCCAGGGCTTTGGCGATCCACTGGCGTGCGATCGGCGACCAGTTGTCGAGCCGGTCGATCAACTCTCCCGCGGTCGCGTCGTCGGTGTTGGCCAGTCGCCATCGGCCGGCGTCAACGGCCTCGCTGGCTTCTTCGTCGCTAAGCCACAAACGCTGGTCTTGGTCCTTGCCCGTCAGATAGATCGCCCTGCGCGGCGAGGTCATCATCAGCACCTGGGCAACCGTGGCGTCGAGCGTTGGGCGGCCGTAGTGACCGCCCAGGGGCTGATTCACGAAGCTGCCGTCGGCCTGCCGCGTCAGGGCATAGTACCAACGCAACTGCTTGTGAAACGCCGCGGCGGCTTGCGGTCCGCCGTAGTTCGCCCCCAGCGGGTCCCAGAAGTAGGAGTAGGAGTTGCCACTGTGACCGTACTCGCACGTCTTGTAGAGCGACACGGCCATCTTGGAAAAGAACTGCCCGGCACGGCGGTCTCCCAGCAAGCCGAAGGCCACCGACGCAATTCCATTCTTCCCGTTGCCGGACATGCCGTTTCGACCATTGCAATGGATCTCGAGACTCGGCCGGTGAAATCCGTAGCCGATCGATCCCTTGTCGACGAACTGTTTGAAGAAACGTCTCGATCGCATGATGGCGTCATCGATCTCGGGATGCTCGATGCCGCATTGCTTCGAAAGCAGCAACGCCAGCAGGCAAGGCAGCCCGGCCTGGTTCACCGCCCCATAGCCGCCCAAGCTGCCGTGCAGCCGGCCGTCGTTCTGGCTGGTCCACGCAAAGCCGTGTCCCCAGGTGCCGCCGTTGCTCTGCCCCATGGCGGTCTTCACGGCATGCTCCCGGATCGCCGGCAGCACGTACTTGTCGCCGGTCGCCAGGTAGTACTCGGTGAGCACCAGGTTCCGGTAGCCCGCGCCCCAGACCACCAGCCCGCCGGATTCCACGCTCATCTTGAAATCGGGCCGGGCCCACTTGGCCTCGTGCAGGAAGTCGCGGACGAGTTGGATGTACTTCTGCTGGCCGGTGGCCAGAAAGGCCAACGCCCGGATGCCGAAGATTGACCAATCTTCACGCGCCACGAGCACCCGCAGCGCGTCATCGAGAATCTTCTTCGTCTTGGGGCAGTCGTAGGGAGCCCTGTCGCTGTAGGTACCCATCACCCGCAATTGAATCTCCACGACCTGCTCCTTGCCCTGCCTGGTTGGGGCACCTTGCGTGGGACGCCAGCCGAGGAGTCTCAGCATCCCGTGGTTCTCGCGTTTCTCCGCCTCGTCGATCGCTCGGCCAAAACCTAGGCGAGCGTCGCCGGCGAAACGTTCGCCATTGACTCCGAGGATCACGTCGCCGACTTCAAGCACGCCTTCGGCCGGCGACCCCGGCTGGACCTCGGTGATCAGTATCTGGCGGGCTTCATCGGTCATGAAACGTTCGTTCACAAACAGCCAGCCCTTGGCGCCGGTCGGGCCGAGAAAATACTCGCCCGTCCGCTGAAAATCGATTTCCGCGGTCAGATCGGGCGGTGTCTTCGGTGCAATCTGCTCTTGGGCAAACGCCTGCGCGGCGCCAAGCAGCAATCCGGCCAACAGGTAGGTAGCGAGAATCCAACGGGTCATTGATCCGGCTCCGATTCCAAAAAGACGTGGATGATGTTGTGCGTGGTCAGCGCCGGGCCGAGGAAATCGACCAGCCGTCCATACGTGAGGTTTGCGTCGGCAAAAACCAGCAGGATGGGTGGCCCGGGCCTTCGGCCGGCCGCTTTACGCCGGGCGGCATCCGCGTCGAGTTGCCGGCGCAGCGCGTCAGGAGTTTCGACGTCGAACGTCGTCGCTTCCGGTTTCGAGTTGCCGTCGACAAACACGCACTCGTGTAACGTGAGCGCTGCCGTGATCTTCTCCTCTACCTTTTCTCTACTCCGGACCAGGCGAAGTTCCCACGGATCGATGAGGCGGCTTCCCCGGTCCAGCAACTCCATGTCCGGCAGCAGTGCTTCGTAGTACAACTGCCCGGGCCCCGGTGGCTCCACACGGATGCCTGTCTCGCAATCAATCGCGCCGATCAAGCGGCATACCTGTCGAACCTCCGACAGCCGCAGTGCGGCGTCGAAGCGGACCGAGACGTAAGGGTCGTGTCCCTGGCGAATCAACCTGCCGAAGATCCGCAGCACGGCGGGTAGTTGGGGCTTCTCGGTCATCAATTTGCCGACTGCATCCCTCAGCAGAAACTCCACGCTCGCCGCGGGCCCGGTACGATCTGCGGGGCCGGACTCGGGTGGAGCTTCCGCTGCGGATCGACGGACTTCAAGCACCAGGTCCACAACACGTCGCCGGCCGTCCTTGTACTCGGGCTCCAGGATGATCTTCACCAGCTCGTGCTTGGCGAAGTCGTAGGCGGGGCCGACGATCTGCGTGCCGTAAACTGCGCCCTGGCCAACACGGCGCGGAACGTCCAGCACAGTGGTCGGATCGTTATAGATCGAGGCCACCGATTGGGGGTCCAAGACGTCGGCGGCGTACGCCCGGCCGGGATGCCTGCCGGATTGCCTGCCGGGGACGTCCACCATCAGCGAGCCGGCGAAGACGAAGCCCACCTCGGGCAGCGACTTGCCCGTGCTGCGGTCGATCACCAGCCGCTCGAATCGCGTCGGCACATCATCGTCACCCAGGTCGTCACTGTCACCCAAGTCGTCCGCTGCGGCGACGCTTGCCACCACCCGTTCTCCCTTGGACCAGAAGCGAAGCTTTGCCGGGTTAAACGGATTGCCGGGCGTCATGCCGATGAATTCCAGCGCCCGGTGAACGTCGCTGGGCCGAGCAAACGACCACAGCAGCGATTCGTAGCCTTTGCTGCCGCCGGCGTCGATCAGCAGAAACTCGACGATCGTCTCGGCAGTCAGGCCGGTGGCCTCGGCCATGAGCTCAACGCGCCGGGCTTTGCGGTCGGCGACAAGCCCCGGCAGGACCAGCACGTCGTGGGCACCCTTGTGTTTCGCCAGATTGGCCTCGTACGCGGTCGTCACCCCAGCCGCGTGTGTTGGACGATCGCCATACTGGGCCGGGAGGTTCTCTTGCGCCGCATCAGCGAGGTCCTCTTGGGCCGCAAGCTGCGCGGCCGGCAGCAGCACCACAAGCCACGCCGACACCAAGCGTTGGGCAAAGCAGGCCATCGTTTCACCACGGTCGATTCTTGACGCTTCCGCGGGATCCGCCGATCCAGCGTCAGTGATGGTTCTCTGGTTGGTTCGGCAACCGTTGCGGTCCCCGCCGATCGGCGGGGGCCGCCCGGTTACCGGCGATGCCCGTGCGTCCAGCCTAGCAAAGACGCACGACCCTGTACACTATCTGCTGGAATGACCAGTTGGAAACTGCGATACTCCAGCACTGGCGGACTCCGGGACCGTTGCGGCAGATCGTAGGGTGGGCACCGCCCACCTTCCCTGTCATCCAGGCGGTGGGCAATGCCCACTCTACTCGGCCCTTCCCGACTCACTCGGCCATAACGTCGAAAACTGGCCAACCGGGCCGCCCGGAAACGTTTTCGATCCGGATCAACTGCCCCAATCCGCGACCCTTTGACCGAGAGGATTTGTTTGACGAAGAAGAAAAGGGGCCAGATGCGTTGTTTGGACATGGAAGTATTGTCGCATCGCCCCGCAGGAAGTACAATCCTCTTGTCGCGGTGACACCCGCGACAAACCACGCAAGGCTGTTTAGTATAGAAAATCAGAATCTCCGACTTTCTCTCTGACCAAATGGCCGGCAACTCGTATCAGCCTCCGAAGGCTACCACACACCACTCCATGACGCGATCCGATACGCCATCGTTGAGGTGGTGGGAGGGCCGCCGCTGGCATTACAACATCGGGTTGTTTCTTGCGGGTATTCTTGCCTTCATCTGCTACGTCGCCGTTTGCTTCACGCTGCTCCCGCGAGTTCTCGACGTTTCCGAAATCGATGTCACCGGACTTACCACCCTGTTTCAAGGCGTTTGCTATTTGCTCTTGATGGGTCTCGCCAATGTCTGCTACTTCCTTGGGCCGCTGTCAGAGTGGATCTTCCGGCCAAGCGACGTCGAGCGGTATCGGCGGGTCTGCTATCGCATTGGGTTCTGGTTTTCTATTTTGCTTCCGTTCGCTATCCCGACGTTGCTGACGTCTCTGGTACTGTTCTTCCCGGAGTATTGGCAGCGTTGACTCTTGAGAAGAAAAAGGGCCAGGTGTTCGCCGCAGTAGTCTGGCCTGACGTGGGGCCATGTTGGTTTTCGGGCCCGTTTGCCGGCCGTTGTGGGTAGCGTCACAGGCCCCTTGACAGCAACGGATTGTCGCCTATGCTACATGATCCTGCGGGAAAGCATTCGGGCCATGATATCGGAGGAGCATTTGCACGATGAAACGAAGAGCTTCAGGCGTTTGCTTTCGGTCACGGGTATATCCGGGCTCTTATTCACGCCGTGAACTGCGAGGTGATTTGTCAGGGCGAGCCCTGACCTACCAGTTATGAATGCGCAATTTCAGGTTGTCATTACCGACTTTCTGCTTGACGAACTCGGGCCCGAGCGGGGCGTGCTGGGGGAGACCGCCGAGGTGACGGGGCTTGGGGCCCATGGTGAAGAGGAGTTGGTCGGGCGGATCGAACGGGCCGATGCGATTATCGTTTATCATGAGGTTGCGCTCACCCGGCGGACGATCGAGCGGCTGCGGCAGTGCAAGCTGATCGTCCGCGGCGGTGTGGGCGTGGATAACGTCGATCTGGAGTTCGCCCGAGCGTGCGGCATTCCCGTGGCCAACGTGCCCGACTACGGTTCGGAAGAGGTGGCCGACTCGGCGATCGCGATGACCTTGGCTTTGACCCGGGGCGTGCACTTGCTCAACTCGCGACTGCGGGCCGGTCTGGGGCCCTGGTCGCACTGGCAGGTGGCACCCTTGGCGCGACTTCGCACGCGGGTGTTCGGCGTAGTCGGATTGGGGCGGATCGGCACGGCCGCCGCACTTCGGGCCAAGGCGTTGGCCATGGACGTCGTCTTCTACGATCCCTATAAGCCCGACGGATACGACAGGGCGTTGGGAGTCCGTCGCGTGGAAACGCTGGACGAGTTGCTGGCCCAGTCGTTGGTTCTCAGCATGCACTGCCCCTTGACCGACGAAACCCGACATATGATCGACGCGGCGGCGGTGGCCAAGATGCCGCGGGGTTCTTATCTGGTCAACACGTCGCGGGGCGGCGTGGTGGACACGCGAGCGTTGCCCGAGGCGATCGCCTCGGGGCAACTGGCCGGGGCGGGGATCGACGTGCTTCAGCAAGAGCCGCCGCCTCAGGACGATCCGTTGCTGGTCGCCTGGCGCGATCCGGACCACCCCGCCCATCACCGCCTGATCGTCAATCCGCACACGGCCTTCTACAGCGAAGAGGGCCTGATGGACCTCCGCCAGAAGACGGCCGAGGCCTGCCGCCGGGCGCTGCTGGGGATGCCGCTGCGAAACGTGGTCAATCGAAGTTGACGGAGTACTAGGCCCAATCCAGGCCGGTTTCTTTCTTGATCCGTTCGTCGAAGTTGCCCAGCAGGCCGCCGATGACGTCCCAACTGCCGGCCCGGCGGATTTCGATGTCGCCTTGGCGGTTGATCCGCACCACGCTCTCGTCGGAGACGCCGACCTTGGCCAGATCCTCGGGACTGAACTCGTTGTCGCTGACCACTCTGGTTAAGGTCTTGCCCGACATTTCGATGAATTGCATGGCTTTGGGCCCTCCGAGAGAGTTACCGCCCGGCATCGTACCGGCAGGTCCCCATCTTAACGACAACCGGGCAGCGGCGTCAATCGCACGGCCCGCCCCCGTTTTCAACGGCTCGCCAACTCGGCTCGCACTGCCTCGCACAAGGCCAGCATGGTGTCGACGTCGAGCCGTTCCGCCCGGGTGGTTCCGTCTAGCCCTAGGTCGTCGAGAATCCGGTCCACGTCCGGTTTGCTCAGCCGTTTCTTGAAGGCGCTGAGCAATTCGGAGCGGAGGAACTTTCGGCGATGAAAGAACATCGAACGCACAAAGGTGTGGAAGAAGTCGCGATCCGGAATCCGGGCCCGCAAGGCGTCGTCGAGCGTGATCAGGACGATCGCCGAGAAGACCTTCGGCCGCGGCCAGAACACCTCCGGCGGCATGATCCGGACGATCTCCGTGCGGCACTGGCTCTGCATCCAGATGCTCAACGCCCCGTAGTCCTTGCCGCCTGGGGGGGCCACGATCCGCTCGGCCAACTCCTTTTGGATGGTGGCGGTCATCGTCCGCGGCGGGCGGTCGCAGGCCAGCAGATTGGCCAGCACCGGCGTGGCCACGTTGTACGGCAAATTGGCCACCAGCTTCAGCCGGCGGCCGGCCACGGCGTCCAACGGCTCGGCGACCGCTTCGAGCAGCGCCGGGTTGAGCCGGTTCTTGTTCTTCAAGGCGTCGAATTGCAGTAACGTGACGTTGTCCAGCCCGAACAACTCCTCGCCGGCCAACTGAAACAACCGGCGGTCGATTTCCACGGTAACCACGGCGGCCGCCTGCCGGGCCATCAGCACCGTCAGCGACCCGGTGCCGGTGCCCACCTCCAGCACCACGTCGTCGGGCCCTAGTTCGGCCGTGTTCAGCAGCAGCCGCTGGAGGTTCAGATCGATCAAGAAGTTTTGCCCGAACCGCGTGTGCGGCCAGACGCCCGCCTCCTCGAAGCGCCGCATGAGGAACGACTGGGTTTGATAGGGGGAAGAATCGGGCATGGCGGGATGGATGGTAGGTAGGTAAGTAGTAGGTAGTATGTTGTAGGTGGTATGTAGTAGGTGGTAGGTGGTTAGGAGTTGACGAGAAGTAGTTGGCCGTGTCACGAGGGCAAAATGCGTGTGTGACGGACAAACGCCCGCCGACTGCGTTCGGCGGGAGTGAGAGACGCCATTGCCAAGCCGCCAGCGGCTGTGAGATGTCAATCCGCGGTGTGCAAACCTCCGTTGTTAACTCGTGTTGCCGCTTACTTCCAATTCTCCGCTTCCGTCAATCGTTGCACGTACTTGGCCAGGATGTCGGTTTCCAGGTTCACGCGGTCGCCAACCTTCATGGGCCCCAAGGTAGTGACGGCCAGAGTAAAAGGAATCAGGGCAATGCTGAACCGGTCGGGGTCGCTGTCGACGATCGTCAAGCTCACGCCGTCGACCGCAATCGATCCCTTGGAGGCCATTTGGACGGCCAACTCCCGAGGCACCGAGAAGTGGAAATTGGACCAGTCGCCCATGTCTTCTCGCTCGAGCAACTTGCCGGTCCCGTCGATATGACCGCTGACGAAATGCCCGCCGAGCCGGTCGCCCACGCTCAGCGCCCGTTCGAGGTTCACCGGGCTGCCGACCTTCAGGTCGCCGAGGTTGGTTCGCGAAAGGGTTTCGGGCCCGGCCTGAAAGGCCATGGTTTCCCGATCGGTCTGGACGACCGTCAGGCAGCAGCCGTTGACCGAAATGCTGTCGGCCACTTCGGTTTCGGCGGCGATCTTCGGTTCGCGGATGACCAACCTACAGCCGGGCGGTTCACTGCGCAGCTCCGCCACGGCGCCCAACGCTTCGACGATTCCAGAAAACATGGCGATTGCCTCAAACTGCTCAAGAAAAACGTACACGATACCCAGAATGCTTCAGAACAGCGGATCTTCCTGGTGCCGCCGCCGGACCACCTTTTCCCAACAGAAGCGCACCGGGCCGCAAAGCGCGAACGCACAGCAAACAATCGGCACCGAGTAACCGCGAATGACCATCACCGCCACCAAGGCGAAAACCACCCCCACCACGTGTCCGAAGCTCCGCTGCCCGCGGAATACCTGGTTCACCACGTGGGGATAGGGTATCCGCGAGACCATCAGCAGGGCCACCAGCACGGCAAAAAAGGGCAGCAGCGTTTGCAAGACCACGTCGATCTGATCGGCGTACTTCAGGATCAGGGGATGCGTCGCGTGGCGGAGCGTGTGAAACATGATGCCGAAGCCCGCGATCGCCGCCGCCGCCGCCGGAGCGGGCAGCCCGCTGAAGGTCAAATGGTCGTCTTCGTCGCTGGTTTCCACGTTGAACCGGGCCAGCCGCAGCGCCGCACATACCGCAAACGACGCCGCGATCACCCAGACGGCTTCGCGGTGAAGGTAGGCGAACCGCGGACACATCTTCACCAGCAAGAAGGCCGGCGCCACGCCGAAGGTGACCAGGTCGCACAGGCTGTCCAACTCGGCCCCGAAATCGCTGGCGGTGTTCGACAGCCGGGCCACGTAACCGTCCAACGCGTCGAACACCATCGCCAGAAAGATCAACCACCCGCTGATCATCACGTTTTCCACGTCCATCAGCGTCATCGTCGCCGAATCCGGCTTGTCCACCCGGGCAGCCACCACAATCGCGAAGAACCCGCAAACCAGGTTCCCCAACGTGAACATGGTGGGGAACATGGCGATCGTTCGTATCGGTTTCATGCTTCTGCTCTCAACGATCCGCAATCAGCCAGCAGTTGCCGCTCATGATTCCTATCCGTGTGTCTCCATCCGTGTGGAAACATTCGACCTGAACATACCACACGGATAGAGACACACGGATGACCAATCCCTACCCTTCATACCTCGCCAACACGCTACGGCCGGCCTTCACGCGCCGGCCAACCTCGACTTCGATCTTCAGATCGTCGGTGGCCGGCAGGATCAACTCGGTGCGCGACCCCAGTTTGATCATGCCGAACTTGTGTCCCCGGGCAACCACCTCGCCGGGCCGCAGGCTGCAGACGATCCGCCGGGCGATGGCCCCGGAAATCTGCCGCACTACCAGCTTGCGATGCGGCGGCGCTTCCTCCTCCAGGCCGATCCAGGTGTTTTCATTGCGGATCGCGCTTTGGGGGTTCAATGCATTGAGGAACTCGCCCGGCGAGTATCGCAACGCGATCACTCGGGCCTGTGCCGGCGAGCGGTTTAGATGGACGTTGAAGATCGACAAAAAAATCCCGATCCGCACCGCCTTGCCGCCGATGAACTCGTCGTGGTCCAGGTGCGTGACTTCGGCGATCTTCCCGTCGGCCGGAGAAACCAGCAGCCCCGGCTCCGGTGGCACCCGCCGCGGCGGATCTCGAAAGAAATACACGATCAGCAACAGGACCACGCCCGGCGCCACGGCTATATACTTCAGATATCCTGCCGGCCCAATCGCCAACCATGCCGTCAGGGCCAGCAGCGGCCAGCCCATCAGTTGCAACTCGGCCAGCCCCCATCGGGCCAACGGCAACCGCTCGCGCCAGCCAAACGGGTCGTCGGCCGGGTCCCAATCGCACCGGCAGCGGTTGCGGCAATACTTCAGATCGCGCGGATCGAGGATCTCGTGCGGGGCCCCGTCCGGGTCGCCGCCCCGCCGCAGTTCGGCCATGCGGCGAACGTAGCCGGGCCTCAGCCGCCTCAGCCACCATCGCCGCCAGCGTCCCCAGGCCAACTCGATACGGTAACAGACCCCTCCGCCCGGCTGAACGCTCGAGAAGTTCTCGGGCAGCGGTTGCGGAACGGCCCGAACTGGGGGCGCCTGGGCGGTGCTCATGGTTAATCCAACAGGCTCGACAAGCGGCAATAAACCTTTAACTTAGCTTTTGGAACGTCGGCTGAGAAGGTCGCCCGCCGGGAAAAGGGTGCAAAGCGCGCTTTGCGTACCGTAGGCTGGGTCGAGCGGCGCGTCATTGGAAATCTCTGCCTAGGGTAGGCGGTGGGACTTACGATTGCGGTTTGAACTTCAGGAAGCCGAGTGAGGCCCACCCTCCCCGGGCTTTATGCGGAGATAAGGTGGGCCTCGCTCAAGGGAATGCGCTGCTGACCTTCTCTCTGGCACAACGCAATCCGTTTACGCCCAGTCTTCCTATTAGCCCCGCTCGACCCAGCCTACAATCAATCTGCCAAGCGCGATTTGCACCCTGTGAAAATGGGGACACCCGCTTTTTCAACCTACCGCAACGGGCTGGATCTCTACACGCTACGGACGGGTGTTTCCGATTGACTTCCGAAAGGCGTTTGTATACCATAACGTGCATCAGCGGTGCCGGCCCGATGCTCGGCCTCCCGTCAGAGTTGTACGTTTGGTGAAGGAGCCGCGCGATGAAACTGCAAGACATCTTGGGTGCGAAAGACAGCACCGTCTACCGAATCGACGCCGGAGCCACGCTAGAGGACGTTGCCGAAACTCTGGTCAAGCACAACGTTGGCTCGCTGTTGGTGTTTCGGCAGGATGACGCGGGCAAGGATCAGTTGGCCGGGATCATTACCGAGCGGGATTTTCTTCACGTCTGCGCCGCCGGCAAGTTCCCGCTGTCCGGCGTGAAGGTGATCGAGGTGATGACTACCAGACTGATCACGGGTTCGCCCGACGACACGGTCGAAGCGGCCATGGGCCTGATGACCAAAAATCGGATCCGTCACCTTCCGGTCTTGTCCGAGGGCCAATTGTTGGGGCTGGTCTCGATCGGGGACCTCGTCAAAGTCCAGCACGACGGTCTGGCGCTGGAAAATCGGTTCATGAAGGACTACATCCGGGGCTAGCAACGGCGAGGTGTTTGATCATGAACGCCACCCAGCCGTACGAGGGTCCGCCGTCGCCGTCGGGCGACGTCGACGATCTGCCGCAGGTTTCCTTCCCCACCGCGTCGGCGCACGCACGCAGCCCGCGGCGCGGCTGGCTGCCGATGATTGCGGCCGGTCTGCTCGGGGCGGTGCTGGGGGGCGTGGTGGTATACGCCGTCACGGCCGTGGGACCGCCTGGGGACGCCGAACCTGCGGCGACCGAGGCTCCGAAACACACCGCCACGGCGTGGCTCCGGGTGGGGCCGCAACAGGTGCTGGTCTTTCGAACCATGGACCGCGACCCGCCCGACGACTTGGAGGTCTACCAAGGCGCCCAAGCACAACTTCTCAAGAGCCGGCTCGTGCTCGGCGCCGCACTGCGGCAACCGGAGATCGCCCGGCTGCCGGTGATTCGCGAGCAGGCCGACGCCGTCGATTGGCTGGCGGGCCAAATTGAAGTCAACTTTCCCGGCAAGGCGGAGATCATGGAGGTCAGCCTCGGCGGCGACGACGCGGAGGCCGCGGCCGCGGTGGTCAATGCGGTGGTCGACGCCTATCTGGCCGTCGCGGTCGAGGCCCAGCGCGACCGGCGAGCTGAACGCCTTTCCAAGCTTCGGGAGGTCTACGCGGCCAGGGAATCCGAGTTGAGGAAAAAGCGCGGCGACCTGAAGCGGCTGGCCGAGCAACTCGCCACCAGCGACACGTCGTCCCCGAGCCTGAAGCAGCAGATCGCCGTGCAGGATTTTGCCCAATCCCAAAGGGAGCTGGCTGCGGTGCGGTCCGATCTGCGGCAGGCGCGAACCGAACTGAAGATCGAAGAAGCCTTGGCGTCGGACCCCGACCGGCTGGCCGTTTCACAGAGCGAGCTGGACGCCTTTGTGCAGTCCGATGCGGCGGCCAACCAACTGCTGATGCAATGGGATCAGATCGTGCAATACCTAAGCGACGTCGAAGCCACCACCAAGGCCCCGGTCAAAGCGCAGTACACGGAAAAGCTCGAGCGCGATCTGAAGGCCGTCCAAGAACAGTATGACGCGCGACGGGCCGAGTTGCTCGACGGACTGCGACGCCGGGCGCAAGCCACGGCCCGGGCCGACATCGAACGACTCCGGGTGAAGATCGCCGTGCTGTCGGAAGAGAAACTGCAACTCGAAAACAGCTTTCAGCAGCAAGCCAAGCAAATCGAAGACCTCGCCCGGCCGTCGGTCGAGGTGGAAATCATGCGGGCCGAGCTCGAAACGGCCGCCAAGGTGTTGGCCGGCATCGCCGAGGAGCGGGAGATGTTGCGCGTCGAAATCGAGTCCGCCCCCCGCGTCGAGTTGCTCGAGCGAGCGGAGGTTTCGGCAGCTAAATAGGATCGCGTGATTCCGGGAGGAAGGCCGTTGAGCCCGCATTTCTCACCACCGAGACAGTAGAGTAGACGAGGGCAACCGCTCTGCGGTTGCCCTCGTCTACTCTACTGCCTGCGATGTAGTCATTGTGTCAATGCCATTGTTTGCGACAGGATCGGCGATAGGGGATGATCACGTGCAGCCTGCTGTTCGATCGTCTCGGTCTTGCCGGAGAGATCATTTTGCCGAAGCGCTGGGGACGGACCAAACTCCGTGACG
>SDBV01003546.1_pt1 | contig 22953 bp, 13 predicted proteins | sample 2277081 | NCBI WGS metagenome assembly SDBV01 (sample SAMN10402039, study PRJNA504765) | marine sediment metagenome | isolation source: marine sediment core GS10_PC15, 223 cmbsf | place: Arctic Ocean: Southern Knipovich Ridge | collected 2010 | reverse complement strand
AATTCGTAGTTAGGAGAGTACCCCGATGACACCAGAGAGGACCAGCCGGCGCAGTTTCCTCAAGCGGGCCGCTGCCGCCGGGGCGGTTGCCGCAGGCAGTGGTGTGACCGTCACGGGCGCGACAGCCCAAGAGGCTTCGCAACCGCCCGAGGCACCCAGGAAGATCAAGGTTGGGGTGATCGGCTGTGGCAGCGTCTCGAGGTGTTACTTCCCGGACCTGGCCCGTTGTCGGTTCGTCGAGTTGGTGAGCACGTGCGACATCATTGCCGAGCGTGCCAAACAGCGGGCCGCGGCGTTCAAGGTTCCGAACCACTATCCCCACATCGACAAGATGCTTGCCGGGGCGAAGTTCGACCTGCTGGTCAACCTGACGGACATGCAGGAGCATGGCCGCCTGAACAAGCTGGCGATTGAGGCGGGCAAACACGTCTGGAGCGAGAAACCCATCGCCAACACGCTTGCCCAAGGCCGGGAGCTGCTGGAGTTGGCCCGCAGCCGGGGCCAGCGGGTTTGGGGGGCTCCCACGGTCGTGCTCAGCCCGCAGTTCGAGTTCATGGCCAAGACGCTTGCCTCGGGAAAGCTCGGTCGAATCGCGGCCGCGCATGCCGCCTACGGCCACCTTGGGCCGGCGTGGTCGTCCTTCTTTTTTGACAAGGGCGGCGGCAGCATGCCGGACCTGGGAGTCTACAACATTACCACGCTCACAGGCTTGTTGGGACCGGCCCGCACCGTGGTCGGCATGACGAGCATCGTCACGCCGACGCGAGACATCCGCGGCAAAGGGGAAATCAAAGTCGAGGCGGAAGACAACGCAATGATCCTGATGGATCACGGTCAGGGTGTGCTCTCGCACGTCCAGTGCGGCTTCAACTATTTCACCGCCTACGATCACTACCACTCCAAGGCCGACCACCACACGATCTCGATCACCGGCACCGGCGGCAGCATGCACCTGGCCGGCTACGACTGGGCCCCGCACGCGGTCGACCTGGCCCACCAGGGCATGGCCGCGGTCGACGGCCGACGCGCCGAGTTGAAGCGGCACGCTTCCAGTCCGTTTGTCGATGGCCCCAAGATGAACAAACCCGGCGAGTACTGTTGGTGGTACGGAGCCTCGCAAGTGGCCGAATGCCTGGCCACCGGCCGGCAGACCCTGATGACTCCCGAACACGCGCTGCACGTCGCCGAGATCATGGCCGCCACCCGAGAGTCCCAGCGTACGGGCCGGCGGATTGAGATCCAATCAACCTTCAAGTGGCCGGTGGTGTCCTAAAGCGGCAAGTGGAATCGGTCGTTCGCGGCATGGGATGCGCTTTTCCGGGCGGTCGGGCAAGTCGCTTCGGCTGGTGGTCTTCTCCGCGGCTATTCTTCAAACAGTTGAACTTCCCAAATCGTGGGCACGTCAGCGGCCTCGAGGATGTTCAGCCGGACGTGGCAGGCGGTGACCGGGTCGAACTTGGCGGTGAAGTCTGCGCCGATCGTGGTGCCGGAGTGGATCGTCTGCCACTGGCCGTCCTTCTGAATCTGCAGCTCGAAGCGGCGGACCCGGTCCCAGGTCGCTTCGTTGATCCGTAAGCGGCCGATCGTCCTCACCTCGCCAAGGTCGACCGCCAGCCAGCCGCTGTTAGTGCCCTGTGCGGCGCCCCAACGGGTGGTCGGATCATCGTCGAAGGCCATCTGCGGCGTGTGGAGGTGGTCGGGCCAGGTGCTCGAGGCGGTCACCTTCTTGCCCACCGCCAGCGAGCCGGAGGGCACCACACCCGGCCGCAACCCGGCTGCCGGACCGTCGAGCGTCAGCTCGATGATCGTGTCCAGTTCCTGCCGGTGCTGCTGCGGCACCGTGATCGTGATGCCGTCGTCGGTCTGATTGACCGTGGTCGTGCCGCCGGTCAGAACGCGATGGCCGAGAATCTTCATCGGGATCGAGGCCAGGTTGATCTCGTCGCCGGGCCAGCGGAGGACGTGGAGGAAGACCCGCTCGCCGCGGTGTGTGGCGCCGCCCCAGGGGGCGTCGCGCCACGGCCCACCCCGGGTGCCGTAAATGCTCTGGCCGTATTCGCTCAGCCAGGCCCCGATCTGGCGGAAGCGCTCCGCCTGGCGGGGCTCGATGCGACCGTCGGGCATGGGACCGGTGTTCAACGCCAGGTTCCCGTTGCGCACCGCGCAGGTGACCAGCACGTCGATGCACTGCTTGAGCGATTTGATCTTGTCGTTGGGCTTCCAGGCCCATTGCGAATTCAGCGTCATGCAGGTTTCCCAGGGCCGGTCGATCCGGAAACCGCCCAGCCGCTGCTCCGGCGTGTCGAAATCACCCGGCAGTCCGCACCGATTGTTGATGATCAGGTGCGGCTGCAAGGTCCGCATCATCGTGAACAGTTCCACGCTGTCCCAGTCCTCGGGTTTGCCGCCCAGATCGAACCAGAAGCCGTCGACGCGGCCGTAGTTGGTCAGCAATTCACGGACCTGGCCGTGCAGGTACTTGATGTACCGCTGGTGGTTCTTGGTGCGGTAGTCGGGATGGTGCCAGTCGGGCTGCGAGTAGTAGAGGATCAGTTTCAGGTGGGACTCGTGGCAGGCGTCGGCCACCTCTTTCATCACGTCGACCTTCCAGGCCGACTCCGCGCCGGTGCTCTTGAACTCGGTCAGCTTCGAGTCGTAGAGGCAGAACCCGTCGTGGTGCTTGACCAGGAAGATCATGTACTTCATGCCGGCGTCCTGGGCAAGGCGGACCCACTGCCGGGCGTCGAACTTCTCGGGCTTCCACTTTTTGTAGAGGTTGTCGTAGACCTCGACCGGCGTGGGACCCTGGCCCTTGCGGACCCGGAACTCGCCGCCGCGGGGGGCCCCGCGCGACCAGCCGATCTCCAACCCGGTCAGGCTGACCGGCCCCCAGCAGTTGAACATGCCGAACCGCATGTCCTGCCAGGCTTGCACAACTTCGGGTCTGGCCCTGAGGTAATCCGTTGGTTCTGCTGCATCGGCCGGTGCAGAGCCACCGCCCAAGGCAGTTGCCGTCAGTACCGCCCATGCTGTGCTCGTCTTCATCGGTATCTCCTTGTGCGCACCATGGTTCCGTAACACAAGTCTCCGCTGGCAGCCACCATGACTTCAGCCGCTGATTGTAGTCGCTCTGCCCTCGCTCTGCACCTGGTGCAAAAAGCGTTGAGAATATCGGACGAGTGGACCTCCCCCCTGGGGTGGGAACGACACCCATCCCAGCTTGCTGGCGAAGGACTTTTGGCGGGGACTCGTGACGGAAGGGCGCCGGTGGCCGTGGCGACCTTGCCGCCTTTCATCCGAACCTGATTCTCGTGGTGCCTCAAACGCAGGAGATGGCCGAACCAGTGGGGATCGGCAGGTCCTCGTCAGGCCGCTTGGTGGTCTGCGCCCGAGGAGGAGTCGACCGAGGGCATCGGCCCGGCGTCGCCGGCCATGGCGGGGTCGCTCAACGAGGCCGCCTGTTCGCGCAGCGAGTTGACTTTGGACAGCACCCACTGGGCGGTCGCCTCTCGCCGAACGCGTGTCGCGTGGTCGTCGAAGATCGCCAAGTCCCAGTAGGGGTCGACGTATTGGCTTCGGGTGAGGTTCTCTTGGAGGCGCCGGCGGTATTCGAGTTCGTTTTCGGGGACGCCGCGCGTGCAGCTTTCTTCGTGTACGGCTTGGACTTCGGGATTGTACAGGCAGCGATAGGCCTTCTCCGTCAACCGCATCCAAAGATCGACGTCGTTGTAGCTGGTGGGGAACCGCTGTGCGTCGAAACCGCCCACCGCTTCAAAGGCGTCCTTGCGGAGAATCATCAGGGCGCCGGTAACCGCGGCCACGTCCTGTAGCGAGCGGTCGCGTCCCAGGTAGCCCGGCTGATCCTTGGGGACCCCGTAACAGGTGTTGCCCGCCAGGCCGGCCACTCCCACCACCACGCCGGCGTGTTGGATCGTGCCGTTGGGGAACAATAGTTTTCCTCCCGCGCCGGCGATCTTCTCGTCGAGCTGCACGGTGCTCACCAACTGCTCCAGCCAACCGGGGCTGAAGTCGTACAGGTCGTTGTTCGCCAGCACGACCAACTCCGAATCCAGCGTAGCGATCACCTGGTTGTGCATCTCGGAATGGTTGAAGGGCTTGTCGTAGCGAAACGTCCGCAGCCCGGCCTGCGTCTCCTGCCGTCGGAGGTACTGAAGCAACTCGGGCTCGTCCGACTGGTTGTCGATCACGATGATCTCGTAGTTCGGATAGTTGGTGGCGCTTTGCAACGACTCGAGGCAACGTCGCAAGAGCCGGCAGGCGTTTCTGGTGGGAATGATCACCGAGACCTTCGGCGTTTCGCGGAGTTCGAGTTTCAAATGAAACAGCGTGGGAATCACGGGATCCGGCGAGACCTCGCAGGGGAGGCGGCGGCGTCCCACCGCTTCGCAGACGGCCCGGTATCCTGCCAGCGGGGCGGCGGGTTTTGTTTTCACGTCGCTGGCTGTGGACTGGGGCGTGGCCCGCCAGAAGTAGAGCGTCTGCGGGATGTGCGTGACTTCGTCGCGCGAGACATGGTCGGCGATACGCAACGCCAGATCGTGGTCCTGGGCCCCGTCGAACTTGGAACGCAGCCTGCCGACGCGCTCCACCAGTTCCCGGCGATAGACCGTGAAATGGCAGGGATACATCACCGAAAGCAGGTGTTCCGACGAGTAGGCGGGCTTAAGATGAAAGCGGCCTACGTAGTTGCCGTCGAGTTCCAGGATCGCCTCGTTGGAGTAGAACCACTTGCTGCGGGGATGGCGATTGTGGGCCACCACCATCCACAAGAGTGCGTCCGGCGTCAGCTCGTCGTCGTGGTCCAGAAACCCGAGAAACTCTCCTTGCGCCTGCGCGATCGCATGATTGGTGGCCGCCGAGATACCCTGGTTCCGTGGCAGAGAGAAAGCGCGGATTCGCGGATCTCGCGCCGCATACGTCCGCAGTATTTCGTCGATCGACTTCGATTTGGAGCCGTCGTCGACGAGGATCAGCTCCCAGTGCGGATAGAGCTGTTGAAGCACCGACTCGATGCAGCGCCGCAGCCATTTCGGCTCGGCACGGAAGACGGGCACCACAATCGAATACACCGGTTGCCGGCGGCAGTGCTGGAGGACTTCGCCGACGTCGAAGTTGGCGTAGGCCCGGGCGATCCGCCGCTGCTGAAACCGAAACGGCAGACGTCTGCGCCACCGCCGGAAGCGCTGCTCCAGTCGGCGGCCGTAGCGAAGCGGATTCAGCTTGTGATATTCTCGCATGGCAATTGGTACCTCGTGGTTTCCGGTTTTGGCTCACGCCGCCTTGGCCAACAGGTCGGCGAATCCTCGCAACCCGCACTTGATTTCCGAAATCGAAACGTCCTCCACGATCCGCCCGTTGCCCAGCACCACGATGCGTTCGGCCAGCGCCAACGTCGCCGGACGGTGGGTAATCACGATCGTGGTCCGGCCTTTGAAGAACTCCCGCAGCGGCCCGTGAAGGGATTGCTCGGTCTCGACGTCGAGTTGGCTGGTGGCCTCGTCGAGGATCAAGATCCGCGGGTCGCTGAGGATTGCCCGCGCCAGGGCGACCCGTTGTCGCTGTCCGCCGGAGAGCAGCGTGCCGCCGTCGCCGACCTGAGTTTGGAAGCCGTTTGGCAGCTCGGCGATGAAACTGTTCACGCCGGCCAACTGGGCAGCCCGGCGCATCTGGTCCTCGGTGGCCCGGAAGTCGGCGTAGCAAATGTTCATCCGCAACGTTCCCCGAAACAAGAGCGGGGACTGCCTGACGATGCCGATCTGGTTGCGCAACTGGCGAGGCCGCATGTGCCGGAGATTGACGCCGTCGAGATAGATGTTCCCTGCTTGCGGATCGTAAAACCTGGCGATCAGGTTGGCGACCGTCGACTTGCCGGACCCGTTGACGCCCACCAGCGCCATCGTCTGGCCGAAGGGGATTTCCAGGTTGAGGTTCTTCAGGACCGGCGCGGTGGGCTGGTAGCCGAAGGTGACGTCCTCGAAGCGAATACTCTGCTGGTGAGTCGGCGCCCGCGCCGGCCGGGCGGGCGCGGTGATCTGCGGCGGCTGCTCGAAGAGCGTGAACAGGGCCTTGCCGGCCAGGGACGCGCGCACCAGCACGTTGTAGATGCTGCTGAGCTTTCGCGCGGGGTCGGCGATGCCCGCCAACATCGCGAAAAAGGCGAACAGTTCGGCGGCGGTCAGCGGCCGAGCGCTCATCCGCAAACCGAACAGGTGCGTCTGCTGGTTCAGCACCAGGTACGCCCCGCAGAGGACGGCCGTGGCCAGCGTCACGATGGCCATCAGCTCAGTGACCGGGCGGACCAGAGCGTCGTAGAAGGCGATGTTCACGGTCATTCTCTGAAGCGACCGGGAGTTCTCCTTGAAGCGGCGGCGTTCCTTCCTCTGCCGGGAGAATATCTTGACGAGCTGGATTCCGGTCAGCGTGTCGAGCAGGGTTTGGAAGATGGCGGTGTAGCCCTGCATTTCGCGGCCCGCCGCGCGCTTCATCCGCTGGGCAAGGTAGTGGATCAGGTAGGCGCCCAGCGGGGCAATCGCCATCGAGACCAGCAGCAGGGGCCAACTGATGAAGCAGGCCACGGCCAGGCAGGCGACGATCTTCAGCGGCTCGCGGATACTCTTGCCGTACAGCGCCGTCAAGCCCGCCTGGACGAGCCCCACGTTGTGCGACAGCATGGTCATCATTTGCGTGACGCCTCGCCGGTCGATCGTGGACTGGTCCATCCGCAGCATTTCGCGGAAGAAGATCCGGCGCATGTCCGTCACCGTGGCGGTCGCAACCTTTGCCACCAGCGACACGTTGAGCACCAGGCACATACCCTTGACCGCGGTAGCCAGCAACAGCAGGCCCATCACCAGCACCAGCGTTCCATAGGGGGTCGCCGGGCCGAATCGCTCGACCGCAGGCCGAATCGACAAGAGGAACTCCCGGCTCTTCTGATGGGCCGCAAGCTGACCTTCGCGGATCGTGATCTGGCCGGCCAGCGCGCCGCGATTTCCGGCAGGGGCTTTTGCCGATTCCTTCCGCAAAGCGGCGATCTGAGCACGCAGTTCGTCCGACTCCGATTCGGCCCGGGCGATGCCGTCCTCCACCCACGTGTGGATGGTCTTCCCCTCGAACACCACTTCGACAAAGGGATAGACGGCCGAGATGCTGGCCCCCCAAAGCAGCGCGATCAACAGCGCAGTGACAACCGAGAAGAAGATCGTCCACTTATAGCGAAGCGACAGCAAAACCGTTTTGAAGAGATAACGCATGACAATTCCAGACAGCCAACGAAGACCAAGGCCCGCTCGCAGCGGCGTCTTCGTTCACGGCGCCTTCCGGTTCTCGTTGGCGCAGTTCTCGGTTGCTTCAGAAGAGGGAACGTGGGGCCGCGGTCAAGCGGTCTGGTACGTTGGAGTCGAGACGAGAGCGCACTGCCTACGCAGGTCAACAGGTGTCTTTTATCGACCGGATTCGTGCGAGAATGCAGTTCTTGCGTGTGAAAATGTCTGCATGCCATCGCTGCTGGCATGGCGGGAGTCCCGGGGTGCCCGCCATGCCTTTTGCCAGACCACCCCGCTTATCCCAACCGCCAAGGGGAGAGGCTCGGACGGCCGATGTTCTCGGTGATCGGCCGCCGGCGACAAGGTGTTCGTCAGTTGGGTAACTTTGGTCTCAGAAAGAGACGAGAACGACCGATTATCTTATCCAGACCTGCCATCACCCCAGAAATGCTCGTGGTTTTTCCGCTGTGCTTCGTCTGTGGCGTACGCAGTTTATTGCTACCAACCGAGCAACGGACAATCAGCGGGCCATGCCCTTACGTCGACTGTTAGTGTACACCGATGCGCACGAGTCCGCGGCCACTCTCCAGATCCGCATCGAGGGCGCCTTGGGCGATTGCGGTTATGATCTGGTGTACGCCCACGACGAGCCCCGACAGGCCGGCCGCCTTGCGCAAATCGTCCGCCGCGACGTGGATGCCGTCGTGGTCCACCGCGGAATCCGCAAACGGTGCGGGATCTATGCGGCGTTGCTGGAGGCGGCCCGGCGGTTCGGCAAACCGGTAATCTACGATACCGATGATCTGCTGATTCGCGTCTGCCAGACCCACCCGGATTACCCTGTCTATCGGGCCAGGCTCCTCTACGCACTGAAGGCGCTGTTGGACGCCGACTACGTGGTGGCGAGCACCGACGTCTTGGCCGACCAACTGACGGCGTTCCACCCGCACGTCACGGTCATCCCGAATCGACTGCCGGCCGCCTTGTGGCGAGACGTCTGCCTGCGTACGAAGTTTGCCGGCGTGCGGCGACAAGCCGACCGCGTTACGATCGGCTACATTGCCTCCGACACGCACCGGCCCGACCTGCAACTGATCGAGGACGCTTTGCTTGCGGTGCTGTCGCGTCACCAAGGCAAGGTGCGATTCCTTTCGGTCGGCGTGCCCCTGCCCGCACGACTGAGATCGCACGCGGCCGCCGACGAACTCGTCCCGCCGCAGAAGGTGACCCGCGACTATCGGGAGTTCGTCTCGTTCGTGGCAGATTTGGAGATCGACGTGGGGGTTGCCCCGTTGGTAGACAATCCGTTTAACCGCTGCAAGAGCGACGTGAAGTTCCAGGAGTACTCTGCCCTGGGAATCCCGGCCGTGTACAGCGACTTGCCTCCTTATTGGGATCGCGTGCAGAACGGTATCAACGGCTATCTGAGCTCAGACGTGTCGCAGTGGGTCGAGCACTTGGGTCGCCTCGTCGAGTCGGCCGAGCTTCGGCGGCGGGTGGGGATGACCGCCGCGGGTGAAATCCCGACGCAGTGGAAGGTCAGCTCCTCGCAGCCGGCGTGGGACGAAGTGCTGGCGCGAGCCGGCCGCATTGCCCAAGCCCGCCATACGCCGTCGCAGCGGGAAGGGCTTGGCTCGATCGTCGACGAAATCCTCGCCTATCAAAACAGTATCGAACGGCGGCTGAAGCGGACCGTGGAGTATCAAGTCGGCACCGCGGTCAGCCGACTGATCCGGACACTGGCAAGATGGGGGCGGTTTGGCGAGGCCCGTGCCGTCGTGGAGCGGGATTCCACTCTGCCGTACAGGGCATCGAACCAACGTTCGGAGGAGCCAGATGGTACAGCCGATTTTCTTCATGCACGTCCCGAAAGCCGCCGGGACGTCGATCAACGCCTGGCTGAAAGAGCATTTCGATGAGGCCACCACGGCGACCCAGGTCGAAGGCAAGCGGCAAATTACCGAGGAATTCCTGGCAAGACACGACTACGTGACCGGACATATTCCCTTTCACGAGTTTGCCGCCTTCCAGAACCGCGAGCGTTTCTTCAAGATCGCGTTCTTGAGAGATCCGTGCGCGCAGTTGATCTCCCACATCAATTGGGTCCGGTGCTTACCGAGTCACCCGATCCGGCAGCATTACGAGTCGATGGGCGCTTCCCAGAAGTTGGTGGCCCAGAAGCTCAATCAGATCGACCTTTCCGACGCCACGGTGCTCGAGGACTTCTTGCTGAATCTCGACGGCATGGAGCGCGCCCTGTTCGACAACTATCAGACCCGCTTCATGGCCGAGGTGGAACCGGGGGTCCGGGTCACGGCGAAGCACGGGCGGCTGGCACTGCACACGTTCGACTCGTTCGACTTCGTCGGCGTGACCGAACAGTTCGAGGATTCCGTGGAAGTGCTCTGCGGCAAGTTAGGCTGGGACGTCCCCGACCCACTCGCCAAACTGAACCAGAATTCCAACCCTTCGCCGATTCGAACGAGTAGCCCGATTCACTTGCGGATCCTAAAGGCGGTCACTCTCTACGATCAGGCCCTCTACGACACGGCAAAGGCGAGGCTGGAATTCGCAACGCGCGGTGTCCGCTCCGCGGCGGCATGAACCTTCGGGGCGAGGCGTTGACGGGGAAAACACGGCAATACAGCGAAGCGGGGGTCTCCAGGAAGCGGTCGCGCCGGCCTTCGCAGCGGTTCTCCAGGCCGCCGGGCAAATCCAGCCAATACTCCCCCGCATTGGAACTGGATTCTCCCCTGTAGATCTGCCGATAAGATGGACGTAAAAAGGGCGCCGGCTTGGCGGCCGCGGCGGGTTTCTTTAACGTGCATCGCATAGCAGGCACGGAACCGCCGAAGCAGAGGCCGCCGAGCATCAAACACGATGTCTCTTCCAAACCAATCGTCCCGGACTAATCCAACGTGTTGCTCCTCGAGCAATACTACTGGCGTCACCTCGTTCGCCGGAGATCATTGCCCATGTCGTCCGCACCCGGACTTAGCATCATCATCCCCACCTGGAACAACCTGCACATGCTAAGACTGTGCTTGCGCAGCATTTGCCAGCACACGGAGCTTTCGCACCAGGTAATCGTCCACGTGAACGAGGGATCCGATGGGACGCTGGATTGGATTGGCCGCCAGAAGATCGAGCACACGCGGACGCGGCGGAACGTCGGCATTTGCGAAGCGTTGAATATCGCGTTTCGGCGTTGTCGGAGCGAGTACATCGTTTATCTGAACGACGACATGTACGTTTTGCCGGGATGGGATCGCCGGCTTCATCAGTGCGCGTCGGCGACCGGAGACCGTGAACCGTGCTACGTGGCCGGTACGATGATTCAGGCCAGCCCGATCAGTCCGGTGGCCGTGCAGGGCGACTACGGTGCCAATCCCCGGCACTTCGAGGAACGGCGGCTGCTCCGCGACTATCGCTCCGGCAAGCTGCAGTGCTCCGACTGGAACGGGGCCACCTGGCCGCCCAGTTGCATTCACCGACGCTGGTGGACGCTCGTCGGCGGGTACAGTGAAGAGTTCTCACCGGGGTTCTATTCCGATATCGACTTCTCGATGAAGCTCTGGCAAGCCGGCTGCCGGCGTTTTCGAAGCATCGGCTCGAGCCTGGTCTATCACTTCGGCGAGATGACCACGTCGCTGGTGCGAGGGCCACGGCGTCGCAACGTCAAGAGAGCACGCCTTCAGTTCTTGAAGAAGTGGGGGATTCTGCCGTCCACGTTTGTGAAGTACAACCTCCAAGTCGATAACCTTCCCTTGACGCGCCTGCCCGAAACAACTTTGGGGAAAGCCACCTGGGAATTCACGCGGCTCCGTTTGATTCGAATGCTGCACGGGGCCCGCGGGATCCGCCATGCTTCCTAGCTTCAGGAACTCGCATGCTGTTTAACTCTTACGAGTTTTTGCTGTTTTTCTTGCCCGCCACGCTGGCGGGGTTTTATCTCCTGCTTCGAGCGTCCGGACGCGAGCTCGCGTATCTCTGGCTCACCGCCTGTTCGCTCGCCTTCTACGGCTGGTGGAATCCCGTCTACTTGCTGCTGCTGAGTACGTCCATCCTGGTCAACTATTCGCTGGTGGCGGCGCTGACCTCCGGCAGTCGCTTTCGCCGATCCTGGGTTGGCCTGGGGGTAGCTTTCAACCTGGGCCTGCTGGCCTATTACAAGTACACCAACTTCCTGCTCGACGTCTTCAGTGATGCCACCGGCGCCGAGTTCACTCTCGGCAGCATCGTGCTGCCGCTGGCCATCTCGTTCTTCACCTTTCAGCAAATCAGCTATCTCGTGGATGCCTACCGAGGCCAGGTCCGGCGGCCCGGGCTGCTGCAATACACCTTGTTTGTGACCTTCTTTCCGCAGTTGATCGCCGGCCCGATCGTCCAGCACCGTCAACTCATGCCGCAACTGCTCCGTCCCCGCAGTCCTCGCCTCCCCTGGGCGTCCATCGCCACCGGCGTAACGCTCCTCAGCATCGGGCTGTTCAAGAAAGTGATCCTCGCCGACACCCTCAGCCAGTGGGCCACCCCCGTCTTTGCGGCCGCCAAGGAGACGCACGTTGCCGCACTCGACGCTTGGGGTTCCATGCTGGCGTACACTTTTCAACTCTACTTCGATTTCTCGGGCTATTCCGACATGGCGCTCGGTTTGGCCGCGCTCTTCGGCTTTACGCTTCCGATCAATTTCGACTCGCCCTACAAGGCCACGTCGATCAGCGACCTCTGGAAACGCTGGCATATTTCGCTCTCCACGTTCCTCCGCGACTACGTCTATCTCCCGCTGGGCGGCAACCGCCGCCGCCCCGGGCGGACGTACGTCAACCTGATGCTCACCATGGCGTTGTGCGGGCTTTGGCACGGGGCGGGCTGGACCTTCGTCGTCTGGGGCGCCGTCCACGGCCTTTTGCTCGTGGTCTGTCGTTTGTGGCGCCTCAACGTGGTCCGCCAGTCGGGCTGGAAAGTGCCCGTCCCTTTGGCCTGGGGACTGACGTTCGGCTCGTTTGCGCTGGCGCTGGTCATCTTTCGGGCCGACAGCATCGCCACGGCCCTAACCCTGTATGCCAGCATGCTGGACTGGGGCCAGGCGTCGGAAGCTCCCCGGATCGTCGGCCTGCACGCCTGGCTCGTCATCCTGGGCATGTTTCCGATTGTGCTGGGGTTGCCCAACGCCGTGCGATGGGTCAGCGAGCAGACGTCCCGATGGGAGTGGCAGCCGTCGTGGATCTACGCCGTCTCCACGGCCGCCATGCTCCTGGTCGCGATCATGCGATTGACCACCGTTTCGGAGTTCCTCTACTTCCAGTTCTGACCGGTACGCAACGGATCAATCGATCGATCCGAAAGAATCCATGAGTCCAGAGAAGAAGTACACGCTGACCTGGGTGGTGACGGTGGCCGTGAGCCTGCTCGCGATCGGCGGCACGACCGCGTTGGTCGATCCCTATCGGATCTGGCACACCGATCCGCCCTGGAAAGTCAGTACGCCGTTGATGACCAAGGTCCGCTTCTCGCAGCCCCTGGCCGTGGCTTGGCAGCGCCCCGACTTGGTTCTGCTGGGAAGCAGCGGCGTCTACAACGGCATGTCCGCTCCCTCGTACCTCAATGACCCCACGTCCACGCTCTGCCAACCGGGGCTGACCGTGTTCAATCATGGCGTGCCGGGTCTCTGCATGGAGGAAGCGGTCGCCTATGTCCAACACATCCTGGATCGAACACCGGCCCGGCGGATTGTGCTGGGGATCGATTTCTTCATGTTCGATCCGTACATGCAGCCGCGGCCGGGCTTCCAGACGGACATTGGTGAAACGGGTTTCCTGTGGCGAGAGATTCCGACCAGCCTGTTCAGTTTCGCGGCCTTGTCCGACGCGACCGTAGTGCTTCGCCAAGACCTGCTCGGCACCAAGGCGGCCGCAGCAGCAAGCGCCCTTGAGCACATCGCACAAGATCGCGGGCTTGCCTTCTACGAGAAATACTACACGTATTGGCGGGTGAAGCGCTCCCAAATGCCCGTTCAGCCTTCCGGAGACGCCATGCGACGGCTTGTGGACGTTGCCCGGCTGTGCAAGGCGAATCGGGTAGACTTGGTGCTCTACTTCGCGCCGGTTCATGCGAGCATCTTGGACGCGATCTACGAGCGGGGCGACTGGCAGACCTTCCAGACGATCAAAGCCCGCGTTCAGGCCTTGGCCGAGCGGGAAGAGATCACGTTGTGGGACTTCGCTACCTACAACGAGGCCACGACGGCCGACCTGCTCGACCGGACGGCTCCCTACTTCAGCGATCCGATCCACTACCGGCCGAAACTGGGGCGACAAATCCTCGCGAACATGGGGATCCTGGATTCTGGCGGATCGGATCCCGCGATGGCCCTAGGCATCCAGCTTGCGCCGAACGTGGCGTCCGATGCGCTCCGTAGAATGCGGCAGGACGAGGCCGCCTGGGGGGCCTATTGGGAGAAGCGGCGGCTTGGCCATGCCTACGAAATCGGACTCCGTAGCGGCCAGTACGAGGCGGCCGCTCGGCTGCGACGATATGAACTCCACCGCAACGCTCAGCAACAAAGCGAAACGCTTCGCACGGCCGACGGCGTCGAAGTGGCCATCCTTAGACCGGGCCACCCGAGGCATGGTGTCGTGGGCGTGCTCGATCGTATTCGCCGCGATCAGGTCCACGTGCGGATCGATGGCTGGGCCGTCGACGCCAAGAACAAGAAACCGATCGGCGAGATCGTCGTGTTCGCCGATGGCCAGCAGTACCACGGCAACTCCTACTGGCTTTGGGAACGCCAGCCTCGCCCCAAGCTCGGCCAACGACTTGGCATTCCGGCCCTCGTGTCCGGAGGCTTTTCGCTGGCCGTTCCGTACCAGGCGCTCGCCGGCCGCGATGTGCGGATCTTCGCGATCAGCGGCCCTTGCGGCATCGAGCTTACGCGCGCCCCCCTGACCCCGTTGCCGATTCGCCGTCAACTGGAGGCCATCTCCATCGCCTGCCGTCCCCGATACCGGCTTCAACACAGTCCGAAATCGGGTGACGCGTTGCTTTCGGCCGCCGACCGTCGAATCCCCATCCTCGGATCGGCCCCACCGTCGCACGGAATCGTTGGCGTTGTCGATCGCGTTCAGCGCCGCGGCGCTCGTGTGTGCTTTGACGGCTGGGTGGTGGATACGAAACAAGCAAGACTGATCGACGACCTGGTGGTCCTGGTCGACGGCCAGCAGTTTGGGGCAGCCAGTCGCACCACATGGCAGCGACGGCCACGGCCCAACCCGGCCAGGAAGCTTGGGTTGCCGCATCTTGTCGAGAACGGGTATTCAATCAGCATACCGCTGAATACGGTCTGCGGCGCGAATCGCCAGGTTCGCATTTTCGCGATCAGCGGCGATCGCGCCATGGAACTGACACGTGAACCGAATCTGCCGGTGGCGTTGAAAGGACAGTTAGCCGGAATCTCAGCAACTTTCGGATCGTCAACAATACGTCGGTGACCGGCGCGGCGGCGAAAATCCGCGCAGGCCGCTACTGCCGTCCTTATTTTCCCGTAGACCCTGTTTGCAGCAAAGGATCGCCAAATGGCCGTCAAAGGATTCATCGACTCCACCCAAAATGGAGAATTAACCGGTTGGGCATTCGACCCCGAAAAGCAACAGAGTCGCCAGAATGTGATTGTGCATATCGAGGGCCGGCCGCCGGAGACGATCGTGGCCGACCGGCACCGGACCGATCTGGCCAGGGCGAAAAAGGGCGACGGACAATGCGGCTTTGTCTACACGATTCCGCCCGGCGTGAAACCGGCCGACGTGTCCTGCGTGTTCCAATCCAACGGCCGCCCCATCCCGCCGTCACACAGCCGCGCCCGCGACCACAAAACGCTCGAATACCGCCTGCGGCATCCGCTGGTGCTCGGCCATCCCGAAGTGGCGTGCAGCTTCAGCCAGGCAAGGTTTTCCGTCGGGGACATTGAAATCTCGCAGCGCTTGATCGACGCCTATGCCCATTCGATGAACCTGCCCAACGGCGCCGACAGCGGCAACGGCTCGGCGAATCGGTACGCCGGCATGTGGTCGAGAATCACCAACGAGTTCCATCGCGAAGCCGTCGAGATGCTCGAAGGCCGGGATGCCCCCGGCCTGGCCCGGTATCTGTTCGCCATGCACCAAGAGAGCCTCGTACATGGCGTGAGTCAGGGAAAGGCCGCCTACGAGGGCTTGCAGAACAACGAGGTGATGCGCCGGCACGTGGCCACCATCTACTGGGACCGGCTGGTTTCACTGGCCGAGGCCCTGGGGTGCCTGGCGGTGGAGGCCCCCGAGCAGATCGGCCATTGGGGCGAAAACATGTACGCCCAAGTCGAAGACGTCGTCGAACGGATCGAGAAGCGCCTGCAAATTGAACTCGCAACGCCGACCGTCGCCACCGGTCTGTTCGGCATCGAAACCTCCAAAGGCTGGCTCGACCAGCGTACCCTGGACGCGGCTTATGCGGCCTTTCGAATCCAACAACTCGTTTCGGATCGTCAGCAATACGACCGGCCGGAGGGTTCGGTGTGCGAGATCGGACCCGGCCTGGGGTGGACCGCGTATTACGCCTTCCGCTTGGGTGTTCGCCGTTACACGTTGGTCGACCTGCCGATAATGAACGTGCTCCAGGGTTATTGCCTGATCAAAGCCCTGCCCCAAGCCAACGTGGTGCTGCCGGGCGAACCGGTCGAGACCGGCCAACCGCAGATCCGCATCTGCGCCACGCGGGATTTCGACGAGCTGGACCTGGGGGCGGTCTCTCTATTCTTCAACCAGGATTCGTTTCCAGAAATCGGCCAGGCCAACCTGCGAAGATACCTGGTCGCCATCGGCAACGTTCCCGGCGCCCGGTTGCTGAGCATCAATCAAGAGTCGGAGGGAAAGAGCAACGAGTCCGAGAAACAGATGATCGTGCACCGCCAGATCGAGGCCGCCGGAGGCTTCCGCCAAGACTATCGGTTTCCGCACTGGCTGCGTTCGGGCTACGTGGAAGAACTGTTTCACACCACCACCACAAAGCCATCAGAATGAGATACTTCACGTTTGCTCCTTTCTAGCGACCACTGCCGGAGTTCAACAAGTCTTCTCCGTAAAGAAAGTAGGGGTCGGCTCTAGTGCCGTTGGTCAAGGGTTTGCGCCATACCTGCTTGCCGTTTCGCTCGACCCGAAGTTCGGCACTCGATATCCGCGCAAGCGCGTATTGCCACTTGGTAGTGGTCGCAGAGGTCTTGACCAACTCAATCAGCAGAATAATCTCCGGATCGGAACCTCGCGACCAGATGAAGGCGGCGCCGTCGATCAGGCCCGATTTCGGGTCGGCGTAGCGATGCACTTGTCTGGCAAGTCGGCGCAGCTCGAATCGTTGACCGTCAAGGATCTCGTGCGCCTTGAATTCTCCGGCAAGCTCTTTCATTTGACGCAACCTGGCGGGCGCCTTGGCTGCCGGCGAGAGTGCATTCGGCAGTTGTCCGAACTCCAAACCGGGTTTGTTCGGCGTCCAGCCCAGGGTGCGCAGCAGTCCCGTGCCTTGGGCGGTTACCAGGCCGGTCGAGAGTGACGTAAAGGAATAGAACTGCCAACGCTTATTGGTCGGATCCCTCCACATCTGCACGATTAGGCCGGGCCGCCCCGTGCGCCCCCACAGCCAGATGGCTCCGTTTTCGTTGTGATCCACGGCATCGGCGAAGCGAAGCAACGGGTATTTGACGCGCTCGAGCGGCACGGGGGCATTGTCGTCGATTGCGTAGACGTTGATGCTGTTGACGCGCAACAGCATTTCGCTCGATCGCCCGGCGGGCTGCCGAGCGGTTGACGGGCCGTCCGACTGGCCGTGGGCCGCCAGCTCGGTGAACACTGTCCCGGCCAGACCCGCAGTCAGCAGCAGCAACATGGACCACACGCCGCCGCTGAGCGAACCGTGAAGTGTATACGATCTCTTCATCACCTGGTCTCCTTGTGTGTCGTTGATTCGGGTTGTCGGCATGGGGACGACTGCGATCACGCCAGCCCCACGCTCCGCCGCCAGACCCACTCCACGGTCAGCAGAATCAGCAGCGGCGTCAACAGCCACCAGCGGCTCCACAGCGGGGCCTTGCGGACCTCCGGCGAGCCGACCTTCGGCGGCAGGTTGCCGATCGCGGCCGCCAGCGATCGGGCATCGGACAACTCCTTGCCACCGGAGAGCGAAGCGAGTCGACGCAACAGCTCGTGATTCGGCAGCGGGTTCTGACGTTCGAAGGGGTCGTCGAGGATCTGAATGTCGAGCGAGGTGCTGTCGACCAGGGCGTAGTCTTCGTAGGCGCTGATCTCGATCCGCAACGCCTGCGTACCGGACAGCCCCGTCGACGTATCGGCGATCGCTAATTCGATCTCGTAACCGCCTTGGTCGGGTCGCTTGATCATTTCGAGTTCCTCTCCCCAGGCGACGTAGGGTCCTTCTTCACCGCTGGTCCTTTGTACCTCGTCCGGCCAACCGACGGGTGCGTAGTCGGAATCGAGTTCGGCGGTCGCCGACTGCGGTTCGATGATCGCGGTTACCCGGCAATCCATGGTCACCTTGGCCGCTTCGTCGAACGCCGTGGCGTGCAGTTTGATGGTTTCGCCCGGCTGGTAGGACATCTTGTCCGCCGTGGTGAGCAGGCGTCGGCGACCGTTGACGGAGTTTTCCGACAGCCAGTAGACGACGTTGCGCCAGAATTTCGCATAGTAACGATTGTCGCCGGTGCCCCACTTCTTGGCAAAATCCTGCGCCCAACGGGGCGTCAGACACGTGGCCACGGCCATGCTGCGTCCCTTGCCGTAGGAACCCAGCACGATCACCGGCCGCCCAGGATTCATCGTGGAAACGGAGGCCTGGGGACCGCTGCGGGCGACCGACGCAGCGGACGGCTTGACGTCGAAGAAACGGTTGGCGGCGTCGAAATCGGGAAGCAACTGGAGAATCGCGTCGTTCTGCTCGAGATCGGAGACGATGTTCCAGATCGGGTGCGGTGCGGAGGAGTTTTTACTAAGAACCGGGCGGACGGCCAGCCGGCCGGCGGCGAGCCAGTCGTTGCCGTTGGGGTCCAAGACGACGGGCAAAACCTCCGCCAGGCGGCTTCCCGCCCAACCTCCGGCGGCGAAGCTGTGAGGGCCGCCGACCATGCACAGCCCGCCCCCGCGTTGGGCGATCCACTGTTCGATCCATTCGAGTTGCTGCATACTCAGTCCACGTCGCTCGACGTCGCTGAGCACCAGCGCGTCGAAGGCGAACAGTGCCGCCGGCGTGCCGGGAAATCCGGAGACCGACACCGTGGCGGCGGTCTCGCGCAACCGGCTCGAGCCGGGCAGGGCCCTGAGGACCAGGCACTCGATATCCGGATCCTCGGCCAGGCCGTCGGCGAAGCAGGAATAGGGCCCCTTGGTTACCCTCCGGCCGTCGACGACCCGCTGGACCAGCGGCTCGGTGCTGCCTTCGACGTAGAGCACGCGGATCTTGGTGCGGTCCACGGCCACCTCGGCCGCCGCGGCGTTGTTCTGCAGTGAGACCTCGTCGGGCGCCGGCGGCAGCGTGGCCTCGATCCGCATGGTTTGCAGGTCCGTCTGGAAGCTGAGGTTGAACGACTGGATGCCGCTTTGCAGCGTGATCGGCAGTTGGCCCAGCGGCCGCCTGGTGCCGTCGCTGTCGAGGGCCCAGAGCCGCAGCTCGGTGCGTCGGCCGTCGTATCCGTAGCTCCGCACCCAGATCCGTGCACTTGCCCGGGAGTGCTTCCGCACCCGGGCCGGCGCCACCATGTTGACGATGGCCACGTCGCCGCCGCCCGCCGCATCGCCCACCGCAACGATATGGATCGGGACCCTCATCTGTCGGTATCGTCGGGCCATTTCTTCGAGCCCGGCCGGGTCTCGGGCCCGGCCGTCGGAGAACAGGACCACGGCCCCCGGCGGCGAGGGGGCGAGGCGGCCCGGCAACTGCCGCGAGGCGGCCAGCAACTGGGTGTCGCGGTCGGTCGCCTCGACGGCGGGGGCCTCGGGACCGGGTCCCAGCGGCTCGATCGCCGAGAACGCCTCGCCGAAGCGGTAGCTGCTCAGCGACGGCCTCGAATCCCGCGGCAACAATTGATCGGCCCGTCGGATCGTCTGCACTACTTCCTGGAATCGCGTCGCCGGTGTCCCCATGGCCATACTCTGCGATGTGTCCAGCAGGTAGACCACCCGGGGCTGCTCGGACGAGCCCGGCGACCGGTCGACCCGCACGGGATTCATCAGAATCACCAGCAGGGCAACCAGGACCGTCAGCCGGATCAGCAGCAGTCCCCAGCGTCGGGCGCTTGCCATCGGCGGTCCGATCCGCCAGCGAACGAGGAGATAGCACACCACCACCACGGCCGTCATCGCACCGACGGCGCCGAGGGTAACCGGAGACATCAGGTCAATCGAGGATTGTGTTGGCATAGTCTTCAGTGACGTCAGTTACCTCGGTCATGGCTGCCGGCTGCTTCGCGTTGGATAGCGGATCGTGGTTGGGTTGCGGTGCTGGAGAGGACCTGGAAGTAGCGCCGCACGAACTGCTCGTACTGTGGCGGGACGGCCTCGTCCTCGGCCGAGATCAGATCCCCCAGCAGCAGCTCCCGGGCCTGGTCCTGAAGCTGCTGGACAATCTCCGTCAGGTAGCGATCGTAGCTGGCCGGCCCGGCGAAGTAACTGCCCCCGCCGGCGAGTTCCCAATCCCAGACGTGATAGCCGTCGGCCCAGCCCTCGCCGTGCATGGCGTCGAGCAAATCGGCGCCGGCGGCCCGGAGTTCATTACTGCCGGCCGATTGGTCCACGAGGTCGTCGCTCAACGCGGCAGAGTCGTGATGCCAGCGGGTGATGGCCTCCTGCGAGTCGAGTGTCGCGAGCTTCGTCTGCAGTGCCGCGGCCCGCTTCTCTAGAGCGATCAGGGCCTCCAGGCGAGGAGCAACGACCGACCGGTGCAGCGCGTCCAGCCGGCCGGCAAGGAGCTCCAGACGCCGGGCAATCTCGTCCGTCTCCGAGCGAAGCTGCCCCCATTGCCCGGCGCGGGCAATCCGCTCGACGGCCTGCATCTGCTTGACCGTCTGGGTTACCTTCCCCTCGTCGACGAGCTGTCCGACCCGTCGGCTCAGTTCGGCCCGGGCCTGGTCGTCGAACTTTGTCAGGGCCCGCAGGACGTCTTCCAAGGTGCGTCCGCGCTGGGCCAGTCGGGCGGCCGTCTGGTGATCGCCACGCTGGCCACCGGCCCCGGGCCCGCGTCCCTGCGTTGCGGGCTGCCGATTCCCGGTGGGAGCCGAACTCTCGGCGGCAGCCGACGGGTCGCTTCCGGCAAGGGCGCCGGCGAGTTGCCGCTGAAGTTGGGCCAATTGACTGGCGAGGTCCCGGGCGGCGGCGATCCGCTGGGCCGGTTCCGGGCCGAGCAGGCCTTCGACGTGCTCGGCCAGTTCGCCGAACATCGCCCCGGCCTCTCGTGAGGCCTCGCGGGCCTCGTCGGTGGCCCCGCGGGCCAATGCCCCCGAGGCCTGTTCCGCCTTGCCCGCCGCACGCTGCATCCGCGTTTGGGCCAACTCGGTCAGGCGATCGATACCCTCCATCACGCGTTGGATATCGTAGGCCTCATCGGCGATCGCCCGTTGGAGCAGTTCGAGCTCCCGGCGTTCCATCTCGCCCGGGGTTGGGCCGCCCTGGGGCCCCTCTTCCCGGCCGCCGTCCGGTTCCGCCGACGACGGCCGTTGGGCCTCTGATCCGGCCCCGGTGTCCTGTGGTGAACGCTCGCCGGAGGGCGATTGTTCACTCGCCCCGGTCTCGCCCGTCTGTCCGGGGGTTTGTCCCGAGGTCTGTCCCGGAGTCTGTCCCGGGGTCTGAGCTGGAGTCTGGCCCGGAGTCTCTCCCCGGTCGGCACCCGGCTGGCGAGGTGTCTGACCCGTTTGCGAATCTGCTCGATCCTCGCTCTGCGGCTGCTCCTTTTCTCCAGGCTCGGTATTGGCCTGGGATCCGCCTTGCGACTCGGAATCGGTCGGGGGCGGCTGTTGCGGTGCGTTCTCATCAGGAGGCGTCAGCGACGCGATCGTGGCGTAGACGAGTTCCTCCTGCTGGGCCAATTGTCTCAGCCGGGCGGCCAACTGCTCTGCCTCCTCCGCTTCGTCTTTCGGTCTGCGCAGCTTCTGCGCCTGGGTGCGATCAAACTTCCGCAGCGCCGCCAAAGCGGCCGGACTGCTCTTCGGAAGGACCTGCCTCAGCTTGTCGCGGGCCTTGATCAGAAAGACCAGGGCCTGTTTCTCTTCTTCGGTCGCTTTCGGGAAGGCGTGGTCGGAGAGCGACTGTTTGGCCGTCAGCATGGTCTTTTCCGCATCGTAGAGCAACTCGCAGCGGAAATTGCCCCTCTCCTCCAGGCCCTCGGCCAGGGTCCGGGTCAGCTCGGCGACGAACTCCTCTGAGTCGACCAGTTCCTGCACGTTGTTGGAGTCGGGCGGACCGGCGTCGGCGGGACGTCTTGCCAAGCGAATGGTACGGTTCAACATGAACCGCTGGCGGGCGATCAGCTCTTCGAGCGTGATACACCGGCCTTCGCCGGGCGGTCACGTGCCTCCGACTTTGTAGAGACGCTTGAACTGCCGGATGTCGATGTACCGCAGGTCGGTCTCCATCCGTCGGGGGCCTTGGGGATAATTGTCCTCGGCGAAGGCATAGTAGGTTATCGCCTGGGTGGGCGAGAGGTTGTGATCCTCCAGCGGCAGCGTTTCCTCCAGCAAGACGCGTTTGATCAAGGCGATTTCCGGCCGCCCGTGTCCATCAACCAACGGAGGTCCGTCGGTGGCGGCGGGAAAATCCTTCAACAGCAGGGTGTGCTCCTGGCCGTGGTTGACCTGAAACACGACCCCCGCCCTGCTCAGCCCGAAGTCGTCGCCCGCCCGGACTCGCATCAGCACCTCCGCAAGCGGATGCACTTCCAGCGCCTCTTCGGGGTCCTCGAAGTGGATCTCCGGCGGCCGGTCCTTGCGGACACGCACCTGGTAGCGGTTCTCGGCGAGTTGGGTTCCGTCGGCGGCGCGGGCCACAAGCCAGTAGGACTTGTCTTCGCGAAACTCCAATTCGGTCTCCAGGCGGCTCTTGGAAAAACCGCCGGCCTGCAGGGCAATCCGCTGAGGAGCCGGCTGGGGTTGTCCTTCCTCGCTCAGGTAAGGCGGCTCACAGAGAACCAGCGCGGCTTCCGTGCAGGGACGGTCCAACTCGATCTCGAAGCGAACCCGAGTCCCTTCGATCACGTCCAGATCGCCGCCTTCGACGGTGCTGGGGTCCACGCCCGTATAGGTCGGCGGAGTAAGCGTGGCCTTGAAATCCTTCAGCGCGATCGGGTATCGGACGTCGATCCGATAGGTCTGGCCCTGCAGGCGGCCGGCGACCGCCCGGTACTGAATCGGTTGCCGGAGTTCCTTCAGCGCGGCCGCGTAGACCAGGGCGTTTTGGCCCCGCGGCCGGGCGTCTTCCGGCGCCAACTCGAGCCGGCTCCACGCACTCTTGGCAGGCCCCGTCCCAGCAGCCTCAGCCGGGCGCCAGTAGAGGATGACCTGCTTGCCCTGCCGGTATGGAAAGAGGCGGCCGGTCAACTCGACCGAGATCGCGGCGTCCTGGCCCTCCTCGACCAGCATATCGCC